>JGI25130J35507_1000211_pt1 | contig 19616 bp, 19 predicted proteins | sample ETNvirnome_2_300_FD_35507 | JGI IMG/M metagenome (IMG submission 35507)
GACGCCACCCTGCGGGACCATGCCCAACTCGGCAGCGGCGCGCTTGACGGCGACCTCGTCGTCAAACGCGAGGTCGCTGTACGGCGTGGCCTCGATCTTCTCGTTGAGCCACCGCAAGATCACGTCGTCGTCGTGGTCGAGCCGGGACTCGATCTCCTGCAACAGGCGGGTGGGCAGCGCGGTCTCGATGCCGGTGACCGGCGCCATCTTGGTGATGGCTTCCTCGACGGTCTGCGCCGTGGCGGCCTTGATGGCGTTGATGAGGTTGGTGGTGATCTGCTCGCCCACGCTGACGGCGGGCTCGATGGATTCGATCATGGTCTGGGGCTCCAGTGCTTTGGTGATGATGTCGGTCATGGTGTCGGTCTCCTTGTTGTTGTCTTGCTCATCGCTCAGAACGCCTTGTAGCGCACTAGGTGTCGGCTTGTCCAGCCCTACCGCGCTCTCCAGTTGAAGTAGAATCGCGGACGGTGGGTGAACTCCAGGGAGCCCTCGGCGCCGTCGCTCTTGCGCGTGGCCACGACGTAGGGGGCGGCGAAAGCCTGCACCGTGAAGTGCTGCCGCAGTTCTGCGGTGTCCCATACGTTCTCCTCGCCGTAGGCGGCCTCCAAGGTCTCGCGGGTGCGGTGCTTGGGGTCGGTGTTGATGTCGGCCAGCGCCGCGCGGCGGGCCATCTCGGTGGGGTCGTGTGCCATGTCGGTCTCCTTGCGCGTGCGTGGGATGCGCGCCCCCCCGTGGTGATCTAGATGCGGGTGTAGCTGGCCTCGCCGTCGCCGTACCAGCGCCCGTCGCGGGGGTTCTCTTTCCAGGGGTGGTGCTTGTCGCAGTAGCCGCACTCCTCGTCCTTCTCGCAGGGACCGTAGGTGCGGACCTCCTTGATGTGCTGCGCGGCCTCGCGCTCGGCGCGGCGCTTGTCGGCGGCGGCCTCGATGGCGTCGATGGCATCGTCGCGGTGCATGACGATGGCGTCCCCATCGACGGTGTACGCGCCCAGCGCCAGCGCCCAGGACGCCCAGGTCGGCATGTCGAGGTTGAAATTGCTGGCGATGTGCAGCCCGTTGATGGGGTCGCGCTGGTACTGGTCGTTGGCGAGCGGCGCCACGCCAGGGGTGTAGATCATCGGCGCGCTGCCGATGCGGACGGTCTGAGGAAGCTCGTCATCGGGGGTGGGCTCTGGGTGCTTGGGCGGCTGGTCGTCGCAGAAGCCCTGGCAGTCGGGACCGCACTCGGCGCACGCCGGCTCCTGGGTCGGCGCCGGCTCGTCCTGCTCGCAGCCGTCAGTGGCGCCGCAGTAGTTGTAGTCGGTGGCGTAGTAGGGGCAACTGTCGCAGTCGGGCGCCGGGGGGGCACCTCTCTTGATCACGCGCACGCGGGTGACCTTGCGCGTGAAGCCCGTGGCAGTCGGGGTGTCGATGTGGGCGATGTAGTTGGAGGCGCTGTCGGGGGCGTGCATGTGCAGGCTGAACTCAACGTCGTGCCCGTTGCGCAGCCGCGCCCAGAGCCGGGTGGCGCGCTCCACCGTGTAGGTGCCGACTTTGACCCTCTTGGGCGCGTCGTCGTTGAACAGGGCGATCACGTCGCCGGGGTAGACCGGGGTCGGGGTGGGGTTGGTCATGGTGGGCTCCTTGGTGGTGGTCTTGCTGGTCATGGTCTCGGTCTCCTTGCGCCCCCGTGGGGTGCTGTCTGCGGCCTGTTGTGGCGCCCTGCGGGCGACCCTACAGGGCCAACGCTCTGAGCGCCAGAACTATTCAGTATCTTTACAAATGCTCACATGTTGAGCGGCTGCGGCAACGTGCAGCTTGTCGCTGCCGCGCGCTTGTGTCAGCCTGCACGGCTGCCCCGGTTGGGCGTGGAGTCTGTGATGCGACCGTTTGCTGCTGCCCTGCTGGGCGCGCTGCTGTTCCTGGGTGTGTGCTGCAACAAGCCCGTCACCAACAACATCGCCACGCCGGCTGCCGATGGTGCAGACGTTGTGCCCTTGGCTGGCGAGGCGACACCCACGGGTGCCAGCGCCGACGCTACGCCGACCGGCGGCTAGCTGTCGTCGTCGTGGATGGTGACCACGAACGTGCCGTCCTCCGCTGTGCGGGCCACCGTCACGTCCAGCCCGTCGATCGTTTCGGGCATCGTGTGGGGCTCCTCGGCGTGGAGCCCTGGGAGGTCTGCCCCGGCGACCTTCAGCGCCTTGCGCGTGATCGGCCCCAGCATGGCGTCCCGCTTCAGCCCCAACGCCGCCTGCGCCGCGTAGGCGGCCCGCGCGATGTCCACCGGCTCTAGCGCTGCGCTGAACATGCGCGCGTAGCGGGTGCCGTCCCTGATCGTCTGGTCGTAGCTCATGCGTCCTCCCCGTAGCCGCAGATCTTGTTGGCCAGGGCGGTGATCTTGGCGCAGTGCTGCCGGTTGCGCTGCGCCCACAGGGTGGAGCCGATGGGCACCGCGTCGTGGTCGTAGCCCAGCCACCCTTGGGGGTGCGGCACCACCCAGGGCTGGATGCCGCGCGCCTTGCAGATGCCCGACAGGTTCACGTCGAGCCCCCAGTGCATCAGTTCGCCGTCCACCACGGGGAAGTCGTCCTGCCGCATGCGCAGCGTGCCCAAGCGGAACGCCGAAACGCCCGACCCCAAGAACGGCACCGAGGTGAGCGCAGGCACCGTCTTGATGCACGGGAAGTCCACGGTCTGCTTGTAGTAGTCGGTCATGGGTAGGATGAACGGCGACCTGCCGTGGGCGCTCACCATCGCCGGGCCACGCCGGGTGACCGCATCCAACCATCTCGCCATCGTGTGCGCGTAGCTGTACGGGTATTCTAGATCGTCATCGCAGCCCAGCCACAGCGCGTCGTCAGGGTCGTCGTCGCGCCACGACAGGAACTTCTCCAGGCCGCCCCGGCGGTTGTCGCTGCTGCGCCAGGACACGTTGGGATGCTCGGCGTGCCAGAGCGGCCACGGGTAGCCATCGCTCTGCCAGCAGACCCGCACCTCATCTACCTGTCGCGCGAGGGACGCCACGGCGATGCGCGCCCGGTCGGCGCGGCTCGGCATGATGGCCATACCGGCGATGGTCTTGCTCATGGGGCGGTCGAAGTTGGTAGTGGTCACGCGGCATCCTCCCATGGGATCAACAGGTCGTCCCGGTAGACCGGCTTGGCCTTTTTGCTCCAGCGGCGCATGGCCGCCACCTCGGTCGGGCACGGCACGTTGCGCACCACGGTCTCCATCTGCTCGGTCATCACCTGCTGGAGGCGCACCGCGCAGGCATGAATCACCTGCGGACGGTCTACCACCTCCAGCAGGAACTCGTCATGCACAAAACCGGCGATCTGGGCCACGCCGTACAGCGGGCTGCCCTGATCCCACCGGGTCTCGCGCCACAAGGCGTAGGCGGCGCGTTTGGCGCCGTGGGCCGCGAGGTGCTGGAACACGAAATTGAGCCCGCCGCAGTAGGTGCAGTCGCCGCGCACGAACCCCGTCAGCGGGTGGATCATGCGGCTGGTATCACGCAACTGGAGCGCGCCGGAACGCCACGCGAAGAACTCCACGCTGCTCGGCCACGTCTGCTGCCACAGGCGCAGCAGGGCCGCGCATGCGTCCACTGAGCGCTTAATTCCGTAGCCGCGCAGGTAGCTCACCAGCGAGTGCTTCCCCAACCCGCCCCACGCTCCAAAATTGATCGGCTTGCTCAGTTGCCTCGCAAAGGTCGCTTTGGGGTCGCCCATCTCGTAGAGCATCTTGGTCTGGGCGTAGGGCTTGCCCAGCAGCGTGGACGCCATCACCAGATGCACGTCGGCGCCTGCGCACAGGGCATCGAGCAGCCTGGACCGCTTGCCAAACAGCTTGAGCATGCACTCAGCCAGCGTCCTGAGTTCCAGAATCGAGTAGTCCGCGTCGATGAAGACGTAGCCGGGGCGGGGCACGAAGCACTCCCGCACGCCGACGCCCTGGGGGGCGCCCTCGATCTTGCGCGGTTGGTTCTGCACGTTCAGCCCGACCACCAGCGGCGGCGGGTCGCTCGCCTTCTGTTTGCGGTAGCCGCTGGCGCTCGTCCTGCCCGTCCGCACGATGACGTTGTAGCGGACGTGGAGCGGCTCCATGGTCCCACGCCAGAGGGGCGTCAGGTACGTCGAGCGGATCTTGTCCAGCTTCTGCCACTCCGCGAACGTGTCCAGCACGGGATCAGCCGCTGCTGCCTGCAAGACCACCTCGCGCTCGGTGGAGATCTGCCCGGTCTTGGTCAAGCGCACCTTGATGCCCTGCTCGACCAGGGCAGCCTTGACGCGCGCCTGGAGAGGTTTGGTCAACTTACCGAATCGCCCGTGAGCCTTGACCGCGCCGATGCCCGCCTCGGTGAGCGCCGGCTCGCTCTCGGCCATGCCCGCCAGCACCAGCTGCTCCACCCTGCGCACCATGTCGCCATCGGTGCGCAACCCCCAGGCGCCCGCGTTGTGGAGCGCCCAGGCACCGCTGCACTGCTCGGTGTAGGTGGGCGGCAGGCGCCCATCACACTCGACCATCAGCCGATCCCACAGCGCCCGCGTGTGGGCCACGTCGTCCAGCGGGTAGTTGACCGCCTCGGCGGGCCACTCCTCGATGCTGTACGGCTGCAACTCGTCGTAGCGCGTGCGCCACGCATCCTGGGCCTTGTCGGCGCTCAGATCGAGCCCCAGCCACCGCTTGGCGCACGCCTCCAGCGAGATGCGCCCCGGCGGGCGCCCAGCCGCGATGTGCCACATCTGATCCAAGATCGCCGTGTCCCAGACCAGCCCCGCGTCGTACAACGCCACGATGCTGCCGCGCAACTCAGGACAGTGCTGCCACAGCACCGCCATGTCGTAGGCGACCCCGTGGCCCAGGGCGCCATGGCCAGCCTTCAAGCACCTGCCAAACGCACCCAGCAACATGCCCACAGGGGCGTGCTGGTCATCAGGGTGCCACGTCAACAGGCGCGGCACGTTGTCAGGGAGGGCGCTGCCGGCAACGCAGACTGGTTCGGGCGCCATGTTGCCGGGGCTGAAGGGCACGGTCTCCAGATCGAAGACGAGGCCCACTGTGGCGTTGGCCGTCATGTTCACTCCGCTGCGCTCCCGCCGCCACAACGGGCGCGGCGGCGGGAGCGCGGGATGCAGGGCACTACGCGGACGCGGGCTGCGCGTCCTCCTCGGCCTCGGCGCTGAACGCCTTCCAGCGGACCTTGGTGAAGTCGTTGCCGGCGCGCGTCTGGATGATGAACGCCTCGGCCTCGACGTTCACCTCGGCGACGGGCTGATCCTCGCTGCACATCTTCTCGATCATGATCGGGGTGAACACCTCCTCCTCATCCTCCTTGGTCACGTCGGGGAAGATGCCCTTGAGGAAGCCCTTCACGTTGGACAACGCGGTTTGCTTCTTCGACATGTCCACCAGCCACGTCACCGACGCGCCAGCGGGACGCTCGGCCACGCTGGACGTGAGGATGAGGAACTCCACCACGAAGAAGTAGCGCCCCTCATCCTTGGTGGACTTGATCAGCTTGACTGCGCTGATCTTGAGGGTGTAGGTGCCGGGAAGCATAAACTGCCCGCGCCCGTAGGTCGCAGCCTTTTCCAGACCTTCAAATTGTTCATCAAAAATGCTCATGATGCTGTCCTTCTCTATTGTCGATGTCGGGACGGGAAACCGCCGCCCCCCCGGTGTAGACGGCGAACAGCACCTTCTGCTGCCCACCAGTCGTCTGTTGAATGTAGCGTGCGTCCCGCAGCACCTTGTCCCACGCCTCGCGCAGCGGCTGGGACCACAAAGGCAACGTCGCCCACACCTCGTCGCGTAGCTGGCCAGCACGGTGGGTGCGGCCCAGCAGTTGTTCGATGCCCCGCGCGCCCCCAGCCCAGCCCAGCAGCAACTGCCGCCCCACGGTTTGGAGGTTCAGCCCCACCGCGTGAGCGTGGGCCGACAGGCACAGCACCTGCACGCCGCCGTGCAGCAAAGCACCGACGTTGTCGCCGCCGCGCACGACCCGGTAGCCGCGCTCAACCAACTTGTCGGCCACGGGGATGTCGCTGTACCAGATGATCAGCTTGCCGTGCTGGCTGTTGTCGGCTACCCAGGCGTCCACGCGGTCGAACAGCGCCTCGGACAGCCACACCACCTCGGTGGGCGGCTTCTCACGATCTTTGACCTTGGCCCAGGCGTTCCAGACCACATGCTGCTCGTCGGCCTTGCCGGTGAGCGCCTCGCGGCTGATGCGGGACGCCACCAGCATCGGGCTGTCGTAGCCTCGCGTGGCGTTGTCGCGTAGCTCGTTGCTGACCACGCGCCCCCAGTCCCGGCGGGCCTGGAGCCACTCCTCGTCAGGGCGGTTGTGGGGCCACACCCAACGCAAGTAGAACCCCTTCGACAGTTGCTGCTGGAGGCGCCACCTCTCCAATGGGACCGCGCAGCCGGGGAGCAGCCGCGCCGTGTGAACGTCGGCGGTGCCGACCGTGTAGTTGACGCTGCGGGGGCTCTCCATGGCTTGCGCGAGGCGCGCTCGCTTGGCGCGCTCGCCATCGACCGCTTCCCCACTCCAGTCGGTGACCTCGATCTTGCTCCCGTCGCTGCGGCGCGGCTCCAGGGCTGCCAGGGCTTGTGTGACGACCAGCGGCATCGCCACGCCGTCCAGGGAGTCGAACAACAGGCTGGNGCCCACGCTCGCCTCACGCTGAATTGCCACGCCCCCGGTGTGGCTCATGCGGTGCGCGAACGCCTGCCGCAGCATGGTGCGGCGCTCGTCCATGTCGTGGGCGTCGATGGGGGTGCCAGGATGCACCTTCGACCACATAGGCATCATAGACAGCCACGTCCCGTCCCCCGGCGGGCGCGGGGCTGCCTGGGCAGGGTTGCCGGTCTGTACGTCGATCAGGCGGCACCACGTCCGCAACTGCCGGCGCACGCGGGGCAGCGGCGACTTGCCGCGTAGGGCAAGCTCGGACAGGTGGGCGAAGTCCTCCAGCGACCGGGTCGTCATCGTGCCCGACATGGCGACCAGCCTCGTCTGCGGGAACTCGCGGAACCAGCGGATGAACCGCTTTGTGCGCGCGGCGGTGCGGTTCTTGAGGCAGTGCGCCTCGTCGGCCACGATCAGCAAGCGGTCGTCGGGTACGTCACCGATGAGCCCGCGCAACTCCTGCTCGCCCTTGGCGCCCGACAGGCGACCGTAGGACAGCAACTGCGTGCGCGGGATGCGGTAGCTGTTGTCGATGATGGCGAGGTACTGGTTCATCTGCGACAGGGTCACGGGCGGGCAGAGGTACAGGACGAGGTCCACGTCCAGCACCGCGCCAGCCAGCAGCCCCACGAACCCCTTGCCGGCGCCCACGGGCAGGCAGATGAGACCGCCCTGGGCGTAGCGGATCTGCCACAGCGCCTCCAGTTGCTTGGGCCACAGGTCCACGCGGCAGCCGTCCTTGCGCCACGGGGCCATGTCGATCTTCAGAGGCTCGACGTAGGGCAACTGCAACGCGCGGTAGGACTCATTGTGCGTCGGGCGGCTGTCGGCCAGCCGCTGCTCGCGGTCCTGATCCCGCCGCTGATTCTGCACCACGATCGTTGCCGCGCCCGCGCCGCGCTCGCGTGCGCTCACGAAGAGCCCCGCGTGGGGGTCGTCCGCAGACACCACCAGCCGCTTGGGCTTGACGGGTGTGCTGCGATGCAGCGACTCCAGGGCGGCGGTGATCGGGTCCATCTATGCGCTCTCCACAGGGGTGAGCAACTGGCGCCCGGTCCACAGTTTGGTGAAGATGGTGCGCAGGTGCTGCGCGTGGGCGGCGTGCAGCCCCACGGTGCTGTTGGATTGCGTCAGGTGGTTGATGTAGAACTCGCCTTCGGGATCGCAAGCCTCGTCCCACGCCTTGAACGCCTGCACCATCGCAATGAAGCGCAGATCTGGATGGTCGTCGCCCAACACCTCGGTCGCGTCGTCCATCACCGTCTGGTTGTCGGGGTCCAGCACCACCTTGCCCAGCCACATGGGCGCGCTGAAGGCGTCAGCAGCCTCGGAGTGCTTCATCGCCAGCGTGTGCCGCTCAAACGCCGCCATGTCGTCGTTGCCCAGCGAGATCTTGGCGAGGTAGGCGTGGGCGTGCAGCTTCTCCTTGGCGCTGCCCTGGTCGGCCAACTTGTGCAACGCCGGCAGGGCGCGGTCCAGCGACTGCGTCTGCGTGTAGTGCGCCTTGATGGCGCCCTCCTTGGCGTTGCCGATGGCCGACCCCTCGATGGTCAGGTGGTTGTGGACCGGGTACTCCCACCGGGCGCTGTCGTCCAACTTGTGCGCCCGCGTGCAGAGGGTCGGCACCGTCAGCACACCAGTGGTCTGGCAGTAGACGCGCAGCAGCAACTTGACGTGCCCGTCCTGGGCAGCGCGGTGGACGTTGTGCTTGACGCTCGCGCCACCCAGCAACTCCTCGTCGCTGTCCACGATGACCAGCCAGTCGTCAGGGGTCAGTTGCTCACGGGCGCGGTCCAGCGCGGCGTTGCGGGTCGCGGCGAAGTCGATGCACGGGCGCCCGGTGGGATGCTCGTCGGCGGTCATCCACCAGACGGTCTCCACGGGCGCCCAGATGATCGGCTTCTCAGGGAACATGTCCTGCCACTNGCGCAACTTTTCGCGGACCCACGGCGGGCTGCCCGTGTCGCAGAAGATCAGCCCGTCGAGGTAGGGCATCACGCTCCACAGCATGCGGTCCAGCTTGGGGTGCCCGTCAGCTTGGTCGCCGTACTTGTAGATCGACCACGCGAAAACTTGCATCAGCCCAACCTCTCAACGACGTTGGGGAAGCGGGGGCGCAGCACCTCGGCGGCCACGCTGGCGCACGGGGCGTGCGGCATGATGACGAGCGCCTTGGGCAGCGGGTTGGCGTCGAGCCAGCCAACCAGGGCGGCGCTGAACGGCCCCTTCCACTTGCCAAACTCCACCGCGAGGTAGTGGGCCTTGCCCTTCTCCTCCGCGATGCCGGCCAGCAGGGGCGCGGTGATCTCTTCCAGGGTGACCACCTTCTGGCCCACGGGCACGCAGCCGATGTAGAGGGTGCCGGTGGGCTTGCGGGTGGTCGCCTTGCGCGTCCTCTTGACGGTCTTGGGCGCGTCGGGCGGGTTGACGGCGCCGGGGTCGGGCGTCTTCTCCTCGGCGGGCGCGGGGGCGGCAGGCGGGATCGACATCTGCGTGAGCAGCGCCGGGGCGGCAGCCGGCGCCTCCTTGAGTACCTCGGCCATCGAGCCCTCTGGGGATGTTGCCGGCGGGAGTGACCCCGGTGCCACGGCGCCCTTGGGTGGGAGCTTGGCGATCTTACCGAACTGCTCCTTCTCTGCCTTGGCGTCCTTCTTCTTCTTCTTGCTCAATCCGGCCAGCAAGGTGTCTTCCATCAACATGTCAAGTCCTCCTGTTTTACTTGTGCCCGCGCGTGAGACCTTCGCGCACTGGGCTGTGAACGGGCAGCCGCCATATTTGCTGCAACTGTCCCAGTTTGGCTCTACGGCACCGGGGTCAAAGCCCCGTGTGTTCGCGTACATCCGGCGCACCTGGGCGTCGATGCGGTCCCACGCGGCCAGCAACGCCTCCTGGCGCCACTGCACCTCGTTGCAGAAGCCCCCCGGCTGCCCGCGTGTGATGTAGCCGACGTGCTGGAAGCGAATCGGGTGTGCCCAGCCCAGCACCAGCTTGGCCCACATGCTGTAGACGATGGACTGCGCGTCCTTGAGCAACTGCGTGGGCGACTTGGCCCAGCGCCGGCTGCTGGTGGTCTTGTGGTCGATGATGAGGCGTAGGCTCTCCAGCAGCAGATCGACGCGCCCGATGATGGGCAGCGCTGAGATCTCCAACCGCATCTCCGACTCGATGCTCTTGGCCAACGTGTCGATGTTGGCCGGCAGGTAGCCAAACCCGCCGCGACCGATCTCCACCTCGCGCTGGAGCGCCGGGTCGGTGGGCCACTTCAGCGTGGCGAGCCGCGTATCCAGCACGTCGTGCGTGCGGCTGCCCAGCGCCGCCGCCGGGTGGGTCGGCGTGGTGATGCCCATGCGCTTGTTGAAGAAGTGCTTGCGCGAGCAATCGCTGTCGGTGTTCATCTGACTGGGCGACGAGTGCGCGACCTCAGTCAGCTTGCCGCCAAGTTCGCGTGCAAGCCGATCTCCCTGTGCTGCTGTCATGATCGCGGTCATAGCCCTACCGTTGTCCTGTCGCGTTCCGTTGTCGATCGTTCGTGTTCGTTTCGGTGCCGCTTCGCAGCGTCAGCATCATCGGTGAGCCCGCAGCCGTCGTCAACAGATGGCACCGCCGCTCAAAAAAATTGTCAGGCTAGTGCAGATTGGCAAACAAAGTGTCTTCGGGGAGTTTCACGTTGAAATTGTTGCTGGTGGTCGCGCCGCTCTTGGTGGTCGCTGACGGGATCGTGACGGTCTTGCGGGTGAATCCCAACTTCTTGAGGCGATTGGCCAGCAACTTACGGGTCAGCGGGCGGCGTAGCCCGCGCTCGCGGCACTGGTTGCGGTAGTACCCGTAGATGACGGTGATCGAGGCGCCGTCCTTGTGATCGGCGGTCTTGAGAGTGTTGAAGATCTCGTAGACGTGGTCCGCTTCCAGAATGACAGGATCACCGGACGCATCGCCCAGCGGGAACCCCGGCAGGTTGTTCGCGCGAGCCTCAAAGTACCGCCCAGCCGCCCGCATGCAGGCGGCCAGGATGCCGGCGCGCTCGCCCATCATGTGTTCCTCAAAGTTGTCGATGATCTTGCTGCTGGCCAGCCGGCGGTTGTAGTGGATGGGGATGAACCGGCGCATGATGCTGTAGCTTGGGTCCATCCACGGCACGTCGTTGACCGCGAAGATGAACCCACCACGCGGCTTCATCGAGAACGGCTGCTGGTTCTTGCGCTGGACCGTGAACTCGTCGCCCGTGATCGACATTTTGAGCTTCTCGTCCTGCACCACCGCTTCGCTGGAGAGTTCCGCAGCGATGTTGATGAGCGAGTGCTGCAACTCTGCCGACACGAACGTGGCGCTGATGTCCTTGCGCGACAGAGTCGTCACCGTGCCTCGCGGGAAGATCAGCTTGATCAGTTTGAGGAACGTGGACTTGCCGTTGCGCGCCTTCTCGCCGCACCACAGCAGCGCCACCTGCGCTTCGGTGGCGCGGCCCATCAGGCAGAGCCCCAGGTAGCGCAGCACGGTCTCCTTGCGCAGCCCCTTGGGGTCGTCGGGCCAGATGTCCTTGCAGAACTGGTCGAACACGGGCGTGGGCGCGTCTGGGATGTAGGCGACCGGGACGTAGACGCGAGCGTTGTGCTGACGGTCGTGCGTGGTGACCACAGCCCCGTTTCCGTTGGTCGTGACGTAGCCATTGTTGAACGCGATGCCGGGGGGCGCCTGCGGCGGGAAGAGCGCCTTGTTGAGCGAGCCGGCGCAGCGCCCCAGCCGCATCTGGTTGGCAATCGCCTTGGTGCCGTGGTCGGACAGGCCAAACTCGACTGCCTCGCCCTCTGCGTTGAACACACGCCCCCGATTGGCCACGCGGGCCATCTGCTGCAACTGAGAGGTGTCGTAGGGGCACCACACTCCGCGCTCTGCGCTGTAGCGCCACATGGAGCCCTCCGCGTAGATCATCTTCGGCCCGGTGCCCTCCTGCACCGCCAGGGTCCATTCAGCCATGTCGATGTGCGCGCTCTTGGAGATGAAGGTCGGCGTCTGGACGTGGGCGGGGCGCATGGTGTAGTAGTCGAGGTCGGACGCCTGGACGCTCGCGGCGGCTTCCGGTGACTCGTCGGGCGCGGTCTCCGCTGGTGGCTTGCCCTCGATCAACTCGCGGTACTTGTCGGCCACGCTCTTGCTGGCGGCGTGGTTGGCGATGCTCTGCAACTCCTGCGGGCCGCGCTCTGGGTCGTCTTGGATGGTTGGGTCGCAGCGCTCCTTGTCAGCGATCAGCAGCAGGGGGTAGATCTCGCTCTCGCCCAGCCCGCGCGCTCGCAGGCTGGCGGCGTAGCTGACCATCATGCCGTGGCGGTTGCCGGCGCTGATCTTGTCGGGGAGCATGAAGGGGCCGTCACCGATGAACACAGCCGCGATGGCTTCCTGGGCGGTCACCTCGTTGCGCGCGGCCTTGGCCACGTCGAGCAAGAACTTGGGCGGCAGGTCGCCGCGAATGTGGACCGGCCAGTCTTGCCGGTGGCCCCGGCGTTTGGCGTAGGGCACCCGGTACAGCCGGCTCCAGTCCTTGCACGCCTTGTCGGTCTCGTAGCCCGACAGGTTGTCGAACAGCTTCATAGCTTGCCGCAGGTAGCCTTCAAACGCATCCGGCGCCAGGGGCTCTGGCAGCAGGTAGATGACGCGGGTGCCGTGGGTGGTGTGATACCACCAGGGCGTGCCCCCTTCGATGCTGGCCATGCGTCGGTCGAACGTGTCGCGCCATGCTGGGTCGCAGGGGCGCCCCTCTGCTTTGGCCTCCTCGTCGTCAACGTCGAACACCAGCACGTCGTGTTTCACCGCGCGTCCATGCTGTTCAAGACGGTGCAGGTGCCCTGGATGTTCGACGTGCTTCTTGAGGCGTGGCGTTTCCGCTGGGCCGCCCAGCCAGTAGGTGGCGAAGTGCGCGTCGTCGGTGTACTGCGCCCACTCCAGCACCTGCTTGAGCGTTGAGCGCTGGCCGCAATCCTTCGTGTTTGGGCGCGTATGGGCGGGCAGGCTGTCCTGATCTCCCTCCCAACCTTTGGCGTACTTGTTGACAAAAACCGTGACAGTAGGCAGCGTGGGCATGGTACTCCGTTAGAGGCCCGCTGCACTTGGTTGGCACCAGCAGCGGGTCTCTGCATTTTTGGTGGCAGCGCGGGGAGTAGTTCCCATGGCGCCGCGCAGATCGTGCCAGCGACCGTAGCGGCACGACGGCGCTACGTCAACCACTTGAGATTGCCTGCCGGCAGACGGCGCTGAAGGGGTCTTCTCACCGCTCTGAGTGCCCCCAGCTACGGCGGTTTTGTAAACTGAATAGGCGCTCTCGCCAGGGGCAATCGGGGGACGAGGGGGCTGTTTTGTTGTTTTATCTATTTTTTGGGGTGGGGTAGTAAAAAGGAGAAGTTTTAGATCTCTCCCCAGTAGCTGAGAGGGGGGTAGAGTAACAGCAACCGGCGGCTTTAGATATTTTGACCAAACGTGGTGCTGGTCTCGATAGGGTGCCTATTGGCACTACAAAACAACGCCGATGGCGTTGCAGATGTGGAGCCTGTGTCACAGATGTGGGGCGTCTACAGCGCCTTCGGCATCGCGAGCCCGATGGAGTAGCCCACGAGGTAGGTGGTCAACTCGTAGATCATCTGCGTGCGGCCATCCTCGTCACCGGGATCACGCAGAAATTCCAGCCCCACGCCGATCGCGACCGTCTGCACGGGGGACGCGCCCAGCCGCGCAGCCAGGATGCCGCCACCCAGCGAGAGTATCGCGGCAGCAGAGAATGGTTGGGCTGGGACGCCTAGCGCTTTGTCTGTGGACTTGCTCATGTTTGTGCGCTCCTGCGCTGCTTGATCACCCGGCGACACCGGCTTGCAGGGTAGGACAGGGGGAGTAGGTCTTGCAAGCGTTCAGCCTCTGCCGCCTCCCACACGTCGCGGATGTTGCGCGCCCACGGGGGGCACTCTCGCAGCCCTGTGCGCCGGCTACGCTCCCGCGCCTCTCGACTCCGCGACAGCGCGCTCTTGCGGCGCTCCTTGACGGGCACCCGGTAGCAGACCGGGCACAGGTCGCGCCAGACGGCGATGATCGCGCCGCAGGACACGCACGTCTTGAGCGACAGGTCCAGCGGGCGCCCACTCTGGAGCCAGTCGCGGTCGGTGTCCACCTTGCCGTGTCTGTAGCTGTTGCCGCCGTGGTCGATGACGACGAGGTCGCGCTTGCCCCCGTGCGGGCGCAGCCCGCGCCCGACCATCTGGAGGAACCGCGACAGGGACATGGTCGAGGTCGCCAGCACGATGGCGCTGATGCTTGTGATGTCGAGCCCCTCGATCAAGAGGGCACAATTACACAGCACGTCGATCTCGCCAGCCTTGAGGCGCTCCAGCGCCCGCTGGCGCACGCGCTTGCCGCTGTTGCCGTCGATGTGAACTGCCTTGATGCCACGGGCGCGGAAGGCGTCCACCAGCCCTTGCGAGGCGCTCACCCCGGTGGTGAACGCGATGGTGCGGCGCCCTTTGGCGTAGCGGAGCCAGTAGTCGGGGATCGAGGTCAAGATCTGCTTGGTGCTGTACGCCTGGGCAAGCTGCTGTTGGTCGAACTCGTTGCCGCGCATGCCCACAGCGGTGAGGTCGGGCACCAGGGCGGCGTAGGTCCGCGCCGGCACCAGCCAGCCATCACTGATCAGGCGGGGGATGCCCTCACCCACGACCATGTGCGGGAACAGTTCGTGCAGCGGCTTGCCGTCCAGGCGCGTGGGCGTGGCCGTCATGCCGATGGCGGGCACATCGCCCCAGCGCTTGAGCAAGATCTGATTGAGGTCGTAGTGCTTGTGCGCCTCATCGAAGAACATCAACTCAGGGCGCCACGTCGCGAACACGTCGGTGTCCACCCTCTTGGCCAGGGTCTGCGCCATGGCGATCAGGGCGCTCTTGCCGTTCATGTCAGGGAAGCCGCCAGCCTGGAGCCCCGCGCACGCTGTGCGGGCCGTGCGCAGATCGGACTCTGTCTGCTCGTAGATCTCCTCGCTGGGCACGATGTACAGCACGCGCCGCGCCCCCGCGAGGCGTACAAGTTCCAAGGCGATGAACGTCTTGCCGGCGCCTGTGGGCAGTTGGATCATCACGCGCCTGATGCCGTTGGCGAAGAAAGCGCGAGTCTCGCGGATGATGCGGGTCTGGTAGGGGCGGGCGGTCTTCTTGCGGGCCATGGTCACCTCTGCGCGGGCGGCGGCAGCGTGGGGGGAGGCTCTTTGTGAGCCAGAGCGGCAGCAGCGCGGGCCTTGCGTCGTGTGATGACAGGAGCCTCGCTTTTGGCCTTGAGGGGGCGGTATCGCGGGGGTTTGGCTACCTCGTCGGGGGGCAGCGTCACCATCGGGAACGCCCTGTAGCAGGTGTCGCAGCGCGCCTCTGCGACGGTGCGCAGGGTCAGCACGTCAGCGGCGCAGTGCGGGCAGGGCGTCTTGACCAGCAGCCGCGCCACCGCGACCACATAGAGCAGTTCTGGATCGGGGTTGGCACCGGACAAAAAGTCGCGGATGCGCTGCACGGTGGCGCCGGTCAGGCGGGCGATGTCTGTGGGCGTAAAGCCCAGCGCGTCGAGCTTCGATGCCACGCGGCGCTGCCACAGTTGGAGTTTGCTTGTTGTCATGACCGCCCTCAACGCCGCAAGCCTACCACGGCGTGCGGTCGTTGACAGCAGGGCGGCCTCGCGCAACGATAGCCCCGGCTGGATTCCAGCGTGAGGGCAATAAAATGACAGCAAGACGAGTGCGTAGCGGCGGCACACAGATGCCGATCAACCCTGACGACGTGCCGGATGACGGCACGCCTGTGACCTTTGAGACCACCATGCGCAAGCGCGTGGGCGAGAACGACGACGACGACGACGACTACCTATCGCCCGACGATTTTGACGACGCCGTGTGGATGGTCGAGAAGGACGGCGAGCGCGGCTTTGAGTTCGTGGGGGAGATGGACGGGCGCCCGTATCAGGTCGATCTACGCGACCGGCACGGTCCTGGCACCTACCAGATCACCCCCATGGGTCTTGACGGCAAGCCGGTCAAGAAGCTCCAGCAGTTGATGAAGGTGGCCACACCGACGCCTGAGAAGGTCAATGGCGAGGCCGACATGTCCATACTGGGCAGCGACATGCCGCCCATGATGGCGTACATGCTCGCCCAGCAGAAGGAGCAGGCAGAGCGCGCAGAGCGTGTCGCGGAGCAGCGCGAGGAGAAGCGCCAGCGCCGTGAGACCGCTGAAGCGCTGCGCCGTGAGACCTCTGACGAGCGCCGCGAGCGCAAGGAGTGGGAGCGGCAGGAGCGCGATGAGCGCCTGGATCGCGAGCGCTCAGAGCGCGAGGACAAGCGCGCCGACGAGCGGACGCAGATGATGAACGCGCTGCTGACCGGCGGCATGAGCATCGCCACGGCGCTGATCACAGCCAACGCCAACAAGCAGCCCAACGACGCCAACGATCGCATGCTGGAGGCGCTGCTGGTCATGCAGGACAAGCGGGCGAGCGGCGGCGGCGGCACACGCGAGACCATGGAGATGCTGGTGCTGCTCGACAAGTTGGCTGAGTCTCGCGCGGCAGCCGTGCAACCGCCCGCTCCAGAGAAAGAGCCCGACATCATGCAGTCCATGATGCAGATGCTGCCCATGATGGCGATGATGAAGAGCGGGCAGATGCCCCCCGGCACCCAGGTGCAGCAGCCCGGTCAGCTTGGGGCGCCCCAGCCGGCTGACCCGATCGCTCAGATCGCAGAAGCGGTGCAGAATCCCGACGTGCTGTCCAGCGTCATCAGCCGCGATCCCCAAGCGGTGGCCTGCGCGCTCAAAGAAGCGATGAACCGCGACCCGTCGTTGCAAGATGCGCTTGTGGACGCCATGCAGGAGGACTAGACTCGCCAGCAGGAGGCGTCCCATGAATCCCTACACAGAAGCACCGACCCGCCTACGCAAGACCGGCGCCGCCGACAAGGTCGCCCTGATGGAGGCAGCCGCAGAGCATGCCGCCGATGACCGGCAGTTCGCGGAGCGCGTGCTGTACGAGGTGCGCAACGCCGGCAACGACGCCTCTGAGCAGGCGGCTGAGTGGGCCAAGTTCTGCGAGGCGCTCCCGTACAGACGCGAGCAGCAGGAGGTCTACCGCGCAGTCAACGAGGTGGTGGGCATCGGCTCAGACAAGCCCCTGGGCGGCGACTGCGACGACATCGTGGTGGTTTTCGTGGCTGGGTGCCTGTCGCTGGGCATCCCGGCCAAGGTGGAACTCTTGTGCGACGACCAGGGGTGGGGCTTCCATGTGCGCGCGGTGGTTGGTCTGCCGCCGCACAACCCGACCTACTGGCAGGTGGTGGACCCGGTATGGAAAAGCGAGAAGGAGTGGGCCATGGTGGGGAAAGATCCCCGATGTTCGGCCTTGACAGCCGCCTCACCGGAGAGCGTGGGGGGGTATCCGACCCCACCGATGCCCTACCGCGAGGACGCGATCTGATCGTGCGACCCGCGCAACCAGATGTTCCGGCCACAGCGCTGGTGCCAGTCAAGCCGATCGTGGTAGACGCCCCTGGTGAGCCGATTGACGTGGAGCCCATGACGCCCCGCGAGGTGACGCACGCCGCGATCGACCAGTACGCGCTAGGGCTGCTCCAGGGTGTGCTGGACGCGGGCCAAGGCTTTCTGGATGACCTATGAGCCGACAAGGGGGCAAGATGACCGACAACATGCAGCCATTCGATAAGTTGATCAGCAGCGTCAAGGGCGCCGTGGCCAACGAGGTCGCGGAGACCATCACAGGGGCGATGCCCAACGGCGTCCGGTTCAGCCGGCGCAACCCTGACGACGACGACGAGCAGGAGTACGGCGAAGATGGCGAAGACGCCGCCGCCGAGAACCCCGACGACGACGATCTGGAGGTGGGGGCGCTCTGCTTTGAGGAGCAGGGCGCCAGCGACAACCTCGCGGCAGCGGNGGGCGCCTACCGGATGCTGGCGACGACCGCGAACCCTGACGGCGCGGGCGACTTGGTCGCGCAGCATGCGGGCACCGGCTATGCGTTCTTCGGCTCGCCCGACGAGTTGGAGGAGTACAAGAGCGCCACCGACCGTCACGACGGGTGGAAGGTCCACGACAACCCCACCGAGATCATGGGCATGGAGTACGACGAGGACACCATGCGCGAGGTGTTGGACATGATGGGCGACCCTGAGACCGCCACTGCCATCAAGGGTGCGGAAGAGCAGCAGGAGGGCTGGGCGTGGGGCAATGCGCCGAGCTATACGGGCGTCAAGGAGATCCCCGGCATCCATGGCCCGCTGATGCCCTGCGGCATTGGCCGCCGCCTGGAGTACTACAGCGACAAGGGCGGCGAGCCGGTCGAGTACTTCCACGACTTCGGCAGCAAGGGCGACGGCAACGGCGGCGAGTACCCCGGTGTCTACGCCCTGGGCACGCGCACGATCGTCATCCATGGCGGCGACATGGAGATCTCCGACCGTGGCTTTTTGAAGTAGCCCGCAGATCTGCTCCACATCTTGGGATTGTGGCGCGTAGCCATCTCCCCGATTCTGTCATCGTCCTGCACACCAGGGCGACCACCAGAATGAGGAGTGCAACATGGCCATTCGCCGACTTCGACGCAACCCGACCCGCCGCCGACGTAGTGGCACTCTGATCGCCAACCCACGCCGCAAGCGCCGCAACCCACGCAGGCGCCGTCGAGTCGCTCGTCGAAACCCCCGGCGCCGCATCAAGCGCAGCAACCCGCGCCGCCGCGTTGCACGTCGGCGTAACCCCGCACGGCGCGTCACACGGCGCGTCACACGGCGCAACCCGACCCGTCGCTACGCACGTCGGCGCAACGCCGGTCTGACCCTCGCGGGCATCCCCGTGATGGAAGCGGCTCTGGGTGGACTGGGCGCGTTGGTCGTGATCAATGCCGCCAAGAACATCGGCCCGATCAAGAAGCAACTCGACAAGATCACGAGCAAGCCGCTCCGCGCAGCCCTCCCGCCCGCCATCGCGGCGGCGGCTGGCTGGGCGCTGCACAAGTACGGCAAGGGTGCCATGGTCAAGGGCGTGGCCAAGTTCGTGGTCGCCGCCAGCCTGTTCAAACTGGTTGACGACGTGACCGACGAGTACTTCAAGACCGAGTTCCCCAAACTGTTCGGCGACTCCACTGACGCGGCTCCGGCTGCGGCTGGCGCGTACATGCCCCTGTCGGGCCACACCCGTGGCGCGTACTTGCCCGTGAGCGGCGGCCATTCTGCCGGCGCCTACGTTCCGGTCAGCGGCACCCGTGGCTACGGCACCTTCGGCTTGCTGTAGCAGCACACTGGAGATCAGCAATCAGGGGCTGCGTGCCCCTTGAGCGAGGAAGAGGTCTATGTCACAGCACCAGCAGAACATCTTTGATGAACTTCGCCAATACGCCTCCCTGACGGTCGTTCCCGGTGTCACGATTGGCTCGCTGAACTACGTTTCGCATAGCGACATGTACTCCAGCGGGCTCATCACCACCGCAGACGAGCTTGTGGCGTCCGACGCCAAGGTGTCGCTCTTCGACAAGGCGATCGGTGAGATCGGCAGCGGTTGGACGACCGCGACCACCGAGTCCCAGGGCAACTTCAAGTTCACGGGCGGCAAGATCGGGGCGAACCAGTGCTATGTGGCCACGCACGCGGGCTTCACAATCTCACAGGTGAGTGCGTCCACGCCGACCACCGCGCTGATCCACAACCTGTTCAGCCATCCCGACGCGGTGTGGGCGATTGCCAACAACTTCTCCTGGGATCTCCAGCAGGGTCGCGGCATCAAGCGCAACATCGGCCCGCTGCTCCAGTGGCCTGCCGGCAGCGGCATCTACGGCATCACGGGCGACAGCAACGCCTCTCGCGACACCGATGTCCCAGTGTCTGCGGGCATCCTGCCCAACTACGGCGCACAGAACGGTGC
>JGI25130J35507_1000220_pt1 | contig 19014 bp, 18 predicted proteins | sample ETNvirnome_2_300_FD_35507 | JGI IMG/M metagenome (IMG submission 35507)
CGCACCGGTTTCCTGATCAAATACCAAGGTGGGGCTCATACTAGAGCGTGGCCGCTTACCAGGCTCCACTCGGTTAGCCACCGGCTGCCCGTCCACCTCAGGAGTAAAAGAGAAATCCGTCAGCTCGTTATTCAATAAATAGCCGCCAGGCAGGTCAGTGCCGCCATCTGCCAGAATACGTGAACCAAAGGCTTGCTCAATGGTGGTCGTCATCGCAATCGCATTGCCATCGGCATCCACAATGCTGATATGGCTGGTGCCATACTCAGGTTGCTCGGGCTGGCTGGCAAAGCTAACAGCCAATTCACCTGGATTGCCCGGCTCGGCGCTCTCACCCATGCTCTCTTCACCGATTAGCTCGCTGCGTTTACCAAGGTAATCAGGCGCTAGCATGAGCGACCAGTCACCGCCCGGTGCCTCGACAAAGTCAGGGTCAGCGATGTAGCGGCCCCGGTCAGCAAACGCCAGCCGCGAGGCTTCTAGAAATTGATGCAGCCAGCCACTACTGGTCACGCCATTTTCCAGCGGCGCCTCCAACAGCGGTTGCTGGTCCAGCATACCGAGAATTTGCATGATCGTTAGATGGCCAGAAGAGGGAGGAGGAAACCCGCACACTTCCCACTGCTGCCAGGGGGTGCATAGCGGCTCACGCTCAAGAGATTGGTAACCACTGATGTCATCAAGCGAGATCTTACCGGGTCGAACCGGATGCGANTGCACCTGCTCAACGAGATCCTCCGCGACCTCACCTTCATAAAAGGCNGNGCTGCCCTCTTCTGCAATGCGACGCAAAATAGCGGCTAAGGCAGGATTTTTTAGTGTGGTGCCCACTTCCAGGGGCTCTCCATCGGCGGAGTAATAAAACGCTTGAGCCAGGTCGTTTTCGCGCAGATATTCGTCATTAGCCAGGCTGGTGTGCAGCCGCTGGCTCACCGCGAACCCCTCTTCCGCCAGTGTAATCGCGGGGGTAAAGAGTTCTTGCCAAGCCAACTGNCCGTGCTCAGCATGGGCCTGTTCCAACATACGCAAGGTACCGGGCACNCCCACCGACAACCCGCTGGCGACCGCTTCCATAAAAGGCAGCGGCTCGCCATCTTCCATAAACAGCTCGCCGGTTACGGCGGCAGGCGCCGTTTCACGGCCATCATAAGCCTGTACATCAGCACCATCAAAGTGCATCAAAAATGCGCCGCCACCAATCCCACTGGATTGCGGCTCCACCAGAGTTAATACCATTTGTACGGCTACCGCCGCATCAATGGCATTCCCCCCGGCCTTGAGCACCTGATAGCCCGCATCGGTAGCCAGCGGGTTAGCCGCCGCCACCGCGAAGGAGTCTGCCGCCCATCCCGGCTTCTCCTCAAAGCCTGACCCTACTTCCGGTGTAATGGAGGGTGTTTCGTAACTAAACCCCCAACTCACCATTGGCGCCAGCAGTAAACCNGTGAGTGAGAGTGCCCTTTTTGGCAGCATAACCTTTCTCCTTAAACCGTGTCTCAGACGTGAATCACCAAGGCGTAACCGCCTTTTGAGCGCTCAAGCAATAGCGTAGCCTATAAAACGACTGCGCCCGGCACAATGGCCAGGCGCAAAATAGCAAGCACGCTAATCAATCTGAAGGAGGCTTAAGCAATAGTTTCCCCCGCCAACATGAACCACGTTTCCAGCACTGCATCGGGGTTGAGTGACACGGAGTCAATGCCCTGCTCCATCAACCACTTGGCAAGATCCGGGTGGTCCGAAGGGCCTTGGCCGCAGATCCCCACGTACTTACCTTTCTCTTTACAGGCCTTAATAGCCATGGCCAGCAGCTTTTTCACCGCGGGGTTACGTTCGTCAAACAAGTGCGCGACGATGCCCGAGTCTCGATCCAAACCCAGCGTTAACTGGGTAAGGTCATTCGAGCCAATGGAGAAGCCATCGAAATACTCGAGGAACTCGTCCGCCAATAGCGCGTTGGCAGGCAATTCACACATCATGATGACCTTCAAACCATCAGGGTGCTCATCACCGCCACGCTGCAAACCGTTAGCCGCTAGCAGATCGACTACTTCACGCGCTTCATCCGTGGTGCGCACAAACGGCACCATGATTTCGACGTTGGTCAGCCCCATGTCGTCACGCACACGTTTCAGCGCGCGACATTCGAGCTCGAAACAAGGACGAAATGCCTCGGAGATATAGCGAGAAGCCCCACGGAAACCCAGCATAGGGTTCTCTTCACCGGGCTCGTAGAGCTTACCGCCTATCAGGTTTTCATACTCGTTGGATTTGAAATCCGATAGACGGACAATCACACGCTGTGGATGGAAAGCTGCCGCTAGCGTAGAGATCCCTTCAACTAATTTATCGACGTAAAAGCTCACCGGGTCGGCGTAACCAGCAGTACGTAGATCGATCACCTGCTGAAGATCCGCAGGCAGCGTATCGTACTCAAGCAGCGCTTTCGGGTGCACACCAATCATGCGATTGATGATGAATTCAAGACGCGCCAAGCCAACGCCTGCATGGGGCAAACTAGCGAAACCGAAAGCGCGATCCGGGTTGCCCACGTTCATCATAATTTTAAACGGAATCTCCGGCATGGAATCAACGCTGGACACGTTGCAGTCAAAAGCCAGCAACCCTTCATAAACGTGGCCGGTATCCCCTTCCGCACACGAAACCGTAACGTCAATGCCTTCTTGTAGCTGCGTGGTCGCATCGCCACAGCCAACCACCGCAGGAATGCCCAATTCCCGGGCAATAATCGCCGCGTGGCAGGTACGCCCACCACGGTTAGTCACGATTGCCGAGGCGCGCTTCATGATGGGCTCCCAATCTGGGTCCGTCATGTCGGTGACCAAGATGTCGCCTTCTTGAATTTTGTCCATCTCGTCTGGGCTGAGGACAATCTTAACTGCCCCGCGGCCGATACGCTGGCCAATGGCCCGGCCAGTAATCAGCGTGCGCCCTTTCTCACGCAGTTGGAAGCGCTCAAGCTTACCGCCCTCCTGCTGTGACACGACGGTTTCAGGGCGCGCTTGAACGATATAGAGCTTGCCGTCATCGCCATCCAATGCCCACTCAATATCCATCGGGCGCTGGTAGTGTTGCTCAATGGTCACTGCTTGACGAGCAAGATCCATCACCTGCTCATCGTTGATGCAGAAGCGGCCACGGTCTTTGAAAGGCACGTCAACGGTTTCAACAGATTTACCGGCGCTGGCATCTTGGCCGTAAACCATCTTGATCAACTTGGACCCTAACGTACGGCGCAGCACCGCCGGACGGCCGGCAGCCAGGGTGGGCTTGTGAACATAGAACTCGTCAGGATTGACGGCTCCCTGCACCACGGTTTCGCCCAACCCCCAAGAGGCCGTGACAAAAACGGCATCACGGTAGCCAGATTCGGTATCCAGGGTAAACATAACGCCTGATGCGCCGGTTTCAGAGCGCACCATCTTTTGAACGCCCGCTGACAGCGCAACATTCTCGTGGGCGTAGCCACGATGCACACGGTAGGAGATGGCGCGATCGTTAAACAGCGAGGCAAACACTTCATGCACCGCATGTTTGATATTGGCAAAACCTTCAATGTTCAAGAAGGTTTCCTGCTGCCCAGCGAAGGAGGCATCGGGAAGGTCTTCCGCCGTGGCNGAGCTGCGCACGGCTACTTTGAGGCTTGGATGTTGCGTTTGGAGCTGTTCGTAGGCATCGCGAAGCGCGGCTTCAAAGCCAGGCGGCAGCGGTGTATCAATGATCCACTGNCGAATCGTTTTTCCTGCCTCAGCCAGTGCTTTGACATCATCGACATCTAAACGAGCAAGCTTGTCNTTAATGCGGTCGTTCAGACCTTCGTGAGAGAGAAACTCGCGGTANGCGTGAGCAGTGGTCGCGAAGCCGCCTGGCACCGTGACGCCTACACCCGATAAATTGGAAATCATTTCGCCAAGCGAAGCGTTTTTACCACCCACGCGTTCGACGTCTGCCATACCTAGCTGATCGAACCACAGAATGTACTCTTCCACGCAACCCCCTCGCTTTTAGACTTCGTTACGACCCGTTGGGACGACACTAATAGACGTTGTCACCCTAGCACTGCGGCAGCGTATTCGCCATTGGTCTAACAGCGAAGGGAGTGGAGGATTTTTACAACAAATACACNAAATTAGCGTTTTATGTAGTATCGACTAGGCGTTGTGCTCATCGTTTGCACAGCACACAATAGCTTATCTATGAACATGGCAGACTGGCGGATCAGGTTATGAAACGAACAGCTTTCTTTATTTCGGATGGCACCGGCATCACCGCAGAAAGCTTAGGGCGCAGTCTCTTAGCGCAGTTCAGTGATGTGGAGATCAATATGCTGACTAAACCGTATATTGATACGGTTGAAAAAGCACAGGCACTGGCACAGATTATCGAATCGACCGCCGTACGCGATGGCTGTAGACCGATTATCATTGATACGATTGTGGATCAACAGATTCGTAACGTTATCCGCCAAGCGTCGGGGTTTAAGGTCGATATTTTTTCGACGTTTCTAGAACCCCTTGAGCAGGAGCTGGAAACGCACTCTTCCTACAGCGTCGGCAGAACGCACTCCATCGGTAGCGACGACGTATATATGGATCGCATCCACTCGGTTCACTTTGCACTCGATAACGACGATGGAGCACGCACCCACCAATACGACAAAGCCGATATTATTCTAGTGGGGGTTTCCCGCTGTGGTAAAACGCCGACCTCACTCTACTTGGCGCTGCAGTTCGGCATTCGCGCCGCGAACTATCCGCTCACCGAAGATGACCTGGATGAAGATGGCAGCTTGAAGCTACCCAAAGCGCTGGCACCTCATCGGCACAAGCTGTTTGGCCTTACCATTGATGCACGCCGACTCTCGGCCATTCGTAATGAACGCCGCCCCAATAGCCGCTATAGCTCGATGGATCAGTGCTTACAAGAAGTAGAGCAGGCAGAATCGCTGTACCGGGCAATGCATATTCCGTTTATTGATACGACGCGATTTTCAATAGAAGAGATCTCTACGCGCATGATTGCGGAAACCGGCCTAGCGAGGCGGTTCTCACCCCGCTAGGATTGCGCTAGCTTACATGCCCTTGGGAGCAAAAATTCCAGGGGCATTACGCCAGTAGCCTTTGTAGTCCATACCAAAACCAAACACGTAACGGTCGGCCACTTCTAGGCTGCAGTAATCTGCTTTTAATCCCGGAACGGCTTTGCGGTCGTGCTGCTTGTCGACCAACACTGCGGTAGTCACACTGGCCGCCTTGGCTTCTTTGCAGTATTCCAGAATGGCCGCTAGGGTTGCGCCTTCATCGAGGATGTCGTCAACAATCACTACATGTCGGCCCGCCATGGGAATTTCAGGCGATACGCGCCAGAAAAGCTCACCGCCGCGCAGCTCGTTGCGGTAACGGGTCGCATGTAAATAGTCCACTTCCAGCGGAAAACCAAGACGCGTCAGCAGGTGCCCTGTGGTAATGAGCCCGCCATTCATAACGCAGTAAAACACCGGTAGCTTGTCGCCCAAGTCTCGCGTGATCTCTTCCGCCATGCGATCCAACGCTCGCTCAACCTGCTCTTGTGAAATCAGGCAGTCGGCGTTATCCATCAACTCACGCATAGAATCTAACGATTCAAGCGCTTCTTTATCCAACTTGGACATGCTACTTCTCCAAAAACATCTAATAAGAAAACGGTATAAAAATGGAATTAATTCGCTAGCGCTTCGAGCTTGGCATGCGTGCGGCGCCAACGGCCGAGTGCAGCCAGTGCATCCAGTTCAGGCCTAGCACGGCCGTAACGCAGCTTGGCAGGCCGTTTATTCAGCACCCCTTGGCAGGCCTCTAGCACCTCAATGGCTGCCGCTCGGTCATTGCAGATCAGCAACATATCGCAGCCAGCGGCCAGCGCCGCTTTGGCACGCTCAGCCGGGCCGCCTGCCTCATGCGCCCCCGTCATGCTTAAATCATCGGAAAAAATACACCCTTTGAACCCCAATGATTCACGCAGCATGCCTAACCAGTTGGGTGAGAACCCTGCAGGGCGAGTATCAAACGCTGAATAAGTCACGTGGGCAGGCATGACACCGTTCAACACACCCGCTAACTCGCGAAACGGCACGAGGTCTCGGGCTTTCAGCTCGGCCAGGGGTCGCTCATCCACTGGCAGCGCAATATGGGAATCCGCCGCCACTCCGCCATGGCCAGGAAAATGCTTACCAACTGCCGCCATGCCAGCTTCATGCAAGCCTTCGATAAAGGCGCGCCCTAGTTGGGCGACATGCTCTGGATCGCTGCTGAAACTACGGTCGCCAATGACGCTGGAGATACCGCTCTCAACATCCAACACTGGCGCAAAACTCATATCCAACCCACAGGCGGCCATTTCCATCCCCAGCAGCCAGCCTGTGTCTTTGGCTAAGGTGAGCCCTGCTACTGGGTCGCTGGCATACAGATCGCCAATTCGCGCCATGGCGGGCAGCTTGGTCACCCCTTTTTTGATCCGCTGGACTCGACCGCCCTCTTGGTCAATACCTAGCAGTAGATCACCACGCACACGACGAATACTGCTGCAGAGCTGCCGCACTTGGTACGCATCTTCGACATTACGGGCGAACAGGATAACGCCGCCCACCGCAGGGTCTTTTAGCAATGTCTTTTCAGCGTTGGATAACTGCGGCCCTTCTAGGTCAAGCATGACCGGGCCAATGGGTTGCGTCATGGGGAGGATCCGACAAAAAGGGCGCCATTTTAGACTAACCGCTTAGCGTGTCAAAATTCTGGCAGGACGCCCGGAAGTGGGCTTAATGCAACCAAACCGGCGTACCGGGTTGGGCGTGTGCAAACAGGTAGTGTAAATCGTGATTTCGCAGGCGGATGCAGCCGTGAGAGGCAGCCACACCCATCGGTTGGTCTTCAGGCGTGCCGTGCAAATAAATGTAGCGCCGCTGGGAGTCCACGTCAGCGCCGCGGTTAACGCCGCGCTCCAGCCCGCAGAGCCACATAATGCGCGTTAGAATCCAGTCTCGCTCAGGGTAATTGGTCGCCAATTCAGGCGAAAATACTTCGCCAGTCCATCGGCGACCACGAAATACCGCATTATCAGGCAAGTCCTTGCCGATAGACGCACGGACATAGTGCCAGCCCAGCGGTGTTTGGCCGCTACCCTCTTGCTGCCCTACGCCAGCAACCCCAGTGGAGATCGCGCACTCATAGTTCACTTCCTTTCCCTGCCACCAGCGCAACCGCTGCCGCTGGGTGTCAATCTCCACCCAACCAGATTGGGAAGGCGGTAATTCAGCTAGCCTGGGCGTTGCCATGGTTTCCCTCTTCAACCGCAGCCGGTAGCGGCGCGTTCATCGCAGCAACAACGACTGGACGTAGCCGCCGCACAAGGTCACGCACCGTCACCTGCTCTTGATAATCCTTTGCAGCAATATCACGCAGGGCATCCAGTCCTGAGAGCGTAAATATCACTGTGCCTAGCATAAAGTGTAGCCGCCAAAAGCGCTCGGCGTCCGGCAGCTCAGGCGTGGCTTTACGCACCAGCTCGGTAAAACGGGTAAATACATCGCCATACTGCTGCTGAATNTAGCGACGCAGATGCCCTTGCGCCTGACTGTAGGCTAACCCTAGNAGCCGCATAAATACCTTCAGGCTATTACGTTCGGCGGGCACTGCCAGTACCGTAGTGGCCATGGTCTCTAACAGCACTTCTAGAGGAATAGGCTGGCCTTGATAGTGAGCTTCTAGCTCGTCCAGTGCGGTGTGAAAACGCTCTGAAAATGGATCGAGATAGCGGGAAAACACCGCTTGAATTAGCGCTTTTTTGGAACCAAAGTGGTAGTTCACGGCCGCCAAATTAACCCGGGCCTTGCTGGTGATATTACGCAGCGACGTCTCGGCAAAGCCTCGCTCTGCAAACAGTACCTCTGCAGTATCTAAAATACGCGTTACCGTATCCGATTGGGCCATAGCGCCCTCCAAAAAACAGGTGTTTTAAACATAGCTGAATACTATGTCATAACCCCTGCTGGCTCAATCTCTTATCCAAAGGGTAGTAAGCGTTAACTAAACACTTAACGACTGTCTCGGTTGGGTGTAACTCGTCATGTACTGGACAGAGCAACATACTGTATACTTAAACACATACTGATTAAGCCGACATGTAGCTACTGTCTTTTCACTGTTTTGGAGTTTGGTATGTCGCGTCCACTCACAGCACGTCAGCAGCACGTATTTGATTTTATTGTTAAGACCATGGGTGAGCTTGGCTACCCCCCTACCCGCGCCGAAATTGCCAAAGCGCTGGGATTCCGCTCGCCTAACGCAGCAGAAGAGCATTTGCGTGCGCTCGAGCGCAAAGGCGCTATTCGTATAATTCGCAATACATCACGAGGCATCCGCTTACCTAACCAGGAGCCGCAGGAGCTTACTGAAACGCCAGCGGCTGCAGCACCTGCTACTAATGAGCCGCTGCCCAATGGGCTTCCTGTGATTGGTGAGGTCGCCGCTGGCAGCCCTATCCTTGCGGCTGAACATATTGACCGTTACTGCCCGCTGCCCGCTGAGTACTTCACGCCTAAAGCAGATTACCTGCTACGGGTGCGCGGCCTATCCATGAAAGATGTAGGCATTCTTGAAGGCGACCTTCTGGCCGTGCATCGCACTGACCGCGTTCGCGATGGGCAAATTGTCGTGGCACGATTAGAAGACGAAGTAACAGTCAAGCGTTTTAAACGCCAAGGGCATCAAGTAACACTGATTGCCGAGAACGCAGATTTCGCACCAATTGAGATCGACCTACGCACTCAGCAGCTTGATATTGAAGGCGTGGGTGTTGGTGTTATTCGCGGTGGTAATGGGCAAGCGCTTGGCTAGTTGCCCAACCTGTAAGGCAGGCTACTGCAAGTCGATATAGCGGTGGTCATTAAAGGTGGCCACCCAGCTTGGGTGGTACACTAGTAAAATACTCAGCAGCATACCGGTTATAAATGCCTCTGACGGCATCAGTAACGGTAAAAAGCGGGCATACTCTTGGGCGAGATAGACGGCCTCGGGATCAGTGCCCGCTACGATAATCAGCGCAACAGTAGATAGCCCTCCCCCTAAGGTCGCCAAGGCTGTTCCAAAAAAGCCACAAGCAAATAAAAACACCATCAAATTATCAGGCAACCGACGGTCAACGATTCGCCATACAAAACCGGTCACGGTCGCAGGCACAATACCTGTCACCAGCACATTTGCCCCCATTAGCGACCAATCGTTTCTGCCAATAGCCACCATGGCGACATTAACCATCACATTGCTGATCAACGCCAGCGGCATTTTAAAGACTAGCGTCATCAGCACCGTAAACACCAAGTGAAGCGTTAACCAGTCCACCGCTTGCGCACGCAATTGCCACATCAACATGATGGCCAACGTAGCTGCCATCCAGCGGTGCTGAAGCGCTGTATCCTCAAGCAGTGGCCGCCAGGGGCGCAGGCATAAGCACCAGACGATGACACCCAACGATAAAAGCCACGTCATCACGAGTGCCCACGGTGCCAATACGCTTTGTGCAAACGACATAGCGCCCCCCTTCTGCCGATTAGCTAAAAACGACCGTTTTGTTGCCGTGAATTAGCACGCGATCTTCTAGGTGCCAACGCAGCCCCCGCGCCAATACCGCTTTTTCCACATCGCGACCAAAACGTACCAAATCAGTAGGCGTGTGACAGTGGCTGACCCGGTGAATGTCCTGCTCAATTATGGGGCCTGCATCCAGCTCTTCTGTCACATAGTGGCAAGTTGCCCCAATCAGTTTCACGCCCCGCTCATAGGCTTGATGATACGGCTTGGCACCCGCAAAGGAAGGCAAGAAGCTGTGATGAATGTTAATCACGCGCCCTGCATACCGTTCGCAAAGCGAAGGTGGCAGAATTTGCATATAGCGTGCCAGCACTATGCAGTCAGCGCGGGCAGCATCAATCTGCTCCTGCACCTGTTCAAAAGCCTTTTGTTTATTAGCCGGGTCAACTGGTACATGATGATAAGGGATGCCATACCATTCAGTCAGCGAGCGCATATCATCGTGATTAGAGATAACGCCGACAATATCGCAATCCAACTCACCTGCCTGCCAGCGGTAGAGAAGGTCCACCAANCAGTGGGATTCCCGAGACACCATCAACACCACACGGCGGCGCTTTTGGGTATCCACCAGCGACCACTGCATATCAAATTCAGCCGCCACCGGCTCAAACGACGTGCGCAGTGCTTCCGCCGACATACCCAGAGAATCCGCCAGAATCTCGTAACGCATAAAAAAGCGGCCAGTCTCTAAGTCAGAGTGCTGGCTGGCTTCGGTAATTGAGCCNCCTTGTTGAGCAATNAAACTTGAGACACGCGCCACGATGCCCACTTGATCTGGGCAGGAAACAACTAAACGATAGTAATGAGACATAACAAACACTCTTAACGTATTTAACGGCACGCTCGCCAAGCACCTGCCTACCAGCAGGTAAACCACATTAGCGGCGGTAGTGTACCGTAAGCACGATGAGGAAGCANCGTGGTCAGGTGCCGCGATGATTGTTACCCGCCCCCCGCTTCCCGTATAGTTAAGGAATTACTTTCTAGGCTTTTCATAACTGATGCATCCATCCCGCGTTCAACTTCGTCCCCGTCGTCGCCCGCCCCTGCGCCTACTCCCGCTAGGTGGATGTGGTGAAATTGGAATGAATCTTACGCTGTATGGATACGACGACCAGTGGATCGCCGTAGATTGCGGCATGATGATTCGCCAAGACCTGCCCAACTCGCCNCTGCAAGTACCTAATACCGATACCCTAGAGGCACTGAAGATCACACCTAAGGCGCTGTTTATCACCCATGGTCATGAAGATCATATTGGTGCGGTGGCGTGGCTATGGCCCAAATGGGGTTGCCCTATCTTTGCCACTCCTCTCGCNGCAGGGCTATTGCGTTACAAATTCGCCGAACACCANCTCAGCAGCGCCTCCATTGAAGTGATNGAACCAGGCGATGCGGTGGAGAGCGGGCCATTTACACTNCGCTACTTGAGTGTTACCCACTCCATCCCCGAAAGCTGCTCCATCATGATGCAGGCGGGTGATTACCGCATACTGCACACCGGCGACTGGAAACTCGACCCCAACCCACTGATTGGCGCCCCCGTGAACGCTGCCCAGTTTAGAGCACTGGCGCCGGTGGATCTTCTGGTAGGTGACTCGACCAATGCGCCAATGCCAGGGCAGTCGGGCAGCGAGGGGGATGTTGCCAAGGCGCTTTCCACCACATTGAAAGCGTGTAAAGGCCGCGTGGTAGTNTCCTGTTTTGCTAGCAACCTAGCGCGCGTACTGGCCATTGGCTTAGCGGCCCAAGCGTGTGGCCGTCGCGTTAGTTTGATGGGCCGCTCAATGGAGCGCATGGTCAGTGTTGCTAGAGGCCTTGGTTATCTGGATAACTTCCCCCCCCTGGTGCCACCCCATGATTTGGGCTATCTACCACCGGAGGAGGTCGTGATTATTGCCACCGGTAGCCAAGGCGAGCCTCGCGCTGCCTTGCAGCGTTTAGCGCAGCGTCGACACCCCTTTGTGGACTTGGAACCCGGCGATAGCGTGATTTTTTCCGCCAAAACAATTCCAGGCAATGAGCGCCCTATCGAGCAGCTTAAAAAACGTTTACTGCAACTCGGTGTCACGCTGTTCGACGAAATGAACCACCCCGAGCTTCATGCAACCGGCCACCCCGCTCAGGAAGAGCTGAAAAAGCTCTACCAGTGGGTGAGGCCCAAAATGCTACTGCCGGTACATGGTGAAGCGCGCCATCAGGAGGCGCACCAAGCGCTTGCTGAGGAGCTAGGTATCAGAGCGCCGNTAGCACCGGTGAATGGCGATATGATNGTGCTTGACCACCAAGGGCTGCGCTGCGAAACGCGCTACCCACAGCCGCCTTGCATTGTTAACCAAAATAGCGTCGTGCCTCACCCNGGCCTTGAGAGCAGCCATCCCACTNCCCGTCGTGGCAGTCTGTTTCTAGCGCTACCGGTAGCAGCAACAGAAACGGGATGGTGTCGTATTGGTCGTCTGATGCTTGACGCCAACGGCGCAAGCCCTATGGATGAAGATAGCTTCAGCGAGTGGCTGGATGAGCAGCTAGAAGAGATTGAGGCAGACACCTTGGCTGATTTGCGCCATGCGCTGCAGCCAAGGCTGGTGCACTGGCTGGCTAACCACTTGCAACATATGCCAGACGTGCACCTGCAGATCATGGCCGCTGAAATGCCGACCATCGAAGAGTTAAACGACGAGCCTTAAACACAGGTGTTACCAGCGTTCAGCATCCTGCTGATCGGTGTGGCGCTCTTTAACCCAGTACGCCCCCTGCTTGGAGTGCTCTTTCTTCCAAAACGGCGCCTGGGTTTTTAAATAATCCATAATGAAATCGCAGGCCTCAAACGCATCGCGGCGGTGNGCGCTTGCCACCAGCACTCTAACGATAGGGTCGCCCGGGGATAAGTCGCCCACCCGATGAATAACACGCACCGCCTGCAGCGCCCAGCGCTGCCAGGCTTGCTCAGCAATTTGCGTTAAGGTGCGCTCNGTCATTCCTGGATAGTGCTCAAGGGTTAACCCCGTTACGTCGGGCGTCTCGTTAAAATCTCGCACTAACCCNGTGAACGTCACAATCGCACCAATGTCGGTGCGCTGGCGCAGCGCGCTCTCATAGCCGTACGCCATTGAAAACGGAGCGGACTGCACTTCTACCGCGATGTCTGGCAATGTCGGCTCGCTAACAGACACGGCTTAGCCTCCCGTTACCGGTGGAAAAAAGGCCACTTCGTCATCATCAGTGATACGAGCGCTATCATTTGCCATCACTTGGTTAATGGCACATAGAGTGCGCTGATCAGCCAGCACGGAAAAGCGTGCATCCTGGGCACTAAGCGCAGCTTTTAGCCCGGCCACATCGCGACTTGGCAGCTTATCAAGCCCAATGGCCAGATCACTCTCACCGACCCGCTCACGCAGCTCTGCCAAAAACTTGACGCGCACACAGGGCGAGGCACAGCGCTCACCTAAGCTTACCTCTCCCACTGCGCCTTCACCGGTGACAATAGGCGTGACCATCTCACGCTCCCGCTGATAGTCACCACGCAATCCGCCTCGCTTGCTGTCGAGCTGCACAGCTTCAATGCGCATCTCTTTATCAACGGCTTTACACATATCGTAAAGCGTCAGGCAAGCAACCGAAACGGCCGTCAACGCTTCCATCTCGACGCCCGTGCGCCCGTTCAAGCGACACATGGCCGATACATTCACCCAGCCATTTGCATGGTCAATATCGAAATCCACCGCTACTTTGGAGAGCGCCAGCGAGTGGCAGAGCGGAATCAGTTCATGAGTTCGCTTCGCTGCTTGAATACCCGCAATACGCGCTGTTGCGAGTACATCCCCTTTGGGCAGCGCCCCATCGCTTAATAGCTGCAGAGTATTGGGCTGCATCACGATTCGCCCAGAGGCAACAGCCTCACGACGGGTCTCGCGCTTATCGCCGACATCAACCATATTCGCTTCGCCGTGCGCGTTCAGGTGGGTTAACTGCATGGTGTCACCTTTTCATCATCAAGCCAGAGTGCGGCGTTGTTGGTCGGCCCACTCACTTACCCAGCGAGCAATCTCTTCACAATTATTTAAATCCAAGCGGGCCACCGATGGCCTAAGAGCCACCGGCGGCTCAGCAGTAAGCGCAGCCGCCTGCACCCACTCATCGCATAAAATAGCCGGATCGCCTATTCCGTCTCGGTAAAGCACCAGCTTGGGAATAGGCCATGCTTTGAAGCCTTCCACAATCACCAGATCNGGGTGATGCGGNGCCATTAGGGTAAGCAAATAGGCTAAATTAGGCTCCTCCTGCCCTGGCGTCTCCTGCATCAGTGCAAAACGTTGGCGCGATGCAATCAGCATAGGAGTGGCCCCGGCGCTACGCAGCTTGTAGCTGTCTTTACCCGGCTGNTCCACATCAAACTGGTGGTGGGCATGTTTAATCACCGCTACCGAAAGGNCCTTTTCNCGCAGTAGAGGTAACAGCTGCTCTAGCAGCGTGGTTTTACCGGTCCCACTCCAGGCTGCCACCCCTAATACGGGAAACGAGCATCGTAGGGCATCACTCATAAGTCACCATTCGCGCCACGGGTTACTCATCCTCTTTTTCTGCGGGCAATAACCAGTTTAACGCAATGCCTACCAAAGCGGCTAAGCTAACGCCCTGCAAAGTGAATTGCCCGCCACCAAACTGCATACCACCGATACCAAACACCAAAATAAGTGACACCACCACTAGGTTACGCGCCGCCGTAAGCGACTGACCTGCGCGCACCAGGGTATTCATCCCCACTACGGCAATAGAGCCGAATAGCAGCGTCATAATCCCCCCCATGACCGGCCCGGGAATTGTCTGCAGCAGCGCCCCCAATTTGCCAACAAAGGCAAGGATGATGGCAATAACAGCAGCCACAATCATATATTTTGGATTGAATGCCTTGGTTAGCGTCACAGCACCGGTAACTTCTGAATAGGTCGTGTTAGGCGGCCCACCGAACAGGGCTGCTGCCGTCGTTGCCAAGCCATCGCCCAGTAACGTGCGGTGCAAGCCAGGTTTTTCAAGATAGTTTTTACGTGTCACCGAACCAATCGCCACCATATCGCCAATATGCTCAACGGCGGGAGCGATGGCCACTGGAATCATAAACAGGATGGCCGCCCAGTGAAAACTCGGCGCGGTAAAGTTGGGAATAGAGAGCCAAGCCGCTTCACGCACCGGAGTAAAATCAACCACCCCCATAATCAGCGCCAACGCATACCCCGTTGCAATGCCGCCCATAATCGGCACTAAACGCAGCAGCCCACGGCCAAACACCGCGAGCAATAAGGTTACTAACAGACTGGCCATGGAGAGAAAAATAGCTTGCCCATAGCTAATATTATCGCTGGTTTCACCGGTTGCCATACTGACCGCGACTGGCGCTAGCGCTAAACCGATCACCATAATCACTGGGCCCACCACGACAGCAGGCAGCAAACGATGCAACCAGGCGGTGCCCTTCAAGCGCACCGCCTGGGAAATGGCAACATAGACAAGGCCCGCGGCCATCAGGCCGCCCAGCGTGGCAGAAACACCAAAACTGGCGATTGAGCCTTGAATAGGAGCAATAAATGCAAAGGAAGAAGCTAGAAACACCGGCACCGTTTGTTTGGTCACGCCATGAAACACCAACGTGCCAATCCCGGCGGTAAAGAGTGCCACGCTGGGGTCTAGCCCGGTTAATAGCGGAACCAACACAAGCGCACCAAAGGCCACGAACAGCATTTGCGCGCCGGTAAGCAGCATTTTAGGCCACGACTCTTGACCAGCACTGTTTGTCATCACACCACTCCTGGGGGTCGGTTATTAGTAACGGAGGCAAAAAAATGCCCCCAACGCGAAGCGTAAGGGGCCTTTTGAGGCGGAGCGCTTAACGCGTTCCGAAAATCTTATCGCCGGCATCTCCCAAGCCGGGGACGATGTAGCCATTCTCATCGAGTCGGTCATCCACCGACGCCGTGTAAATCTCTACATCAGGATAAGCATCTTGCACCCGTTTAATCCCTTCAGGGGCAGCAACTAAGACAATCACTTTCATATGTTCACAGCCACGCTCACGCAGCATATCCAACGTGGCCACCATCGAACCACCAGTCGCCAGCATCGGATCAATCACAATCGCCATGCGCTCTTCGATGTCGTTGGCGAATTTAGCGAAGTAAGGTACCGGTTGAAGCGTCTCTTCATCCCGGTAAAGGCCAACAACGCTTACCCGTGCGCTAGGGATTAAATCCGTTACGCCCTCCAACATGCCTAGCCCGGCACGTAGGATCGGCACGATAGTGACTTTCTTACCTTTCAAACGACGGGTCGCAATGGGCTCGCCGTTCCAGCCCTGAATCTCATGGTCTTCCAGCTCCAGACCTTTGGTTGCTTCATAGGTCAAAAGCTTAGCCACTTCACCTGCCAGTTCACGAAAGCTCTTAGTGCTCAAATCAGCTTCGCGCATCAATCCTAGCTTATGTTGAACAAGCGGATGGTTAATGGCGTAGACACTCATGGGGCTTCCTCACTGCAGGGGATTCAGGATGGCGACCTAGGTCGCATCGACATGCTTACAAAATTGCGCGCCATTCTACCCGCAACTGACCATCAGGTTAAGGGGTTTCGGGCAATTGCCACTCAATTGGCGTCCGCCCTTGCTCCTGCAAGAATTGATTCGCCCGCGAAAAGTGGTGATTACCAAAGAAACCACGGTGCGCCGACAGGGGCGACGGGTGTGGTGACTCAAGTACCAAATGGCGAGAGGTATCGATGAGCGCTTTTTTCTGGCGAGCATGGCTACCCCACAGCAAAAAAACGCAGGACTCTGCATGCTGACTCACGGTTTCAATCGCTCGGTCAGTAAAATGCTCCCAACCTTTTCCCCGATGCGACGCGGCGTTGCCCTGTTCAACGGTAAGCGCTGTGTTCAGCAGCAGCACCCCCTGCTTCGCCCACGACTCTAAAAAGCCATGACGCACTGGGGTAAAACCGACATCGCTTGCCAACTCTTTGTAGATATTGACCAGCGACGGCGGCACTTGCACGCCCGGCTGTACCGAAAAACAGAGCCCATGGGCCTGATTAGGCCCGTGGTAAGGATCCTGCCCTAGAATTACCACTTTCACCGAGGAGAGCGGCGTTAATTCAAAGGCGCGAAACCAGTTTGAGGAGTGAGGGTAGATCACTTTCTTAGCCGCTTTCTCTGCGGCCAAAAATGCTTTCAGGGCGGACATATAGTCAGCCTGAAAATCCTGCCCCAGCCACTGGCTCCAGTCTTCGGGTAGCGGGTTAGCCATATTACTTNTTCATTTGGTCAGCGAGAGGCTCTACGTAGGCAATGCCCATATCCCAAGGGAACTGAATCCAGCACTGCTGAGCCACTTCGGTCAGGTATTGATCCACCAAAGGGCGACCCTCTGGCTTAGCGTAAATCGTGACAAAGTGCGCTTTTGGGAGCATTTCGCGTACGGCGCGTGCCGTTTTTCCCGTATCGACGAGGTCATCAACCAGCAGCCAGCCGTCACCGTCGTGATCCACCCCTTTCATAATATCCAGACCACCTTGATCCATATGGTCGTAACTTTTGATGCACACGGTATCAATCAAACGGATATTCAGTTCGCGAGCAATCAGCGCCGCCGGAATCAAGCCGCCGCGAGTAATCGCCACAATGCCCTTAAAATCACGTTCGATTAAAAGATGGCAAAGTTGGCGCACGTCGCGGTGAATTTGGTCCCAAGAGACGGTGAAATGTTGATGGTAGCGTTCGCTGCTCATGGGGAGTTACTCGTCTTCGTTAAAGGAACAGACCGCGAATACGCTATAGCCCGCATCGCGAATTTTCTGAGAACCACCCAGCTCAGGTAGATCAATGATAGTGGCTGTTTCCACCACCTGCCCACCGCAGCGCTGAATCAAATTCGCGGCTGCCAGCATCGTGCCACCAGTGGCAATCAAGTCGTCCATTAACAGGATCCGGTCGCCTTCCTGGAACGCATCAGCATGCAGCTCTACTTCTGAATGGCCATACTCCAGCGTGTAGGTTTCGCTGATAGTTTTAAACGGAAGCTTGCCTTTTTTGCGCACCGGCACAAAGCTGCAGCCCAACTCATACGCCAGCGGCGCACCGATAATAAAGCCACGGGCGTCAATGGCCGCGATGGCATCCAAGTTCATCTCCTGGTAGCGGTGCACGAAGCTATCGATCAGCTTGCGAAAGGCAGCGCTGTTTTGCAGCAGCGGAGTGATGTCACGGAAGTTCACTCCTTGCTCTGGCCAGTCAGGAACCGTGCGAATAACGGACTTAATNTAATCGCCGTAGATGCTCATCGCGTCTCTCATTGATTAGTCAAAATGCGGGCAGTTAGCCCAGGAACAGGAACTTTGCTGCAAACAGCAGCGCCAGCACGACCACTGCCGGATTCAGGTCGCTGAATCGACCTGACAGGGTCTTGATGGCAACGTAGCTGATAAAGCCCAGGGCAATACCCTCGGCAATCGAGAAGGTCAGCGGCATGGCCAGCGCAGCGATCAGCACCGGCGCGGCGTCTGTGGGGTCTTCCCAGTTGGCATGCGCCAGGCTACCCGCCATCAACACCGCCACGTACAGCAGAGCGCCCGCCGTGGCATAGGCCGGAATGGAACCCGCCAGCGGCGCAAAGAACAGGCTGATCAAAAACAGTATGCCAACAACCACCGCCGTCAGACCGGTACGGCCGCCCGAGGCAATGCCCGCTGTCGACTCGATGTAACTGGTCGTGGTGGAAGTACCCAGCGCAGCACCGGCCATGGACGCCGTGCTATCGGCCATCATGGCACGACCAATGCGCGGCAGCTTGCCATCCTTGTCCAGCAGCTTGCCACGGTGTGCCACGCCCACCAGCGTACCCGAGGTATCGAACAGGTCCACGAACAGGAACGCAAAAATCACGCTCAACATGGCCACGTCCAGCGCACCCATCAGATCCATGGCCATGAACGTCGGCGCGATGGAAGGCGGCATGGACATGATCCCGCCATACTGGTTGTGGCCCAGCACCATGGCCATGACGGTCACCCCCAGAATACCGATCATCACCGCACCGGTCACGCGCAGGTAGGCCAGCGCGGTAATCACGAAAAAGCCCAACAAGGCGTAAATGGCCGGCGGCTGGGACAGGTCGCCCAGCGCCACATAGGTCGCCGGGTTGGACACCACGATGCCCGCATTCTTCAGGGCGATCATCGCCAGGAACAGACCGATACCCGCCGCAATGCCCAATCGCAGCGACAGCGGAATAGAATTAATGATCCATTCGCGAATTTTAAAAATACTCAGCAGGAAAAAGGTCAAACCAGAGAAGAAGACGGCCCCTAACGCCGCTTCCCAGGT
>JGI25130J35507_1000223_pt1 | contig 18900 bp, 18 predicted proteins | sample ETNvirnome_2_300_FD_35507 | JGI IMG/M metagenome (IMG submission 35507)
AGCATTGCGCACAGCGTTTGGTTATTCGACCCTATGGGAAGGCCAGCACTCGCGTTTACTCAAGAAGCGGCAACCGCCGAGATTCTTGATGACATCCGGCACCTATTCAAAGTAAATCCTATTTAGCTTATGTTCGGCTAGCAATAGCCGTAAGGAAACTTAATGAAGACCTATCGAGAGTGCCGTCTTCGTTGGCTCATGAGGGTTACGCTGGTGGGAACCCTGTTGACTGCGTTCGTCATATTGGTAGGCGCATGGACTCGGTTAATGGATGCTGGCCTAGGCTGCCCTGATTGGCCTGGCTGTTATGGGCGCCTAATTGTGCCTGATAGTGAGCATGTTGCCCTTCGCCATCCAGATGCTCCGTTAGAGCCCTTTAAAGCGTGGGTGGAAATGGCTCACCGATATGTGGCGAGCTTTCTAGGGTTGATAGTACTTAGCGTTCTTGCGCTGGGTTGGTCGGTACGTAATCAAGCGGGTTATCCATGGCGGTTAAGCATGGTTCTGTTGGCCGTTATTCTGTTACAAGGGGCGTTTGGTGCTTTTACTGTGACATTAAAACTATGGCCGCAGGTGGTGACACTTCATTTGCTNGGNGGNTTGAGCGTTTTAATGCTGTTTTTTTGGCTACATCTTCGCATACGCCGTTCATGGCGTGGGCAAATAGGGCAAGCTAAAAAGGGTGGCGTACTGTGGTACTTGGCAGGTGGGGTTTTATTGTTGCAGCTTGCACTGGGTGGCTGGGTCACAAGCAACTATGCCGGTATTGCTTGCCAAGGATTTCCTACCTGTAATTCACAATGGTGGCCAAGCATGGACCTAAGCGAAGGCTTCCACCTAACCCAAAACGTTGGCCCTAATTATCTCCATGGTCAACTAAACGCAGATGCTCGCACCGCTATTCATATGGTCCATCGTATGGGAGCACTGTTGTTGGGTGCCGCTTTACTAGCGTTATGGTGGCGCTATCGGGGCATCAAAGTAGTCAGCATCGCCTTGAGTCTCGCATTAGGAGCTTATTGCTTACAGGTGGCGCTTGGGGTCGCTAACGTTCTGCTCTGGCTGCCGCTTTGGTTAGCCTTGTTGCATACGGCAGGGGCTGTATTGCTAGCGCTGAGCATGGGATGGGCGTGGTGGTGCTGGCGGTACCAAAAGGCGGGGCAGGTTACTGTTCTTTGCCCATCAAATGCAAGCAACCTGAAGGCGCATGAATCAGGTTGGTCTACTTGAGGCAATTAGGTGTACAATTCTCGTTAAGCATTTTATACGTTTCAGGGGCTTTATGAGTTCAACGGTTGCACTTTTACTGTTCGTTGTCGCTGTGCTAATCATCGCCGGGTTGGTCGTCTACGCCCATAAATTGCGAAGCGAAGTGAAGCGCCGTGAAGCGTTTAGACTGGAAGAAGAACGGCGTGCTCAGCAAAACAGCCTAGAAAATCTGGACTACGTGGTGAGCGCTCTCGTCCAAGAGCAAGTCGACATCACCGAGGGTTCCTGGCGCTGTAAAGTGCTGCTTGAAATCGTCGATCCAAGTCTTTCTGAACGACCTGAGTTTCAGGCGTTCGCCGAGGTTTATAGCCGTACGCGTCATCTCAAGACGCACTCTGCGCGCAAACAGTTGACCCCACGGGAAAGAATGCAAGAGGACAAGGAAAGGCTAGCTGTGGAAGATGAGATGCGCCCTGCGGTGCTCGCAGCCGCCGCAGAGGTAATTAAATGGCGCGCTAAAGGCCCTTCCGCTCTTCATTAAAAATTTTTAATGCCATCGATGTGAGCTTTGCTATGCTGGTAAGGTCGGTATTGGCAAGAAGTTGATATCTCGGCATTGTTGCCTTCTAACGCTGAANCGTTAATGATAGGCACCACGTTCAGTTTCAGGGGCAGGGGAACCCCGTCCTGGATCAGAACAGCGAAAAATGGATGCTCTCGCCATAAGAAGCATTGGATAGATTTGGTCTCTAGACCATGTCAGCATTGGATCAAGAAGGAGTCTTGCATGAAAAAATCAACGACTGGCTTGCTAATCGGTTCTGCTCTAGTCGTCGGCCTGTCAGGTTGCGCTAGCTCAGCCTCTCAGTCTTCTGGCCAAGCAGGCGCCAACAGCGGCCAAAGCTGGTACCAGCACCCCGCGGTTTGTGGTTTGGCGGGCAGTATCATCGGCGGTAGCATTGGTTATGCCACCAGCAGCAGCTCAGATGAAGATGCGGGTGCCGCAACCGGCGCAGCGGCTGGCGCAGCTATCGGTGGTCTGCTGTGTGCAGATCGTACACCTGAGCCGGTAGCACCGCAGTGCCCGAGCTACGGCGAAGTGCCAGCTGGCGTTGCTGTTGATGCCGAAGGCTGCCCGCTGGACTCCGACGGTGACGGCGTGCCGGACTACCGTGACCAGTGCCCGGGCACGCCGGCTGGTGTAGAAGTTAACGCCAACGGTTGCCCGCTGGACTCCGATAACGACGGCGTGCCGGATTACCGTGACCAGTGCCCGAATACCCCGGCAGGCGTTGACGTAAACGCACTGGGTTGCCCGGAAAGCGTTGTTCTTCAGGATGTGAACTTTGAGTTCGATTCCGCCCAGCTAACACCGAATGCACAAAATGTTCTTAACGGCGTTGCTGAGCGTCTGGTTAACAACCCAGATGTACGTGTGAGCATTGAAGGTCACACCGATTCTCGTGGTTCTGACCAGTACAACAAGGATCTGTCTCAGCGTCGTGCTGAGTCCGTTGCAACCTATCTGAACCAGCGCGGCGTCGAAGCTAACCGTATGCGTGCTGTGGGCTACGGTGAAGAGCGTCCCGTGGCAACCAACGATACCGAAGAGGGTCGTTTCCAGAACCGTCGTGTAGAACTGGATGAGTGGAAGTAATCCACTTAGCTGATTAATCAATGGGTAGAGCCAGCATGCTGGTTCGTTAAACCCTTTGACAAAGAACGGGAGGCTTATGCCTCCCGTTTTATTTTACGCAGTCATAAATTCTGGTAGGCTGAGCAGCCTTCAAGATGTGCCCAATACCCCGACCATTGATAGCGAAATGTGATCCTTGGTATGGATCACCACTGCGCTCAAGGAATACCTGAATGCCTATTGTGACACTGCCCGATGGCAGCCAAAGANCGTTTGAAGCACCACTCTCTATTATGCAGCTAGCAGAGTCCATTGGCCCTGGTTTGGCCAAGGCCTGTGTGGCAGGCAAAATTAACGGGGTGCTGGTTGATGCTGCCGATATGATTGAGCAGGATGCGGACGTCTCTATTATTACTGCCCGCGATGAAGAAGGTTTGGAAATTATTCGTCACTCGTGTGCTCACTTGATTGGTCATGCGGTGAAACAGCTATATCCCGATGCCAAAATGGCCATCGGTCCGGTCATTGATGATGGCTTTTATTACGACATTGACTTTGGCAAATCAGTCACGCCAGACGATATGGAAGCCATTGAAAAGCGCATGCAGTCGCTCATCGATCATGAGTACGATGTTATTCGTGAGTACGTCAGCCGCGACCAAGCGATGGCAACGTTTGAAAAGCGTNATGAGCCGTATAAGCAAGAGATCATCCGTGATATCCCGGAAGGTGCGACTATCCGCCTTTACCACCACGAAGAGTACACGGACATGTGCCGTGGACCCCATGTGCCTAACACAAGACACTTAAAGGCATTTAAGCTGACGAAGCTGGCAGGTGCTTACTGGCGTGGTGACTCCTCCAATCCGATGCTGACGCGCATTTATGGCACGGCATGGGGCGATAAAAAGCAGTTAAAAGCTTACTTGAAGCGGCTGGAAGAAGCTGAGAAGCGAGACCACCGTAAGCTAGCGCGGAAGATGGACTTGTTCCACCTTCAAGAAGAAGCGCCTGGGATGGTTTTTTGGCACCCTAACGGTTGGACGATGTATCAGGCGTTAGAAGAGTACATGCGTAAAATTCAACGTGAGCATGGCTACCAGGAAATCAAGACGCCGCAAGTAGTGGATTTGTCACTGTGGAAGAAATCAGGCCACTGGGGACATTACAGTGAATTGATGTTCACCACAGAGTCGGAAAAGCGCGAGTATGCGGTGAAGCCGATGAACTGCCCATGTCACGTGCAGGTCTTTAATCAAGGCCTTAAGAGCTACCGTGACCTTCCGCTACGTTTGGCTGAATTTGGTAGCTGTCATCGAAATGAACCTTCAGGCTCGCTGCATGGTCTGATGCGGGTTCGTGGGTTTACGCAAGATGATGCCCATATTTTCTGTACCGAAAGTCAGATTCAGGCTGAGGCTGAGGCGTTTATTGCTCTAACGCTGCAAGTCTATAAAACGCTCGGTTTTGAAGACGTTGAGCTCAAGCTCTCCACCCGTCCCGAAGACTTTCTGGGTGAAGTCGAAATGTGGGATCGGGCAGAGCAGGGCCTTGAGGCCGCGCTGAACACTACTGGCTTGGCTTGGGATCTGCAGCCGGGTGAAGGTGCGTTTTATGGGCCGAAAATTGAGTTTGCGTTAAGAGATTGTCTGAATCGTGTTTGGCAGTGTGGTACTCTTCAGCTAGATTTTAATTTGCCAGGGCGTTTAGGGGCGCAATACGTCGATGAAGACGGCACGCGTAAAACCCCTGTAATGCTCCATCGTGCTATCCTGGGCTCATTTGAACGATTCCTGGGTATACTAATTGAGCATTACGCTGGTGCTATGCCACTATGGTTGGCCCCGCAGCAAGCTGTGCTTATGACCATTACCGACGCACAGCGTGATTACGCGCTTGATTTGGAGCAGCGGCTGCAAAAAAATGGCTTACGGGTTAAGGCGGACTTGAGGAACGAGAAGATCGGCTTTAAAATCCGTGAGCATACGTTACAGAAAGTTCCCTATCTCCTTGTGGTGGGAGATAAGGAAGTCGAAGCTGACTCAGTGGCCGTGCGAACTCGTAGCGGCGAAAACCTCGGCACCATGACTGTCGATGAATTCATCGAACGTTTTAATGCAGAGCGAGCAGCCCTGGCGACATCGTCAATTGCCTAAGGAGACGGAGCGATCAAGCGAAGCAATCAGCGCGGGCGTCCACAAGACAAACGCCCACCAATGAACGAGCGTATTACCGAAGAAGAAGTACGTCTAATTGATGCCGAAGGTGAGCAGTTGGGTGTTGTGCCCACCACTGAGGCTCTTGAGCGTGCGGAAGCTGCCGGTTTAGATCTCGTGCAAATTTCGAATGCCGATCCGATTGTTTGTAAAATCATGGATTATGGCAAATTCGTTTTTGAGACCAAAAAGCAGAAAGCGGCTCAAAAGAAAAAGCAGAAGCAAATCCAGGTTAAGGAAGTTAAATTCCGTCCTGGCACCGACGAAGGCGATTATCAGGTGAAGCTAAAAAACCTGATCCGCTTCTTGGAAGGTGGTGACAAGGGTAAGGTCACATTGCGCTTCCGTGGTCGTGAAATGGCGCACCAGGACATTGGCCGTAAGCTAATGGAACGNATCGCNGCAGACCTGGAAGAGATCGGAGTGGTGGAGTCTTTCCCGAAAATGGAAGGCCGCCAAATGATCATGATTCTTGCCCCGAAAAAGAAGTGATCCAACGGCGAAGTTAACGGGCCAGTGCGAAGGCGCTGGTCGGCCCTGGGTTTTCTAAAAAATATCGAGCGGAGTTCTCTCATGCCGAAAATCAAAAGCAACAGCGGCGCTGCTAAGCGCTTCAAAAAGACCGCTAACGGCTTCAAGCACAAGCAGTCTTTCCGTAGCCACATCTTGACCAAGAAGTCGACCAAGCGTAAGCGTCAGCTGCGTGGCATGAAGCAGATTCATGCTTCCGACAAAGCGCTGATCCAGCGCATGCTGCCGAACCTGTAAGGTCGAATTTTCTTATCTGAGTGCATTTAGCCTCAGTCATAAAGTCAGGAGTGTGTTATGACCCGTGTTAAGCGTGGCGTAGTTGCCCGTCGTCGCCATAAAAAAGTACTGAAGCAGGCCAAAGGTTACTACGGTGCCCGTTCGCGTGTTTTCCGCGTAGCCAAACAGGCTGTCATCAAAGCCGGCCAGTATGCGTACCGTGACCGCCGCAACCGCAAGCGCCAATTCCGTGCGCTGTGGATTCAGCGTATCAATGCTGGTGCGCGTATCAACGGCATGTCTTACAGCCGCTTTGTTGGCGGTCTGAAGAAAGCCGGTATTGAAATTGACCGTAAAGTATTGGCCGACCTGGCAGTACACGAAAAAGCGGCATTTGCTGCTATCGTGGAAAAAGCCAAGGCTGCCCAATAAGGCAATTTGCACTGAGCTAAATTCAGTGTGAAATGCCGAGGTCATTTCAGTGTGACCCATGCAGGGGAAGAGCAGCCGCTCTTCCCCTGTTTTTTTGTCACCTTCAACATGCCAGCCATCTTGAAAGATGGAACCGCTTAATTCGGAGTAAATCGGATGGACCACCTTCCTACTCTGGTGTTAGAGGCCCGCGATGCTATTCAAGCTGCGCAGAGTGTCTCAGCGCTAGATGAGTTGCGCGTACGTTACTTGGGTAAAAAAGGCGAAGTGACGGCCTTATTGAAAGGGCTGGGCAAGCTATCGGCAGAAGAGCGTCCTGCGGCTGGTGAGCAAATTAACCAAGCCAAGCAAACGNTATCAGNCGAGATAGACGCCAAACGCCAGCAGCTTGAGAGTGANGCGCTGAATGCCCGCTTGGCAGCTGAGCGGATCGATGTAACATTGCCGGGGCGTGGGCAGGAGAGTGGTGGCTTNCACCCTGTGACACGCACGCTTGAGCGCATAGAGGGTTTGTTTACCCGCGTTGGTTATGATGTGGCGGTAGGTCCTGAGATTGAGGATGACTACCATAACTTCGAGGCGCTCAATATTCCCGCGCATCACCCGGCGCGGGGGATGGCAGATACGTTTTATTTCGATGCTACACGCTTGCTGCGCACTCATACATCTCCTGTGCAAGTACGCACCATGAAGAGTAGTGAACCGCCCATCCGTATCGTCTGCCCGGGGCGCGTCTATCGCAGCGACTCGGACCTGACGCATACGCCGATGTTTCATCAGGTAGAAGGTCTGTTGGTCGATGAGGGCGTGAGCTTTGCTGATCTAAAAGGCACCATTGAAGACTTCCTTCAGGCGTTTTTTGAGCGTGATGATCTATCGGTCCGCTTCCGCCCCTCTTACTTCCCATTCACTGAACCCTCTGCTGAGGTCGATATTCAGTGCGTGATGTGTAGTGGTAACGGTTGTCGTGTTTGCTCACATAGCGGCTGGCTGGAAGTGATGGGCTGCGGGATGGTGCACCCTGAAGTTTTCCGGCACTCCGGCATTGATNCCGAACGATACACCGGCTTTGCCTTTGGTATGGGCGCAGAGCGTTTGGCGATGCTGCGCTACGGCGTTAATGACCTGCGCTTGTTCTTTGAGAACGACCTGCGCTTTCTTCGTCAATTCACCTAAGACCGCTGCCAGCGACGGGAATCAACATGAAATTTTCAGAACAGTGGCTGCGTGAATGGGTATCCCCGCAGCTTGATACTCAGGCCATTGCCGATCAGATCACCATGGCGGGCCTTGAAGTGGATGCCGTTGAAGCGGTCGCCGCTGCCTTTAGCGGTGTGGTCGTGGCTGAAGTGCTGTCCAAAGAGAAGCATCCTGATGCCGATAAGCTCAACGTATGCACGGTGAACGACGGTACTGGTGAGCCGGTGCAAGTAGTATGCGGTGCGCCCAACGTTGATGTGGGTCAGAAAATTCCCTTCGCCCAAGTGGGTGGCGTGCTGCCGGGCGATTTTAAAATCAAAAAGGCAAAACTGCGTGGCGTTGAGTCGCGCGGCATGATCTGCTCGGCATCAGAGCTAGGGTTAGAGGAAGAAACCTCTTCTGGTATCCTGGTGTTACCGGCGTCGGCCCCCGTGGGCACTAGCTTTCGCGAGTATATGCAGCTCGACGATATGACCATCGAGGTGGATCTTACCCCTAACCGCGGCGACTGCCTGAGCATAAAAGGCCTTGCGAGAGAGGTAGGTGTGCTTAACCGCCTGCCGGTAAGTGGCCCTGAGATCACAGTCGTTGAAGCGAGTATCGACGATACTTTCCCCGTCACTATTGAGGCGGCTGAGCAGTGCCCTCGCTACTTAGGGCGCGTTATTAAGGGCGTGAATGTCGAGGCTGAAACGCCGCTGTGGATGGTTGAGCGGCTACGTCGCAGCGGCGTACGCTCGATTGACCCTGTGGTGGATGTCACCAACTACGTCATGCTAGAGCTTGGTCAACCGCTGCATGCGTTTGATCGGGACAACCTGCAGGGTGGCATTACTGTCCGTTTGGCACGAGAGGCGGAGCGTTTAAAACTGCTGGATGGCCAAGAGGTAGCACTTCGCCCTGAAACACTGGTAATTGCCGATGAGCGTGGCCCCCTGGCAATGGCTGGCATCATGGGGGGAGAAAATTCAGGGGTAAACGAAAAAACGCACACGATTTTTCTTGAGTCGGCCTTTTTTGCTCCGCTTGGCATTGCTGGGCAGGCGCGTTCCTACGGTCTGCATACCGACGCATCGCATCGTTATGAGCGTGGCGTCGATCCAGAGCTTCCTGCCATGGCGGTTGAGCGTGCTACAAAGCTCCTGATGGAGATTTGTGGGGGGCAGGCAGGGCCCGTGGTTGAGNCGGTAAGCGATGANCATTTNCCGGCACCGCGCATCATTATGCTTCGCGAGGCTCGCCTTGAGAGTGCGCTCTCCAAGCGGCTGCAGCCGGATGATGTCACCGATATCCTTCAGCGTTTAGGGCTTGAGGTTGATAAACAGGCGGAAGGTTGGTCAGTGGTCGCCCCTAGCTGGCGTTTTGACGTTGCCATTGAGGAAGACCTCATCGAGGAAGTGGCGCGTATCCATGGCTACAATAACCTTCCGGTTCGTCGCCCAGCCGCTCGACTAGCACTTCGCCCAGCTAACGAGGCACTCCTCACTCAGTCTCAGTTGCGCAACCAGATGGTTGCTCGCGGTTTCCAGGAGGCGGTGACATACAGCTTCGTAGCGCCGGACCTGCAGGCAGCAATGCTGCCAGATGCTGTGTCCCCCGTGCTTGCGAATCCGATTTCGTCGGACCTCTCGGTGATGCGCGCCAGCCTTTTCCCGGGTTTAGTGCGTGCCCTAGAGTATAATCTCAATCGCCAGCAAACCCGTGTGCGCATTTTCGAGACAGGGCTGGTATTTAACGGCCATCTCGATAACTTAACCCAAGAGCCGATGATGGGCGCCTTAGTGTGCGGTGGCCGTGAAGGGGAGGGGTGGAACAGCACTAAGGCTCAGGTAGATTTTTATGACCTGAAAGGAGATCTAGAGAGTCTTTTGGCAATGGGTGGGGCCCGGGAGGCTTGGCGCTTTGAGCCGGGCGAGCACCCCTCTCTGCATCCTGGGCAAACCGCCCAGCTCTTTTACAATGGCGAACCCGCCGGCTGGATTGGCACACTGCACCCGCAAGTGCGTGCCAAGCTGGGGCTTAAGGTTGATGCGGTGCTGTTTGAAGTTCGCCTAGATGTATTGAGTCAGGGGGAAATTCCNGCCTTTGAGCCGCTTTCACGCTACCCAGAAGTGCGACGCGATTTGGCGTTTATGCTCAAAGAAGCAACGCCTGTGCAAGCGCTACTTGATTGTGCAAAAGCTCAGGCAGGCGATTACTTGAAAGACATTAAGCTATTTGATGTCTATGCTGGTAAAGGCGTAGCCGAGGGCTATAAGAGTATTGCATTGGGCTTGACCTGGCAGCACGCTTCGCGCACGCTAAATGATGAAGAAATCAACCAGTTGGTCGACTCGATCATCACTAACGTGCGAGCCGAATTAGATGCCGAACTTCGCGGCTAACTAAGCTATGCCATGACACGACGCTTATCACGTTCTTGGCAATGCGTATGCTACATGGAGGAGCCCTATGGGTGCGTTGACCAAAGCAGAGCTAGCTGAGCATTTGCATACTGAGCTGGCGCTGTCGAAGCGAGAAGCAAAAGCGATGGTGGAGGCGTTCTTTGAAGAAATCCGCGCCTGTTTGCGTGAAAACGAGCAGGTGAAACTGTCGGGGTTTGGTAACTTTGATCTGCGTGATAAGCGCGAGCGGCCTGGTCGAAACCCTAAAACTGGCGAAGAAATCCCTATCTCTGCCCGGCGTGTGGTGACTTTTCGCCCCGGGCAAAAGCTAAAGCAGCAGGTAGAACGCTACTCAAGTGGTCAGTAGCGAGTACATCAAGCTGCCCAACGAAAAGGAGTGCCTAATGGCACTCCTTTTTTATAGGCTACAAATAGGGCGCTATCTGGCTAAATACCTCCNCCCTCAATCAGCCAAGTGATCACCACTTTAATGACGTAGCCCAACATTCCGGCACCTAGTACCACAAACAACATAATCGTGCCAAATTTGCCTGCGTTCGATTTTTTTGCGAGATCCCAAATAATAAAACACATAAAAATGATCAGGCCGCCAATCATAATGGGCGTGATCCATGTCTCAAAGGTCTGCTGCATAAGCGCTCCTGTTGGACGATTGTCGGTAGCCCATGGTGGGGCGTGCGTCATTTTTGTCAGTCGTGTTAATATTTGAGCAAATTCATCAGGTATTTGTCGACTGAACTTTGCGGACTTAACAAAGCGCAGTANGACAACTTTGCCGAGGAGTAGGCCAATGCCTAAGTTAACCATTCTGGTCGGCACCATGTATGGTGGTGCGTTAGACGTTGCNGAGCAGGTAAAGCCGCTGTTTGAGCAGGCGGGCTATGACGTTGATATTTCAGANCAGCCCTCTGTAGACGATGTTTCCCAAGCCAGTGATCTAACGCTTTTCTGTGTGTCTACCACGGGGAGCGGTGATTTTCCCGGTAACTTTGTGCCCTTTGTTCGCAGTCTAAAAGATCAAAGCCCCTCGCTGGCGGGACTGCGTTATGGGTTGATCGCGCTTGGCGATAGTTCCTACGGTGATACGTTCTGTGGCGCGGGGAGAGCCTTAGATGAGTTGCTGCAGGATCATGGNGCCCACCGTTTAGGTGAGCGCCTTGAAATCGACGCGATGGAAACCTTCATGGCGGATGATGCAGCGGTGCCGTGGGTAGAGGAGTGGATTGATGCTCAGAAGCTAAAGGTAGCATAGCCATGCAGCAAACGGTTTACTCTCCCAAGCGAGTGAGCGTAGCGGTTGGCTTATGCATCGTGATGCTCGCTGCGCTCCCGCGCTATATGGTGGGAGGGCATGAGACGCGCCAAACCCTTCTGCTGATGGCCTTGGTGCTAGTGGCTGGCGCAGCCGCGTTCCAGTGGAGGATGCTGTCTCAAGAGGCTCGTCAGGCGCTACCAGCACTAATAAAGCGTCTAGCGATCATGCTAGTGCTCGGGGCGCTGGTGATGGGGGCTTGGCACGCCATGTTTACTGATTGGATTAGCTGGCAGGTCTTTATCTCTCACGCGGCGACGTGTGGTCTGCTGCTGCATGCGGTTTCCCTGTGGTGGTCTGCGCGGGAGTAACGATTTTTGTACCTTTAAACCCTTGTAATTGGTGCTTGCGCCCCCATCTTGCGAGCATGGCGCTTGCCACCATGCGTCAGGGTTCTTAAAATTGCCCCCTTGAACATATTTTACGCAATCAACACAACGCCCAGCCGCTAGAGGACAATTCATGCAAGTTTCCGTCGAGACGACCTCCCAGATCGAACGCCGTATCACGATTCAAGTGCCGGCAGCAGAAATCGACGAGGCCGTCAGCGCTCGCTTGAAAGACACCGCGAAAAACGTTCGCCTGAACGGTTTCCGCCAAGGCCGGGTGCCAATGGCCGTCGTGCGTCAGCGCTATGGCGACAGCGTGCGCAGTGAAGTGGTAGGCGAAGTGATGCGTGAACGCTACGTTCGCGCGATCACAGAAAAAGAACTCAACCCTGCCGGTTTCCCGCAGATTGAGCCAAAAGTTAATGAAGAGGGTAAAGACCTTGAGTTCGTTGCGGTAATGGAAGTTTACCCGCAGGTTGAGCTGACCTCTATCGAAGGTACAGACGTTGAGCGCCCAGTTGTGTCTGTCAGCGAAGCAGATGTCGATGAAATGATCGATACCTTGCGTAAGCAAAACGCCGCATGGGAAGAAGTTGACGCTGCCGCTGCTGACGGTGACCAAGTCACCATCGATTTCCAAGGCTTCCTGNGCGACGAGCCGTTTGAAGGTGGCAGTGCAGAAGGCCACGCGTTGGTCATCGGTTCTAACAGCTTCATTCCAGGTTTTGAAGAGCAACTGATCGGTGTTAAAGCAGGCGAAGAAAAAACCATCTCCGTCACTTTCCCAGCGGATTACCAAGCCGAGCATCTGGCCGGTCAAGACGCCACCTTCAAGGTGACCGTTCACAAAGTAAGCAGCCAGAAACTGCCGGAAGTTGATGCTGAGTTCATCGAGCGTTTCGGTGTAGAAGACGGCGATGAAGCCAAATTCCGTGCTGAAATTAAAAAGAACATGACCCGCGAAGCGGCTCAGGCTGTTGACAACCGTGTTAAGCAGCAGGTGCTGGATGCGCTGAAAAAAGCGAACGACATTCCCGTGCCTACCGCGCTGGTTCAGCAAGAAACGGACGGCATGAAGCGTCAAGCCGCTCAGCAGTTTGGCCTGGGTGAGGATTTTGACGTTAGCCAGCTGCCGAATGAGCTATTTGAAGAGCAGGCGAAGAGCCGTGTTCAGGTCGGTCTATTGCTAGCTGAAGTGATCAAAGCCAATGAACTGGACGCAGACGACGCGGCCATCAAAGCCAAAGTAGAAGAGCTGGCTGAGCAGTATCAAGATCCATCCGAAGTGGTTGAGTACTACATGGGTAATGAGCAGCTGAAAACCCAGGTAAAATCTGCCATTCTCGAAGAGAAAGCCGTTGAGAAGCTGCTTGAGCAAGCGAACGTCAAAGACGTCGAAATGTCTTACCAGCAAGCGTTGGCTGCTGCTCAGCAGCAGGCTGAGCAAGATGAGAAGGCCGAAGAGGGCGAACAGGCAGGCGCCTGATCTCATCGCGTGGCGCACCCTATCTGGGTGCGCTTTTCCCTTACCGGACGCAAGGAATCACCCGAATGAGTGAGTTTGATATTCAAAACGCCGGCGGTTTAGTGCCCATGGTGGTTGAGCAGAGCGCCAAAGGGGAAAGAGCCTACGACATCTACTCGCGCCTTTTAAAAGAGCGNGTGATTTTCCTGGTAGGGCCGGTAGAAGATTACATGGCTAACCTTGTCGTGGCGCANCTGTTGTTTCTTGAGTCTGAAAACCCCGATAAGGATATNCATCTTTACATCAATTCACCCGGTGGTTCGGTAACGGCGGGTATGTCAATTTATGACACCATGCAGTTTATNAAGCCGGATGTTTCCACCGTATGTATTGGTCAGGCTGCCAGCATGGGCGCGCTCCTGCTAACAGCAGGCGCTGCGGGCAAGCGTTACTGCTTACCTAACTCCCGCGTGATGATTCACCAGCCGCTAGGTGGCTACCAAGGTCAAGCGTCGGATATTGAGATTCACACCCGTGAAATTCTCGGTATTCGTGAGAAACTGAATCAAATTCTGGCTCACCACACTGGCCAGGATGTTGAGAAAGTGGCTCAGGATACTGACCGCGACAATTTTATGAGCGCCAATAAAGCAAAAGAGTATGGCTTGATTGACGCAGTGCTGGATAAGCGACCTACATCCTGATAGCGTGATAGGATTCTGCTTTTCTAACGAGCTTTTCAGGCGGCGTCAGCCGCCGCAGTGACAGAGGTACGCGAATGGCCGACGGCAAAGGCAAGGACGAAGGTGGCAAACTGCTTTACTGCTCGTTTTGTGGTAAAAACCAAAACGAAGTTCGTAAGCTGATTGCCGGCCCGTCCGTGTATATCTGCGATGAGTGTGTCGACTTATGTAATGACATCATTCGCGAAGAAGTTCTCGAAGCCGATGCCGAGAGCGATGAGGAGCGTTTACCTACGCCCCGCGAAATACGTCATACATTGGACGACTACGTCATCGGACAAGACCGCGCCAAGATGGTGCTGTCTGTAGCGGTTTATAACCACTACAAGCGTCTGAAGTCAGAAGTACGTGAAGGCGATGTGGAGCTAGGTAAGTCCAACATCCTGCTAATTGGCCCGACGGGTAGCGGTAAAACGCTCCTCGCCGAGACCATGGCGCGGCTATTGAATGTACCTTTTACTATTGCTGATGCAACGACGCTGACCGAAGCAGGCTATGTGGGTGAAGATGTTGAAAATATCATCCAAAAGCTGCTGCAAAAGTGCGACTACGACGTTGAGAAAGCCGAGCGCGGCATCGTCTATATCGATGAAATCGACAAAATCTCGCGTAAATCGGATAACCCGTCGATTACCCGTGATGTTTCTGGCGAAGGCGTACAGCAGGCGCTGCTGAAGCTAATTGAAGGCACAACGGCGTCCGTTCCTCCCCAAGGTGGNCGTAAGCATCCCCAGCAGGAGTTTGTTCAGGTCAATACGGCCAATATCCTGTTTATTGTGGGTGGTGCTTTTGCTGGCTTGGATAAAGTCATTCGCGACCGTGCTGAGAAAGGCGGTATTGGTTTCAATGCCAGCGTGAAAAGCAAAGAGTCTTCGCGAGGCGTTGGCGAGCTACTCGCGGATGTCGAGCCAGAGGATCTGGTCAAGTTTGGCTTGATTCCTGAGTTTGTGGGTCGCCTGCCAGTGATTGCAACGCTGACTGAGCTGACAGAAGACGCACTGGTTCAGATTTTGACTGAGCCGAAAAACTCGCTGATCAAGCAGTATGCCAAGCTCTTCGAGATGGAAGGCGTCACGCTTGAGTTTAGAGACGACGCCTTACGGGCTGTGGCTGTGAAAGCCATGGAACGTAAAACCGGTGCTCGTGGGCTGCGTTCTATCCTAGAGTCTGTGCTGCTGGATACCATGTATGAAATTCCTTCCTTGGAAGGGGTGAGCAAGGTCGTCATCGATGGTTCCGTCATTGCTGGCGAAAGCGAGCCACTGTTGATCTACTCGCAGCAGGAAGAAGCGCGGGTCGACGGTACTGACGGTTAACCCTTCGGTACGTGCCACGGCCTAGCTTTCACCGCTTGTGCCAAACCAAGGGGTCGCCTAGGCGGCCCCTTGTTGTTCTACGTTATTGTTGAAACGGCTGGCCAGCACACGGTGATGTGTCGTGTCATGCCCTTTCATACTGTGAGGTACTTGGCTAAGTACCCTTCAAGTACTCATCCGAATTTGAGGAACGTCTGCGATGCAGCAGAACGCCGATCAGACACAATGTCTACCCCTGTTGCCTTTGCGGGATGTGGTTGTGTATCCGCAAATGGTTATTCCGCTTTTTGTTGGCCGTGAGAAGTCCATTCAAGCCTTAGAGGCAGCGATGGAAGCCGACAAGCGTGTACTGCTGGTGGCTCAGCGCGAGGCCTCACAGGATGATCCTGATAATGCGGACCTCTACGCGATGGGGACCGTTGCTGACATCATGCAGCTGCTTAAGCTGCCTGATGGCACTGTAAAGGTGTTGATTGAAGGCAGCTTCCGCGCTGATGTTATCGATATCGAAGAAAATGAAGTGGGCTACACTCAGGCGCACTTAACCCCACGTGAAAGCGAGCCGCTTACCAGTCGTGAGCAAGAAGCGCTAGTGCGTGTCCTGCTCAATCAGTTCGAGCAGTACGTCAAGCTGTCTAAGAAAGTGCCCAACGAAGTGCTTAACTCGCTGTCGGGCATCGAAGACCCTAGCCGTTTGGTCGACACCATCTGCGCCCACCTGTCGCTGAAAATTGGTGACAAGCAAGAGCTGCTCGAAATGGATCGCGTACGCGACCGTATTGAACACCTGATGGCGCTGATTGAGTCTGAGATTGATCTGCTCCAGGTCGAGAAGCGCATCCGCTCGCGTGTTAAAGAGCAGATGGAAAAAACGCAGCGTGAGTACTATCTCAATGAGCAGATGAAGGCCATCCAGAAAGAGATGGGTGAGCTGGATAATGTACCCAACGAAGCCGAAAAGTACGAACAGGCGATCAAAGAGTCTGGGATGCCCAAAGAGGCGTCTGATAAAGCGACTCAAGAGCTTAATAAGCTCAAAATGATGGCTGCCAATTCTGCTGAGGCGACCGTAGTGCGCTCATATCTGGACTGGCTAATTGCCGTTCCATGGAAAAAGCGCACGCGCGTTAAGCACGATCTGGTAAAAGCCCAGCAGGTGCTGGATGAAGATCATTACGGCCTGGAAGAAGTGAAGGCGCGCATTCTTGAGTACCTAGCCGTACAAAAGCGCGTACGGAAAATGAAAGGGCCGGTGCTCTGCTTGGTAGGACCGCCTGGGGTAGGTAAAACGTCCCTTGGTCAATCCATCGCCCGCGCGACAAATCGTAAGTACGTCCGCCTGGCGCTGGGTGGTGTGCGCGATGAGTCGGAAATCCGTGGCCATCGCCGCACCTATATTGGCTCGCTGCCAGGCAAGCTGATGCAGCGTATGAGCCGTGCCGGGGTGAAAAATCCGCTTTTCCTGTTGGATGAGGTGGATAAACTAGGCATGGACCACCGTGGTGATCCGGCGTCAGCGCTTCTAGAGGTATTGGACCCCGAGCAGAACAACAGCTTTAGTGATCACTACCTTGAGCTGGATTACGACCTCTCTGAGACGCTGTTTATTTGTACCGCGAACTCAATGAATATCCCAGGCCCGCTGCTGGACCGTATGGAGATTATTCGTCTACCGGGCTACACCGAAGACGAGAAGCTCGCCATCGCTAGGCGCTACCTGCTACCCAAGCAGCTAGAAGCTAATGGGCTTAAGGAAGAAGAGCTAGCGCTGAATGACGACGCGTTGCTTGAGTTGGTGCGCTACTACACTCGTGAGGCGGGTGTGCGCGAGCTTGAGCGTCAGATCGCTAAAGTGTGTCGTAAAGTGCTGCGTGAGCGCTTAGAAGCTGAGCGCACCTCGAAAGATAAGGCAGGCAACAAGCTGCAGGCGCAGCAAGTGCTCTCCGCTGATCAGATTGAGACTTATGCCGGTGTGCGCCGCTATAGCTATGGCTTGGCGGAGCAGGAGGACCAAGTCGGTCGTGTAACCGGCTTGGCTTGGACGTCCGTAGGTGGGGAGCTGCTCAACATTGAGTCGGTAGTGACGCCAGGTAAAGGTCGTATTAACAAGACCGGTTCGCTTGGTGATGTCATGAAAGAGTCGGTAAGTGCAGCACAAACCGTCGTGAAGGCGCGTGCTCAGGCCTATGGAATTGACCCCCAGCGCTTCGAAAACGAAGACCTGCACATCCATGTGCCCGAAGGTGCCACACCTAAAGACGGGCCCAGTGCTGGTATTGCCATGGTAACGGCGATTGTCTCCGCCTATACTCAGCGGCCAGTAAGGTGCGATGTGGCCATGACAGGGGAGGTAAACCTGCGTGGTGAAGTATTACCGATTGGGGGTCTAAAGGAGAAATTGCTGGCGGCTAGGCGGGGTGGTATAAAGACCGTCTTAATCCCTGAGGAAAATCGTCGAGATCTCAAGGAAGTACCGGAGAATATCAAAGGAGCGCTTGATATTCGCCCCGTACGCTGGATAGATGACGTGCTGGCCGTGGCGCTGGCAGAGAATGTTGCCGAAGGCGCTTCATTAAAGGGCGCAGATAAGTCTTTCAATGCAAATGCTGTTGCAAGTACCCATTAAGCGTTAAAGCAGTTTTGCTTTAATTTTACTTAATAANTTTGCCCAATGCCTTGAGCAGCGGGCATTTCACGGTCCGGTCGCTTGACAGGTGTTTCAAGGCATTGCTATAAAACGCAGCTATGCTTTGAGGTTGATGCACTTGGTGGCCGTGCCGTTNAGAGCCATTTTTTGAAACAGTTAAGGGGTGAAGTGTGAATAAGTCCGAGCTGATTGAAGCTATTGCCGCATCTGCAGATATTCCTAAAGCAGCGGCAAGCCGCGCATTGGATGCCATGGTGGAGTCTGTCACCGATAGCCTCAAAAAAGGCGAGAGTGTTTCTCTGGTAGGTTTTGGTACCTTCGCTATTAAAGAGCGTGCTGCGCGTACTGGTCGNAACCCCCAAACGGGTCAGCCAATCGAAATCAGCGCAGCAAAAGTGCCCAGCTTTAAAGCCGGTAAAGCGCTGAAAGACGCCGTCAACTAATTGGCTCGCGTTTGCTGTAACCTAATGGGCGCATCGCATCCGCGATGCGCCCATGTTCTTTTCTGGCCCGATGGTTTGGGCAATAGATGGCTTTGATGATCTGAGGCTAGCATGCTGCAAAGTATACGAGATGGCTCCAGAAGCTGGGGTGCCAAGATAATCATTGGTGTCATGGTCGCGGCCATGGCGCTTTTTGGTGTGGAGTCGCTGTTCAGTGTCTTTGGTAGCGACCCCAATGAAGTGGCGAGCGTTAATGGCGAACCCATTATGCGTCAGCAAGTTGAGCTAGAAGTGCAGCGCGCGCTGCGTTCTGGGCAAGTGCCTCCTGAGCAGGAGCGGGCACTGCGCAANGATATGCTCGACCAGCTCATCACTCAGTCTTTACTGCGTCAGTATGCTGAGGACGGCGGTTTTTACGTCTCCGACGCTCAGCTTGACCAGATGATCGTGACACTGCCTGAGTTTCATGATCAGGATGGGCGCTTTTCTGCAGAAATTTTCCGGAATCGTCTGGCAGGAGCGGGTTACACGCCGCTCTCGTTCCGTGAAGAGCTGCGGATGGATATCAAGCGTCAGCAACTGCAGCAGGGCTTGGTATTCAGTGACTTCAGCTTGGCCAATGAAGAGCAGCGTCTGGCAGACCTGCAAGGCCAGCAGCGAGATTTCCGCTACGTGATGCTGGATGCCAATGATGCTGCTTATGAAGTAGAGGTCACCGAGGAGCAGATGCAGGCCTACTATGACGCCAACCAGGAACGCTTCGAGCGCCCGGAACAGGTGCGCGTCGAGTACGTGGTGAT
>JGI25130J35507_1000224_pt1 | contig 18871 bp, 16 predicted proteins | sample ETNvirnome_2_300_FD_35507 | JGI IMG/M metagenome (IMG submission 35507)
GGGGGCGAAGAGAACGCAGAAGACCCGATACTTCAAGCTGCGTGGGCTGACTATGGACAAGAGTTCAAGCGGCATGTTGCTGAAAAAGCTCGTCTTGCCATGCTCGCGAGTCTCAAGGAGCCGTCAACAGTCTCGCCAGATGCTTCGGAAGCACCCCCGCCAGTACCTACGCCAGCGGAGACTCCCTCAGTGACTCAGAGGGAACGACCACGAGCCAGGAAGCAGGAGCGTACAGCGAAGGCGTGGAAGGGAGAGCTGCTCAGCGAAGAGGCTCGAGCCACGCCAGAGGAGCCTCTCGTTCCNACACGCTTTGCCAAATTCATGGATCGCCTTGCCGGTCTCCCTCGTCCCAAGAAGAAAAAGAAGGAAGGGGAGACGGTAGAGGAAGAGACCGAGCAAGTCGTGGCGGGGAGGCAGTAATGGGAACGGACCAGTATAAAGTGGCTCCTGCAGAATTCGTTGAGCCTTCTACGCTCGGAAAAAGCACAGCGGGACTGTCGGTGGAGTCAGCCGCTACACCGACCACCACCACACCGGCCACCACTATACCAGGCACCAAGGGTACACCCGGCACCAAGACTCGAAAGGCTGGGCCGGAGGCTGTGGCTGCTGCGGCAGAGCCTGAATTTACGATGGAGCCTACGCCGAAAGCTCTGGAGAAAGCTGCGAAAAAGCACAAAGATTACGAGGAAGGCCTTGTTCGTCTGGGGAAAATCAGAGAAGGCGTTAAGGCAGATCCGCTGTCTTCTTCGGTCCCAGAACTCGGGCGCAAGAAAGTCGAAGAAGAATACGGTAAAATCGTCAAGAAGTATGGTGACGAGGGGCCTCTAGGGATTGCCTTTCCTCCGCTTGGAGAGCCGCCTGAATCTATCGTCAAGGCTGGTGAGCCGCCAGAGGTGGTGGCGGGTAGCGCTGCAACACGTCTTTTCGCAGGCTACGGCGATTACGCAGCTCCCGCAAAAATGGAGGAAGCCGATGACACTTGGCTCGATGCTGACTGGGCGTATCAAGATTTTGGGAAGCTGGGAGAAACGTTTGACTGGGTGTCCGTTCCGCTTGCAACGAAATATCAAATCGCCGTGAATGATCGCGCTGAGTCTTTGATCACGGTGCTTGATCGGATGAGCCGCGCTTCTGGATATGCGACAAATCCTCGATATGCCTCAACAGATCAGATTGAAGAGTTCAAGCAGCGCAGGGCTGCTCTTGAAAGAGAGTTGGGTAGGCTTCGTAGAAATTCTGAGTCTGCAGAGCAGTTTCTCGAGCACATGAGGAAAAACGCAGAGAGAGCAGGTTTGACCAAGCAGTATGAGAGCGTGCGTAAGTCGCTGGCACAACCCGAAATCGCGTCGACAGCAACACCTACGGGAGCGCTTGAGGAGGCACCAAAGGCGGAGCAGGTACCTCCCGCGAAGTCGGCGGCACAGATTTGGANCGCNGTAGAAGGAAAGGGCGCAGACAGTGTGCCGTTGTTGCGCGCGCTTTCCGGGGGCCCGGAAAGACTACGCGATATTGCTCGTGTTTACGAGACTGCGTATGGAGAGTCTCTGGTTGATCGCATTCAAGCAGAGCATGCCGAAGCTACGTACCTCAAGTCGACAGGGGCTGAGCCTCGATACTGGGGAGAAGATCCTGTTCCCGTTGAGGCTTTGGGCAAGATCCTTGCCCTGTTGAGTGACGCAGGGGTTTCGTAGTGGCTGAGCCGACGACGGAGACGCCAATCCGCGACATCCCCCCTGTCTCTGAGGAGGTCCTGGGGAAGATCGAGGAGTCGATGGAGCCCGAGATCGACCTCGATGTTGATCAGCTCATCAATACGACGCTGAGAGCGCGGCAAGCGGCGGTTACGAGCCCTGAGTCGGCTCGGCGGCAAGAAGACGCCCTCTCGGAGGGAAAGGAAATCAGCTACCCGAAGAGCATCGGCGCTGTGATCCCGTGGCACGCGAAGAGCCTCGGCATTTCAGAGGATGAGCTCTGGCGGGCAGCGCGAAAGCAGGGTGTGCCCCTCGATGACCTGGTGGACCTCGTCGGTCGGAAGAACAAGACCCCCGAAGAGGCCAGGAAGATCGTAGCTGCTCGAGGCGTCACTGCGGTGATGCCCGAGGACATCCGGCACGTCAAGGAGAAGGGCAAGGTCATCCGTGAGGCAGCTGCCCAGAGAACGGCCATCAGAGAGGGAATCGACCTCAATACGGCTCGCCGCAGGTTCATGCCCAGCGCAGACGAGTATGTCATCAGCGAAGCCACAGGCGGTCTCATGGGGACCGAGGCCAAGGGTGCCGAGGACATCGCCCAAGCAGGCGAGTTCGGTCACACGATGGCGCTCATCGAAGAGTCGAAGAAGGCGAAGTCCACAGACAAGGACATGCAGGATCTCATCGAGCTGAGAGAGACGCTCAGTGGAGACCTGCTCGGCTGGTCGAAGTACAAAGACCTCTACGTGAATCAGCGCATGCGCAACCTGGGCCTCTCCGAGCACGGCACCGAGTGGGAGAAGGAGAAGTCCAGATTCGAGAAGGCTGCGCTCAAGGACCTGGCGATGATGAAGACAGCGGGGCTCTGGACAGCTCCCATCTTCGTGCCGATTGGCTTCGACGAACAGGGCAGACTCAACCTGCCTTCGGCGGAGAACAAGACGTGGGGTCAGGCGTTCATGCCCATCGTCGAGATCGTCGGCGTCAACAACGAAGGACAGGTCGTCCTGCGCCAGGAGAGTGGCCTGAAGTGGTTCTTCGAGCTGATGGACATCCCCGAGAAGGTGATTGCAGGGGCTGTCACGAAGAAGGAAACCGAGAGCCTTCTCGACGCGATGAAGCGCGCCGTTGCCGAGCGTAGGAACCTGTTCACGACCCTCNNGGANTCCGAGGCAGCCAAGGTAGGGGGCAAGTGGACGTCGATACCGATGGGCTTGGTCGGGTTCGGCGCGTCTGTGTTGACACCAGATCTACTGCTGGGTGCTGTGGCTGTGTCAAAGCTCGGCAGCCGTATCCTCAAGTTCAAGGGCTCAGCGAAAGACGCGGCAGAGGCGGCGAGTGAGTTCGGAAAAGTCATCAAGAGCCTCTCTGATGGAGACCCGGAAGCGCTCAAGACAGCGGCAATGCTCGAGGCCAATCTCTTCAAGGACCCGAAGTATGGCGACACAGTCATGCGAGACGTCGATGCGATTGGGTCGGTGCTCGCGAGTACGGCGAACAATGACGACATACTGGTAGAAGGCGCCAAGGCACTGAACGATCTGCTGCCTTCACGCCTTCAAGGTGAGTGGCTCCACGCACACCCAGCATCTCTTCGAGTGATCAAGACGACCAAAGAAGGCGATGTGCTTACGCGCAGAGATCGGATCTTCGGATTTCACACCAAACGCGAAAAGTTGGAGTCCGCCAAGCAAGCGCTCAATAACCCGGCAACGCGCGCACAGCTACTCGATACTGCTTTTTTGACGTCGCTCAAGGAAGCCGACTACGCAAAGGGGCTCGGTGAGGCCACTGCGGCGAAGCTCAAGGCGATTCTCGTCGGTGGCCCGAAGCCCGGTCTGATGGCGGACTTTCTCACGGACGCCGAGAAGGCGAAAGAGAAGATTTTCGCTCGGCTTGATGTAGCTGATGCGGATGAAGCAGCTGACATCGAGAAGCGACTCGATGATCTTGCTGCCAAGGCAGGCGCCTTCGCCGTAGACGAGGACAACTACGTTGCGGTCGGCAAGCTGTTGTCCAGGGTGGAGGACGCGCTCGACCTGAACATCGAGATTCGGGCAGGCGCGCACCTCATGGCGCGGAAGCTGCTCATGGACAAGTTCAATCTCGAGTACACCGAGATTGCGTCGAACATCTACAAGAAGTTCCAGCACTACTTCGAGGTCTCTCCCGAAGGCCACCAGTTCTCGCGGATTCTACAGAAGAACTTCAAGGTCAGCCCTGAGAGAGCCGACCAGTTTGCGCGCATACTCGACGCGAGAGCCGGGATGTGGCAGCGGAAGAACGGGCTGCCCAAGTCGGACTGGTGGAACACCCGGTTCCGTTTCAAAGAGGCAGAAGCGACCAAGAAGCCAGGTGCGCCTGAACCACCTCCCGCAACACCGCCTGTTGCTCCTGTTGCTCCTGTGGCGCCTGTAGCACCTGTGGCGCCTCCGTCAGTTGCTGGGGCGCCCCCACGACAAGCGCTCCCTACTGTTGCGACGAGAAGGCTTCCTAGAAAGGGTGAGGCCCGATTCGGACCACCGGCATGGCCCAGAGACGCGAATGGGGAGGTTATCCCTGGAGGGTTGGCTCCCGAAGTCTTGTGGGATCACATCGGTGGGATGAAAAAAGCCGAAGACGTGTTGGCGTGGCTCACCAAGCACGGCGAGCTCGACGCGACTCGGGCCATCTGTCAACGTCTCAAGGGACTCATCTCGAAGGATGTCAACTTCAAGATTACCAGCGGACAGAAGGGCGGACGTCCTCAGAAGCTGGGCAGTTATTGGCCTAGCGAGAATAAGGTACAGATCTCTGGTGCTGGCTGGAACGTTACGGGGCTCACTGAAGAGACTATCGTACATGAACTACTTCACGCGGCCACGTCCAGGGCACTGCATGTCGGTCGGAAGGAGTTCACGCGAGGCAGCAAGACACTTCGTGCCACTGCATACAAGGACTTGGATGCTCTCGCCAAGTACCTGGTGGAGTACGCCAAGAAAGAGCTGAAGAAGCCCGGACTCACGAAGCAGCAGAAGTCTGTCTTCGAGCACATGACGGGCAAAAAAGTCTTTGGTGGAGATCTTGGTGGTTGGGAAGTGGTCTCCTACGCCTTGACGGATCCGGACTTCATCGCAGTGATGCGGACCATCCCCTACACGGGCACGAAGAGGGGCGCGCTCGGAAAGTTCGTCGAGGTTATCGGGAACCTGCTGGGTATTCGGAAGGGAGATGAGCAGACTGCTCTGGCCTGGGCCATCGAGTCTTCGGAGCGGGCACTCGTAGCCGCCGAGAAGACTGCGCCGAAGAAGTTCGCAGAAGAGTTCGGAGAGGTCTCGGCCCTGACTTCGATCCCGCGCAAGGTTGTGCCCGAAGATGACCTTGTCGAGCTGTCGGTTCGTCTGGGTGCGGACTACGTCGAAGACGTGGTTCCAAGAATCCAGNCAGCACGTCGCCTGAACACTCTCATTCGCAAGCGCAAGGCAGGCAAGATCTCTGCGTACAAGTTCATCCGCGAAGTCGAGNAACTGTCGCAGNAGATGGATGAGGTCGTAGAGCTCAAGGACTGGAAGCGCATCTACACCGAGCGTGTTCGCGGTGCTGATATTGTGCGAGAGAAGCTGATTCGGGCGCGGCGTGTCGGTGACATTGATCCTGAGACGGCTGACCTGACTCTATGGCTACTCGACAAGAATCCTGCGCTGGCAGACGACCTGGCAATATCTATCCGCGCAGCGAAAGATCCAACGGCGACCGCAGCAGGTACTTATGTTGCGCTGCCTCGCATCATAACCTTGTTCAAGGGTCAGACATCGCCTCTTACAGCAGTCCACGAGATCCTGCACCACACAGAGCGGATGATGCCGCTTGCCATACAGGCTGGGATTCAGAGTGCCTGGGCAAGTTCCCTGATGCAGGCGATAAAGAAGGCGACACCCGAGCAGGCGACTGTGCTGCAGAAGATGCTGAGTCGTGATCCTACTGCGCACAAGGAGATCGAAGCGGCTTTCAGGAAGGGTTTACTGAATCGAAATGATCACTACCAGTTCGTGAACTCGAGCGAGTTCTGGGCAGTGAACGGTAGTCGCATTCTCTCTGGCCGATTCGCTGTCAAAGGTACCTGGGTCGGTGCCGCCAAGCAGTGGCTTTCGGAGTTCATTCAGAAGATCAAGGGCGTACTCGGAGCGCAGTCTGACGCTGCTATCCTCAAGGGCCTGGACGATGTGCTCAAGGGAGAGGGCACGTTTGTCTCTCGCGAACTATTGTCGGGCCCACCGTCTGTCCCCTTGTGGTCACGAGAAGTTGACGTTCCGCTCTTTGCTACGCCACGGNACGAAGTCGTCGAGGACATCATCCAATTTGAAAGCGACGGTAGGGTGATTCTCGAAGCCTTTGAGGGAGCCACGTTCAGAGATGCGGTCCGTGGCATCTCGCGGGTGCTCGTCCGAGACCTGGAGGAGAACGATATCGACACCTTGCTGGGCTGGCTGAAGACGACCGACCCAGAGATGGCGAGCCTGGTTCGCAAGGGCACACGCATCGTCGGAGACACCGATGACATCACCAAGCGAGCGGAAGAGATCCTCGCCGATGCATTCGAGGATTATCTCCGGTCGGGTACTGCTCCTACAGCGAACATCACCAAGGCGTTCACCGCGCTCAAGAACTACGTCGTCGGAGTCTACGCGAAGCTGTCGGGCGACTCTGGTGTCCGCATCAACGACGATGTCCGGAGCGTGTTCAATCGTCTACTGCAGGAGCCCGCGACCGAGGAGCAGGCGTTCTCTCGATTGCTGCGCAACACCAGGGAAGAGAAGCTGCGTGAGGCAGGCGACACCGTTGATGTACTTCGTGAGATTCAGAAGGAGATCAACCGTCTCGGTGGTGCGCCCCGCAGTGTCAATGAGCTGGCAAAGGAACTCGAGACCACAGGAAAGCTCGTCATCGACAAGCCCATCATGTTCAACCGAATCGGGGAGGAAACGGGTATCGGCATAGCAAAAGATGGTGTCGTCACCTTGACGAAGAAGGACGTCAGTAAGCTTCAACAGCAGATTTACGAGGAGCTCGTGCAGGCGAGAAACCCTGCCAGCCTCGCTCCAGCCCCCTGGACTCGTCGAGGACACGTCACCGAGGAGTCTGCTGCTGAGATCGTACGCTCATTCTTTCAAGATGACATCGGGCAGGGCACGACACTCACCAAGTTGGTGACCTATTACATCTTCGGCGGAGACGCTTATGCGAACCTCCGTGTGTTCCCTCCCCCGGTTCGACGCAGCATCGAAGGCGCTACTCGCCCTGTCCAGCAAGCCATTGGTGACCTGGTCACTCTGGCGAAAGACGGCGACTACGATAACTTCATCAAGTATTTGACGGGTAAGTCTGTCTCGTTCAAGTCTGGTCGCCCTGTCACTTCATCAAGCATCAACTACTGGGGCGACTCACAGGACTTGGTCAAGCAGCTCTTCAAAACCCTTGACTCTAAACTGCAGGCGCGTATCTCGAAAGGGCTCCTCTACCGCATAACTCGAGAGCCTGGCTTGGTCCTCGCTCCGACTGACAAGCTTGATGAGATTGCTTCTAAATTAGTAGTAAGGTTCGGCGAAGACGTTCCTGTAGAAGCCGTAGACGACATGGGGGAAATTCTTAATGCGTTCCGCCAGAGTGATTTCGGAAAATCCATACTGCTTGCGCTACACAGTGGAGGTCGCCAGGACAACGTAAAGGCTTTGTCGATTATCGAGTCGTTGTTGTTTCATGCGGGACTTACAGCGCGACAGGGGAAGTCCGCGAGCAAAGTTGACTATGACGACGTGCTCGGGCTCTTGAGGGAATGGGAAAATCCCATGGAGAGGTTCGACAGAGTGCTTCCCGCAGCTTTGAAGACAGAAGGGAAACCTACTGCGGTACACGGTCTCATGATGCTCGGCGGCTACGGGGCAGCCAAGAAGTCCATGGATGACATGGTGCGTGTGGGCGTTGTTGTACGAAAAGAGGTCGGTGAAGCTTTCACTGCGTGGCANAACGGTATGGAGGTGTCTGANAAAATAATGCCCGAGGTCATGGAGTACGCTCGGCGTATCGGGCTCAACCCAGTGCTCATGGAGGCCACGGATCTCCTCGGCAAGAAGTCGTACCTGGCGCCCGAGGAGCTACTCAATCGAGTCAACATGGCGCTCAAGCGACTCGAGGTCGGTGCACGGGGGAGAGGAGAGTTGAAGGATATGCAAGATGCCGGGAGTTTCTTCTACCGGTTCTTGAAGATCAGGATGACTCGAGGTGCCTACATCCCGAGGACCCGGTACTTCATCATGAACACCTTCGACCACTTCACGCAGATGGCGATGACTGTAGGCTTCAGGCCTGCCTTCGCCAGCGTGAGTCGTATCGCTGCACAGAATCTACTGACTCTTCCCCCTATTACTGGAGGCGTACACATACTTCAGAAGACAGGTGTGCTGTCTCCTGACCAGTTCGAGAAGATCAGGCGCGGTCTGCAGAAGTACTCTGACAAGCTCAGCCAGACCATCAGCGGCACCAAGTGGCGGATAGACGTCAACTCTGTGCTCAAGGGAGACGACGAAGTCATTACACTCGCGCACGGGGGCACCACCAAGTACTACAACGCAGCAGAGCTTCGACGCATCGCTGTGGAAGAAGGCATCTTCGCCAGCTTCGACACCCGCGCACTCGAGAGAGTTCTCAGGCAGGATATCGATAGCTTCTTCGATGCAGCTAAGAAAACGGACTCCAAGTTCGTTCAGTTCAATGACGACCTACTCGACATGACTGCGGACATCGCCGAGGCCTGGGCAGAGCGCGAGCGACTCGGCGCCATGATCACCCTGGTCGAGGCAGGCTACGACCCTCGCACGGCAGCACGTCTCACCATTGACGCACTCTACGACTACGCAGGATCCATGTCTGGGTTCGACCGCTGGTGGTGGATCAACATGGTGCTTCCATTCTGGGCCTTCCAGAAGAACGCGAACAAGCACGTGTTCGACATGATGTTCAGCCCATGGGGAGCTTATCGTATGGGCGTCATTCGACGTGCCCAGGAGAGAGGCTCGGACGCACTGTCGTACATCCTCTACGAGGGCATCGTCGACCCATACGGTGTAGACGTCGCGAACCTAGATCCAGAGACGCAGTCTCGGTACTACCTGCTTCGGGCTCAGCTCGAGGACTACTTCGGCGGTCCCGAGAATGTCGACGACGAAGTACGCAAGGCGATGCACATAATCTTCCGAGGCCGTGACCAGATCTTGGAAGACGGCAAGTACTACGAGTTGAGCTCTGTCCTTCAACTGGCTCGACGAGAGGAACTCAAGGGAATGAGCTTCCCCGCGCACACGATTCGTCGTCCGTCGAAGTCAGACCTCAGTACTTGGATGCGAGATCGAAACGTGATCCTCATTCCCCCGGCTGCGAGTGAGACTGTCCGCAAGTTCCAGGCACTCCTCGACCCAGACGAAGTAGCCTTCGTGGTAGCTCTTCCCGAGTCCACGATTGCTGCAGGGATGCGTCACATGGTCTATGGAATCGCGGGGATCATGCAACTGGGTATCGGGTTCGTAGGAGCGCAGGCACTCACACCCGCAGACGAAGCCAAGAGCGCAGTAGAGTACACGTATGGGCCTGCGTTTGAAAACATCATGCTCAACACGTTCCCGGTCAATCGAGCCCCTCTGCTTGCACCTCTCTTGTCCATGGCAGGCATGGACCCCGACATTCCTCCCATGCGCGTATCTCCCATCATTGGTGAGATGCTGATCTCCACCGGCCAGGTCGCCATAAAGAAAATCCCTGCCGAGATGGACCCCTTCGCCAACATCGAAGACCTGATGAAGAGGAATCCCGCGCTGACTCGAGAACAGGCCAAGCGTCTCGTGACGACGAGGGAGGCTCGCTACTACGTGGCGCCTGGAGTCGCTTCTCTGATGCTCGATGTAGCGCCTACGTTGATCGGCCAAGCGCACCCACGACTACAGATTCTGGCTGCTGCGAGTGAGATCAACAAGCTGTATCTACAGATGCACGCAACCAAGTTCGAGCAATCGACCGAGGATACAGCCTCCCAGGTAGCAGAGATTCTGCGGCGCACTGGAATGCTCCAGGTGTACGAGACCAGACCCGGTAAGCTTGCTGGCCGTGAAATACCTCGCAGAAAAAAGAGTTCAATCAGCCCCCCTTGATTGGCCTGTGTCAACACAGCGCCTTAACTGATAAGATAAGCAAGCAGCAGGAGACGATTTCATGTCGAACACTTTCGGAGGCTACAGGCGCGCTGGGTTCAGCTACAACAACAGCACGGCCCTCAGCACGACGTACGCGAAGATCGCGCTCACAGCAGATAGCACGAACGCGCCACGCAGCGCGAACGTACCTCCCTACTGCCGCATTGAGGACATCACCTTCGAGCTCTCGAGCCTCAGTGGACCGCCCGTCACGCTCACCTTCTACCTGGCGCGCGATGCGGCTGGTGACTACCCGCTGACCCCAGAGGGCACATCGACCATCGTCGTGGGCGCGACGACCGCCTCTCTGGGAGGCACCGCTGTGGTAATCGGTCGCGACTACATGTCCACGGGCGCATCTCCAGACGTCGCAGACACGCTCTACGCCATCGTCAAGGTATCCAGCGGCACCACCACCGCCAAGATCTACCTGAACTGGAAGGCATAGACTCATGTCGGTCATGCACTCAGTCTTCGCGGGTGTCGACACGACGGTCTTCACGGATGCGTCTCAGGACTTCTCACGGATTCGGTGGCAGGAGTACCCTCTCGGCACAACTGGCTTCAACATCGCAAATAAGGTCTGGTCCTCTGTGGATCGATGGACGATCACCAACCCGGATGCCGCCACACTGAGAATCCTTCTCGCTGATGGAACCACTGGTGTTGCTCACAGTCAAACTGCTACTTCTGGCCTGTTCGTTGTCATCCCGACGCCTATCTCGTCGTTCGCACCTCCTGGCGTGGAGACGTTTAGCCAGTATAGGTCAGTAGGTGGGTTTGCTGTCGAGTGGGATTGGACGGTAGCGAATGTTGAAAGCATGGGTGTTAGTGTCGGCATCATCAAACTCGATGGATCGTCAGACATTACTACATCGTCGACTGCCCACAGGTTCTTCCGAAGGACTATTGTACAGACTGGGGACACCGCAGTGTCAGAAGTACATGATTACGGTATTGACCCAGGTGGGGGTAATGCCAAGATGGTGTCTACTACAGCAGTGTCAGTAGACACCATTGGGACAAAGATAGGGCTTGGTGCCCTCGGACGAGTAAATGCAGTAATGTCTTACGACTGGAAGGATGCAAGCTACAACAAGCAGGAGTCCAACTTCGGTGACTTGATTGCTAACCGGGGTGGTGGAACATTCAACCCAGAAGAAACCTGGGATGCTGGTAACGATAAGATTTCGGCTGTTAACTATTATTTCTTTATGGGTTTCAGCGGCGTGGGTAATACTGCTGATGGTGCTGGTGGTGCTAACTCCAACATAATCGACATAAAGAAGATTCGATACTTCGTACACTCTCTCGGGGACTGGACCAAGTGAGCACCCAGGCAATCATCCAGTGTGCTTCCGCGTCAGCTGCTGCATCTGCCGCGTCTGCTGCATCTGCGGGTGAGATCTGGGGCGTGACCTACACAGGCACTGCTGGCAGTGATGGTGACTTTCTCTGCCTGGAAAGCAGTGATGCAGAGGTCAACGCCATCGAAGCTGCCGTGCCAGAGGATGCTACTCTCATGGCATCGGCATCAGGGGCACACTTCATCCTTGACTGGACCAGCCTCGAGGGACGCTTCGCCAAAGCGCTGCTGGGCTGATGGGTCGATTTACGCCGACATGTTATTCTGACTTCGAGAGGTAGACCATGGCCCTGACGAACACTCCACTCGACCCTCGGTTCACCGATGTCGTCGTGAAGGACACCATAGTCAACAACACCGCAGCTGCGAGCGTCACTGGGAGCACGCTGACATTTCACACCATCCAGGTGACCAATGCCGCGAGTCAGGTCAACTACGTCAAGTTTTACGATGCAATCACGGCAACCGCAACGACGCTTCCCAACATGATCTTCATGGTCGTCAACGGAACTACGCGCACAGTCAGCATCTGTGATGGATATTCGTTCGGTACCGCTGTGACCATGCGCTGTGTTCAAGAGGCCGGGCTGGGAGGCACCACCAGCCCCTCCGGCGGTAACGTCCAAGTCATTCTCACTATGAGCTGAGGTAGCAGCATGGCACACGCCAAGATCACATCCGGAAGTAATCTCAGTACCTTCGTCATCGACTCTGCGTCAGTGACGGCGACTCCTGAGAACAACGTCCTGGGAACAAGCGGAACGCTGTTCGGCGTCTACATCGACAACACTGCCAACAGCGCCATCACGTACCTCAGATTGTGGGATGTCGCCTCGCCCACTGTGGGAACTACAGAGCCGAATGAGATCTACCCGTGCCCCGCGTCTGTCGCCCGCATGTACACGATTGCTGAAGGGACTGCGTACGGAACTGCCGTCAGCTTTGCCTGCGTGAGAGAAGCAGGAAAGATCGGAGCCACGAGCCCGGTCTCCGCCGTCAAGGTCCGTCTACTCGTTTCATAGGAGACACTCATGCCTGAGCGCCTGAAGAGTCGAAAGTTCTGGTTCGCTTTTATCGGAGCCGTCTTGCCCATCGTGGCACAGTACCTCACCAACGAGGTCGCCCTCGTTGATGCGCTGCAGCTCAGCGCTGCCATCGTCGTCAGCTACATCTGGGGCCAGGGCTACGTGGACGGGAAGGCTCTCGAGGGAGCTCCTACCGTGGTCGAAGCCGAAGCCTCTGAATGACTGACATGCTATGGGGCGCCATCATTGGCGCAGCGATGGTGGTCGCGACGTTCATCGCAGCCTGGATCAAGAGGCCGAGCCCAGAGATCGTGTTCTCTCCGCTCGAAGATGCTGAAGAAACGCACGCGGTCCGCGTCGTAGNGATAGAGAAGAACCTCGACAACAAGATGGAGATCATCGATGTGGCTGCTACGAGCGACTCGCCGGCTGATGCGTTAGCTGCGTTGGGCAACAAGAGGAAGAGATGAATGCGCTTGCGATCCTCCTATTCCAGACAGCCCTCGCCGAACCACCAGAGCGGCCCAAGTCGCCAGAGCCACTCGAGGGGGAGTGCCCGGGAGCGGTGGGCTTTACGCACGGCAACGCTGTACCTGGCGGGATTGTCGGTAGTGATGGCCTCGTGCTCTGCAGCGGTGTCCTCTCTCCGCTCAGTGACTACCAAGACCTACTCCAGACTGAAGTATGGGCCGAAGCCCTCGACGCCCGTTATCGTCTGGACACGGCCTCTCTCGTACTCGAGAGAGACTGGTACCAACAGCAGCTGGAACTGATCCAGCAACCGCTACCCCTGCTGGAACGACCGGCTGTTATACTGACCATGGGCATCACCTCGGGGGTTGCAGTGGTTCTCCTATCGGCCTATGCGTTCGACACAGTCGCCGATGGGGGTACGCCATGATTGAGACNGTCCACAAAGTCATGACCGCAGTTCTCACAGCCGCCGTGCTGGGGGGCGCGTCATTCGTGATCGACACACGCACCGAGATCGCGCTACTGCAGGCAGAGATCAAGCAGGTCAAGTCGATGAGCGAGCAGATCCTCACGATCATCGAGGCAGCCCACCCACGTCAATAGGAGGCCTCCATGACCCTGATTCTTCTCAGCACTCTCGTCATGGCTACGCCCATAGACGCTGCTCAGCTCCCTACGTCTGTTCAAGAGGCCCAGGAGTGCAAGGACACCCTGCAGCAGATTCTCGATGCGCTCGAGTCCATCGAAGCTGTCGCCGTGGCGGAGCCTGAGAAGCCTGCTGATACCGCAGAGCCTACGCCAGAGAAGTCGACCGCAAGTCCTTCTCTTCTACCAACGAGTAGGTGAAGCGTTCGACCCCACTACTCTCGCAGATGTGCATCGCCTCGCCCCAATCTGTCAACCGGGCAAAAACCTGGCAGCCGGCGCTCCACTTATCCACTTGCGTGCTGTTGGTGCCTGCGTGGTGGATGTTGATCCCGAACCAGCCTGTGTGCTCTTCGCCGCCGTAGTCGAGTGTGTTGTCCTTGTTGTTGTCTCTCCAGACAGTAACTGTGCCGCCACGCTGACACAGCGTCCGATAGCGTCCCTGGTGCAAGGCCCACTGGTACACAGGGTACTGGCCCGGGACGAGAATGGCCGTNCCGTCGACATTGCTCGGGTTCTTGAGCCANTAGGTGCCGGGGTCCGTGGTGATGCGGTAGGTCTTGTGGTTCCAGGCATCACCTGACTTCCAGACCAGGTGCATCTCGTCGTCGAAGGCNTTGGCTTCTTCGCTCTCGAAGCGNACACCGATCAAGTTCACCTGCCCGTCGTCGAAGACCGTGTAGCCTTTCTCCTCGAGCACTTCGAGGATGGCGGGTCTGCGTAGAGACACGAGCTTCAACGGAGTCGTGGGCGTCTCTCTGAGGTAGGTCTGAGTCATGGGCCCAGCGATGCCGTCTACAGACAGCTTTCTTGCACACTGGAACCGCTTCACAGCGTTCTCTGTGTTCTTCCCGAACACGCCGTCGACACCGATAGGGCCGAATCCATGCAGGTTCAACTGCTTCTGCAGCCAAAGAACCATGTCTCCAATATCACCTTTGCGCAGCATGATTACCTACTAACTCCTTCTATTGAGCGATGCGCCCGAGGCGCTCCATACGTTCACTGATGCGAGCACGCTCTCCGGTGTCCACCAGCTGAACCAACCAGTCCGCGTACTTCTGCGGCTCCGTGGCCTTCCCCGAGGGGGCTGCCGCAAAGGCCTCAGCCAGGCCCTTGACGTGACGCAGGGTAGGCTTGCGCGCACCAGATTCGACTCGACTGACCTCGGGCTGAGTCAGTCCCGCTCTCCTTGCCAGCTCGGCAACGCTCCAGCTACGAGACTCTCGACTCATACGGATGAGCCTGGAGAACGCGGTTACGTGCTTGTTAGTCATTTTGACCTCCCAGTAGAGCCTATCGTAGAGAAACCACGTCGTCAAGATTCTTACTTGACAGGCTGGCAGCATCGCTATAGTTTCAGAGGGACCGCAAGGGGGTTCGATGATCTGGCGACAGCCACACTATGTCTACCGCGTTCCCGCGAGCGCCGTCAGCATCGACCTGGATACCGTAGAGCACACTGTCCCGGGTGCCCTGGTCTACGCCTACTGGAACCAACGACGCTATCGACTGCGCCAGATGTCTCCCGACGAGAGAGTCGCTGTCTCCGAGTACGAAATCCTGGCACCCCTGCACGGAGCGTGGCTCGTCGAGTCGACGCTCGCTCACCACCAGCTGCCCTACACTGCCATCGGCAAGGACGTAGAGGGTATCTCGTTCTGGAGTAACGTCGCAGAGGACCGAGCTGCGCTCGAGCAAGATGGACGCAACCGTGTCAACGACCTGATCTCCCGGGGAATCATCCGACCCCATGTCGCGGACATTCTCACGCCCTACCAGGCGATGTCCGTGAGCTGGGCGGTGAGTCGTCCCTGGGTGTTCAACGTGTGGCCGTGCGGATCGGGCAAGACTCTTGGCGCCATCGTCGCCTCGTTCACGCGCACTGGCCCGACCCTCGTGCTCAGTCCAGCTAAGGCACGGCATGTCTGGTGGTCCCAGGTGCAGGAATATAGCACGATCACGCCGTTCCGTGTACGTCCGCAGGGAGAAAGAAAAGAAGATGACGAGACTCTCGACAGCTACCTGCGCCGCATGGGCTCGTTGGCCTTTGTCGTGGTGGGTGGAGAAGCTGTCGGTCTGTACATCGATGAGATCAAGCGAGTGGCGCCAACGGTTCTCATTCTCGATGAACTCCACACGCACGGGAGTCGCAAGCGGTGGCAGGCCATCCACAAGGAAGATGGCACCGTGGACTTCGAGAAGAAGCGGACGAGCAAGAACAACGTGACCCGTGCTGCCCATGTCATGGATGTTGCGAACATGGACGGCATCAACCTGCGCGTCGGCCTGACAGCCACGCCCCTGGACGACGGCAGGCCGCGCAGACTGTGGAGTCAGCTGGACCTGCTCACCCCGGGTGGCTTCAGCCACAGCTTCAGCAAGTTCGCGTTCCGTCACTGCGATGCCGCGCCAGGACAGTATGGGGGCTTCGACGACCGGGGCAGCAGCAACCTCGACGAGCTCCGGTCACGGTGCAGCTTCTTCACGCACGAGGTTCCCTATAGCGAGAGTCACGCCGCGCTCCCTGATACCCGGGTGCAGGTCGTCTACTTGGACCGCTCAGAACTGAACGGGGCAGGTCGGTTCAGCGACGAGCAGACATTCAAGCAGGCGTTCAAGTCTCTGTCGAAGGAGACCAAGTTCAACTATGTCGCTCGAGAGCGTATGATCGAAGCGAGGCTCGCAGAAGCCTGCAGTCGAAAGCGGGGGTTCGTCATCGACGAGGTGAAGCAAGGCGTGCGTGGTGGTGGCAAGGTGGCTGTGTTCACAGCAAGGCGTAACGAGGCCGAGGTGTGGGCGCACAAGATCAAGAAGTCTCTCACCGAAGGCGACGAGAAGCTCGCGGACATCACGGTGTGGACAGCTCACGGAGGTGTCTCCGAGACCGAGCGAGATCGCATCACCGATGCGTACCGAGACCACTCTGGTCCTTGCGTGCTCGTGGCGACAGGGCAGAGCGTAGGCACAGGTGTTGATGGACTTCAGACCACAGACGTTGCCATCTTCGCGATGCTGCCGTGGAAGCCCGGTGATTTTACGCAGTGGAAGGGTCGGTTCGACCGACTCGGAGGAAACCCGACGCTGTTGAAGGTCATCGTTGCGACCGGCACTTACGACGAGCGGGTGGTAGGGATTCTCGTGGAGAAGTTCGGACCCATCGAGCAGTTCCTCCAGGCAGATGAGTTGGAGGGCCTGGACACCAAACTGCTCGGCATCGCTGACAAGGACGCCATGGTCAACAGCATTGTCAGCAGACTGGAGGCATTATGATGATTTCCCCTCTCGCAGCCGCGATGCAGACGACGGCTGCATTCGCGACAACCAATCAAGAGCTCGCAGCTCGCGTCAAGGCGTCACAGCCCGAGCCTCCCAAGAGAGAGTCATCCACGCCTGTACCCATCTACACGGCGACAGGTGAAGTCATCCAGATTGGCCGCAGCGAATCAACCATCTCGGTGACAGCATGACGGAAAAGCTAATCGACGCAGGGCGAAGCCTCCGTGGATGGAGTCGGGTCGGCAACTTCTTCAAGTGCCCGCAGCTGTACTCCTATGACCAGCACCTGCACATCGACCTGATACCTGCGAGCGCGCTCACGCGGGGTTCGATGGGTCATGTAATGCAGGCGCATCAACATGCCATCTGGGGTGCGCGGCAAGGAAGCGTGCTGGTCGACGGGGTGAAGCACACGGACTCACGAGACTTTCTCGAGCCCGCTGAAGCGATGTCTGTCTGGTGCGACCAGTACGGTGGAGACGAGCACTTCGACAGGATGCTCGACACGTTCGACAACTACATCATGCAGTACCCCGACCCGCCTGGACGCATCGTTGCTGTCGAGACTTCGGTGACTGCCGTGATCGGTACGCGTGAAGGGCAGTGGGGTCTATGGGTGGTTCATCCTGACGTAGGCGATCTCGACCAGCCGGTCACATCCGTTCCAGGCATCGACGGAGTCGTCATCGAGATCACGCCGCTCAACATGCCGGGCCATGACAGGCACGACTGCCCGATCTACCTGACTCGACGCATGGACCTGGTGGTCGAAGACCGCATGGGGCGCATCGCCATCTGGGATCACAAGCACCAAGCTAATGTTCAACCTAACCGAAGCGTAGATGCCTACGCCATCGACGGTGGGTTCGCTGCATTCCGCATCATGGGCAGGCAGCTGTACGGCCGCAACTTCGGCGGGCTGCTGCTCAACCTGATTCAGACCCAACCCTCTTGGAAGGTCGCTCGTCGAAGCGTGCCACCTACACCGCATCGGGACAGTCACTTCTGCGACATGCTCTGGCGCGCCGAGCACAGTCTCGCACAACTCGAGGCGAGCAATCTCGACCCGTGGATGTGGCCCAAGGCGATGAATGAAACGGCCTGCTATGGGCGCTACGGCGCCTGCTCGGCCATCAAGCTCTGTTTCTTCGGAGAGAGAGGAAAAGTCTGTTGACCCGCTGGGTCGCATCGGATAGTGTCTCTATAGTTTGACTGGAGAACCAACATGGAAAGCCCCGTAATGATCTGTGTGTACGGGAAGCCGAAGAGGGGTAAGACCTCCGACGCTCTCGCTGCATTCCCGAATGCCCTGTTTATCGGCGTACCGAGTGCCATTAGCCTCGTTGCGCAGAATGAGCTCGGGTTCACACCCGCTCTTCACACGCATCCTCCGCAGACGCTTGACGCCCTGGTACAGGTGCTCAAGGAACTTCACGAGAGCGGAGCCGCCAAGAACTACGGTGCCATCGTCATTGACGACGCCAGCCACATCTGTCGACAGAGCATGCTCTTCTGGCAGGCGAATGCACCTCGAGGACGGTCGGGTAAGCCTGACCGCTTCTACCAGTACCAGCAGCTCAACGTGCACCTGCTCACGCTCAGCTCCATGAGCCGGCACCTGGGCTGTCACCTCCTCATGACCTTTCACGAGAGAGCACCGGGACACAACGCCGATGGTGCATTCTGCCCCGGCGGTCCCGACGTACCCAGCCGCAACCAGGTAGAGATGTTGCCGTCGTGGTGCGATATGAGCCTCCGCACGCTGATCGACCCGACGTACCCAGATCCGTGGTTCCAGGCGATCTATTCGTGCAACCCTTCGGATCCCGACTGGATCACAGGTGACCGCACAGGTGTCTGTTCGAGCAGGACCCCTGCGAACATCCGAGAAATCCTGCGCGCGAGTCAGTCCGGCTACGAGCTCTCTCGCCTCGCNGGACTCGAGTGGCAAGAGGATGTTGCCAACCGAGTTGCCAACGGGCTACAGGATGGTGAGGATCTTCGCGGGCTGCTNCAGCAAATCGCAGCCGGACACTCGGGCGACCCGCGCCACCTGCGGTGGGCCTGTCAGGACGGCATTGCTCGCGGAGTCCTCTCTCGACGCCTCAACCGAGGCTTGTTCGATTTCACTCTCGAGGAGTCATCCTCAAAACCCGGCGGCAATCTGCC
>JGI25130J35507_1000225_pt1 | contig 18870 bp, 23 predicted proteins | sample ETNvirnome_2_300_FD_35507 | JGI IMG/M metagenome (IMG submission 35507)
ATTCTTGTTGATGCAACCGCAGATGTAGACGTCGTCCAGGCCGCTGCCACCGAAGACTTTGTTGGTACCGTCGTCGACGGCGCCGGAACTTCGGACACCGCGGGCGCCGGCGATACGAAGATTATCTTCTCTCAGTCCGGTGGAGCAGCAGCAGGCGACTGGGTGAAACTGGTGTGCTATAACGATGATGACTGGATGGTAGCTGGCAACTGCGACGCAGCTAGCGGAGTTGTTTTTGGTTAACAGTTGTTAAATAAAATATTCTATATTTTGCCCCCTCTTCGGAGGGGGTTTTTTTATTGACTTCTTAAACATTATCATGTATACTGTTATCATGAAAAGAGAGGAAACTAGACGACAACGATATGATAAAAAACTTAAAACTGCCAAGAAATATCCAATTAGTCTCTGCGCTATCAATTTCCGCATTGACGATAATCTTGGGTATTTGGTTAGGAGTGCTGCTTGCTTTGGTGCAGAACGGCTTTATGTTATTGGACACGTTCCTGAGCGGAGCGTTATAAAGGCGTCTTCTGGAAGCTTAATCGACTATGTGGAAATTGTTCAGTTTCCTAGCCCCCGCAACTTCTTGGATTATACAGAAAAGGAAAACATTCAAATTATATCTGCGGAATTGGCGGAAGGAGCAAGATCTCTTCCTTTTTATAATTTCGATTTTGATCGCCCTATTTGTTTGGTCGTTGGCAACGAACAAACTGGAGTTCCTTTGGAAATGATTCGAAACTCCGACGTTGTGTATATCCAGATGCCCGGGGTTGGATTTTGTTTGAATACGTCCCAGGCCGCCAATATTTTGTTATATGAAGCAATTAGACAATATGATCTTTGTTTTGCAGTCAACTACTTATAAGTAACAAGAGTAACAAAATATGTCAGACAGATTTTCCAAAAAGTTACCACCATTTTTAAAAACTGTCTATCTCTCAAACCGAGAAATCAGACTAATATTGGCTGGACTATATTCCCTTAAGATGCCTAAAGAAGAAGTTGAGGGGACTCTCTGGAAAAAGCTTTTGTTTGAGAAACTTCATAAAAAAACTCGTAGAAAGAGAGATTAATTGACCGGATTAGAAGAGGATACGTTGAGGCTTAAGGCAGCAATCGAATTTGGCTCTGAGTATATTTATACGATTCGAAATGGGGGCCTTGGACCTACATTATTTGTTGACGTCGAAACCGCAGAACGAGCACACAAAGCACGAAAGGAATTGCCCAGTGAATGGGAAGGCTTACGAGTGATAGTTATATATTGTAAAGCGCCGCCCGAAGAATCCTTATATGACCCCAACTTGACCTAAAAGTTTGCGCGTTAATGACTATCTTTTATTAAAATTATGACTGTTGAATTAGCCATGTTTATCTCTATGACGGCGATGCTGTTGAATGTGATTAGTCTGTGGGCTCTATCCCGAGCTCGGGGGTCACAAAAAGACGAACTCAAAAATGTTTGGCAACGTTTACACTATTTGGAACTGAGTCTTCATCACCACGGACTAACACCGCTGCCGTGGGAAATGGAAGAATTTGAAGAAACAAAATCTTTTAAACAAGAAGGAAATGTTGTATACTTAGAAAAGAAAGGAAAAAAATATGAATAACCCTATTAGTAACCAATTAATGAGAGCAACTTTAGCACGCTTCGAAGCAGAACGCCAAGATGCGTTGGCTACCATACACTTATATTTAAATGCAGCGGTAGGTGTAGGAGAACATCCTAATATTGTAGCGGAAATTGCAACTGCCGCTACTAGATTAGCCGACGCTGAAGAGGCCCTAGAGACTCTTAATAGAAATTTTTTGCAGCCTACCGAAGAGGACGTTGCTGAAAATGACCACTAAAAAAGTCGTTTGTATTTCAGGAGGATTCGATCCTGTACATATCGGTCATCTTCGCATGATAGAAGAAGCCGCCAAATATGGGGATGTTGTGGCAATTGTTAATTCTGATGGCTGGCTAATGAGAAAAAAGGGATATATCTTTATGCCTTTTGAAGAGCGGTGTGAAATCATTGAGGGTTTTACACACATAGCTAGCACCACCTATGTTGATGATAATGATGGCACAGTATGCGAGGCACTCCGACGAATAAAACCAGATTTCTTTGCTAACGGCGGCGACCGTCAGATTGATAACACGCCAGAAATGCAAGTTTGTGAAGAAGAAGGTATTACGTTATTGTGGAACGTGGGGGGCGACAAGATACAAAGTTCTACTGAGTTAGTAGTATCATCAGGAGCGGTAGGAAATTTAGAAACAGAGATTGATGGTGTAGACATCCGGCCAAGTCGAGTAGAAATACTTACTGCAGGAGATATTATGAAGAAGAGTAATTATTGAGACTATTCTATTTATTTAAGATAAGGCTTTATGAGTGCTAAAAAGACCTATGTGTTGGATACTAGTGTTTATCTGACTAATGCTGAGTGCATTTATGCCTTTGAAAATAATGACATCCACGTTCCCCTTAAAGTATTTGAGGAAATAGACAAACATAAGAAAAGACAGGATGCGGTGGGAGCACAAGCTCGGAAGATCATTAGAATTTGGGATGAACTTCGCAGCGGAGGATCATTAGCCAAAGGGGTGCGCATTCGTAAAGGTCTGGGGGTTATAAAGTCTATTAGTGCCTCGGGGATTGAGGCCACCGATCTTCCTCGCGATTTAGATATTAAGATTCCAGATCATCTTATTATTGCGACCGCTCTTAAGGCTCAAAGAGAAAGCGATCGAAAGGTGGTTCTAGTTTCGCGTGATATTAATATGCGCGTTATTGCCGATGCCGTGGGTCTTATATCTGAGGATTTTCAAAATAATCAAGTTGTTGATAACAGTGAGAATATTTTTGAAGGATATACCACTCTTTTAGTAGATGATCAAGTTATTGATCGATTTTACGAAAAAAAAGGAGTGTATTTAGATAATCCTAATTTGTTTCCAAATCAATATGTAATGATGGTTTCAAGTGCCAATGAAAAAAAGTCTGCATTAGGGCGCTTTGTTAATGATTCAAATCCCGTACGACAACTCCTTAAGAGTCAAAAAATTTGGGGCATCAAGCCCAGAAACAAAGAACAGCAATTTCTCATGGATGCCTTAATGGATCCTAATATCCAGATAGTTACGGCCATTGGTAAGGCTGGGAGTGGCAAAACAATATGTGCAATTGCTGCCGGCCTCGAACAAACCATAGATGAAGTAAAATCTCAATATTCGCGCGTAATTGTTTCGCGGCCGGTGCAACCTTTAGGAAAAGATATTGGGTTCCTTCCCGGGTCGATAGAGGAGAAAATGACTCCTTGGTTAATGCCTATCCAGGACAATTTACAATTTTTAATGGGAAACGATAAATTAACCCTTGACATTTACATGCAAAAGGGTACAATAGAGATAGAAGCATTGACTTACATTCGCGGTCGCTCAATCTCAAATGCCTTTATTATAATTGATGAGGCACAAAACTTGACAACCCACGAATTAAAGACTATAATAACTAGAGTAGGTGAAGGAACAAAAATTGTGTTAACTGGAGATATAGAACAAATTGATAATGTTTATATCGACGCCGTTTCCAACGGCCTTACACACGCAGTAGAAAAGTTTAAGAGTTTCGACTTGGCGTCACATATTACCCTCCATAGAGGAGAACGATCTAAGGTTGCAACTTTTGCCGCTCAGAATTTGTGAGATAAAAAATGAATTTAGAAAACCCTGATTTAGAAAGCTTAGTTGAAGAAACAACCGGTTTGAAACAACTAGTTGTAAATTATATAGGCAGCAGACTTTTGGTAGAAGAAGAAGTAACCGTCGATATGGCAGTTCAAGTTTTTGCTGCTGAATTTCCAGAGTTCCTGATGGCTATAGCTGAAGAAAATTTTCTTCGCGGATATCAACAAGCTCTAGACGATCTTGAATCGACATCCACACCACCCGCAACACAGACTTAAAGTGGAATATTATATTTACCATACTCCCCTTTTTGTTATTGATGCTGTAGATAGCAGTATCGACATACCACTGTTTTGTACGGAGGTCGAAGAAATTATTCCTGAAAATTTATTAGAGAATGTTGACGTAATATATATAGGAGATTTCAAAGATCTTGGGGACAAAAACGCGGCCTTTACGAATGGAGCTATTTATATGATAGCGTCGGAACCTACGACATTTGATATGTTAGAAAACTTTGTACACGAGCTCGCCCACTCTTTAGAGGAGCGCCATGGCTGGGATATATACGATGAAAGCCTAAAAAATGAATTTTTAGGCAAAAGAAACCGACTCTCCCAGCTTTTAATGGCTAGAGGGTTTCATATAAATCCTCAGCTGTATGGGTTTACCGAATATAATAAAAAATTTGATGAATTTCTGGCTAATGAAGTGGGGTACCCTACATTACTTAATCTTACGATGGGCCTTTTTGTATCTCCGTATGGCGCCACCTCCATTCAAGAATACTTTGCAAATGGGTTTGAAAAGTATTATCTAGATAGTCCTAGATCGGTGCGAGAAATTAGTCCAGTTTTATATCAAAAGATTGATGCAATAGTAAATGGTTAAGCGCGAACATATCTCTTATTCAGAGTTAAAAGATTGGGTTTTGTGCCCTTATTATCATAAGAAATCTTGGATTGAAAAGGTCGCTCCCTTTGAGGGAAACGAATATACAGCCTTTGGAACAGCTATCCACGACGTCTGCGAAAAGAAGCTGTTAAAAGAAGAGATTGACGAAGCAGAAGTGTTTCAAATCGGCTTTGATAAGAAACTTCAGGAATTAATAGAAAAAAATATCGAGGTAAATGGGACAAATATAGAAGCAATGCGCACTGCAGGCCCAGCTATCTTAGCAGAAGTTGAGGATGCTCTCAAAGACTATTTCGGTGATTATGAAGTATTTTCGTCTGAAGAAATGCTTTATGTACCGATCGAGAATTTCAATATTAGTTTTAAAGGCTTCGTCGATGCGGTTGTAAAGGTGGGAGATACATATCATCTTTTTGATTGGAAGACATGCTCGTGGGGCTGGGACTCTAGGCGAAAGACTGAAAAGATAGTGACGTATCAGTTAACCCTCTATAAACACTTTTTCTGTCAAAAACATAATATTGACCCCAAAAACGTTGAAACACATTTTGCATTGCTTAAAAGAACGGCCAAAAAAGATCGTATTGAAATCTTTAGAGTAACGAGCGGCCCTCAAAAAACAGAAAATGCCCTTAAACTTCTTTACCAAGCGATATATAATATTTCTAAGCGGGTTCAGATAAAGAATCGATTATCATGCCTAAAACCGTATCGATGTAAGCTTTATAAAACAGAACACTGCCCATAAGGAATCCATATGTCTGACAAAATTAAGATTTTTACCATTAGTGACCATCCACTTTCACCTTCAGGAGTGGGTACTCAAACAAAATATATTATTGAAGGAATGTTAAAAACTGGGAAGTATCAGTTCGTTTCTTTTGGAGGCGCCGTTAAACACCCCAATCTTGAACCACAACATACTGAAGAGTGGGGGACTGATTGGATTATCTGGCCCGTTGATGGGTATGGAAATAAAGACCAGGTTCGCGCGTTAATACACCAGCAAAAGCCAGATATTATGTGGTTTATGACTGACCCACGTTTTTATGGCTGGCTCTGGGAAATCGAAAACGAAATTCGGCCTCATGTTCCAATGGTATATTATCATGTGTGGGACAACTATCCTTATCCTAAGTTCAATAGAAAGTTTTATCTTTCCAATGACCATGTCGCCTGTATATCTNAGCTAACTCATGATATTTTGGAGACGGTTGCTCCGGAAGTGGGCTCTTCTTATATTCCTCATGCTGTAGACGAAGAGAAATTTAGGCCACATCCACCGGACGTGATCAAAAACTATCGGGAGTCTAAGGGCCTTGCTGATAAATTCGTTTGTTTTTGGAATAGTAGAAATGCTAGAAGGAAGCAATCGGGCACCCTAATATGGTGGTTTGGAGAATTTTTAGATAAGGTGGGTCGCGACAAAGCAGTTTTAGTTATGCATACAGATCCCAAAGACGGCCATGGCCAGGACTTATCTGCTATTGTTCGTGAATTGGGCCTCACGAATGGGGAAGTCTTGATATCCCCAGAGAAAGTAAATACATCCGAACTGGCCTTGATGTACAATGCGGCTGATTTGACAATCAGTATCTCCGATGCAGAAGGATTCGGCCTTTCAACCCTAGAATCTCTTTCCTGCGGTACCCCCATATTGGTGAGTATGACTGGCGGGTTGCAAGTACAAGTCACAGATAAAAAAGATTGGTTTGGTATTGGTATAGAGCCTGCTTCTAAGGCGATTATTGGTTCACAGGAAGTGCCTTATATTTATGAGGACAGATTAAATCGAGATGATTTTATCGATGCATTGACAAAACTTTATAAGATGACCCCTGAAAAACGACAAAAGCTTGGTGAAGGAGGGCGCCGATGGACACAAAAACACTTTAATTTTAATGATTATATGGAACGTTGGGACAAGCTTTTTACAGATATTTATAATAAAAAGGGCTCATGGGAAACTCGCGACGAATATCGTCGCTATGATGTGGGAGTATTTTAAAAATGAAAAAGAAAAAACTTATAGTTAAAGCGCCTCTGCTATCCCGTTCAGGGTACGGGGAACAAGCACGTATTGCAATTAGGGCGTTGCGCACACGTCCGGACCTTTTTGATATCTATCTACTTAACATTTCGTGGGGAGGGACTGGATGTGTTTCGGACTATACGCCCGAAATTCAATGGATACATGATAAATTGTTACAAACTGTTCAATATGCTCAAGGGGGTGGCCAATTTGATGTTTCCCTCCAAATAACAATTCCCAACGAATTTGAAAAGATTGCACCGGTCGACATCGGATACACCGCCGGGATTGAGACCACTATGGTAGCCGGAGACTGGATTCATAAATGTAATGAAATCGTGGATAGGATAATTACTATTTCAGAACATTCTAAAAAAGTTTTTGAAGCTACCAGCTATCATATAAAGAATGAGAACACAGGAGAGGAAACAAAAGACTTCAAGCTTCTAAAACCAGTACAGGTAGTTAATTACCCAGCTTATGAGTATGAATCTGCCCCGGCAGGATTAGATATTCCCTTTGAAACTCATAAGAATTTCTTATGTATTTCTCAATGGGGAATAAGAAAGAATTTGGAAAATACCATTAAATGGTTTGTTGAAGAATTTAGGGACGATGAAGATGTCGGCCTTGTACTAAAGACCAATGTAATGAGTGACTGTACGATTGATAGAGAGATGACAACGGAGAGACTTCAGCATTTGTTAGATACGTGGTGTGGGGAAAGAAAGTGTAAGATTTACCTCTTACACGGTGAATTAACTACAGAAGAGTTAACATGGCTTTATCAACACCCATCGATGAAGGCCATGATTAATTTGGCTCATGGTGAAGGATATGGCCTTCCGCTTTTTGAAGCGGCTTATAACGGTCTTCCTTTGGTAACCGTTACGTGGAGCGGCCAAATGGATTTTATTTGTAAGACCAATAAGAAAGGCAAGAAGGTGCCTTTAGTATCGCGCGTAGATTATGATATAGCGCCTGTCCAAGAGGCTGCGATATGGGATGGAGTAATCGTTAAAGATGCTAAATGGGCATACGCTCGCGAAAGCTCCTATAAGCGCGCCTTACGAGATATCCTGACTAAAGAAAAGCATTTCAAAAATCAAGCTGCCATCTTACGACATCATATTAAAAAAACCTTCTCCGAAGAGGCTATCTATAGACAATTTGTAGAGGCTGTCTATGGGGAGCCAATCATCGATATTAATATAGATGATTTACCAAAGATTTCTATTATTACCTCCGTATTCGACGCTGAGGAACATATCGAACAACTTATGGAAGATGTAACGCGTCAGACTATTTTTAAAGAAAAATGTGAATGGGTGATTCTAAATGCGAATGGTCCCAACAATAACTTTGAAGAAGAAGTAATAATGAAATATGTAGAAAAATACCCTGATAATATCGTCTACAAACGACTTGATGAAGACCCTGGTATTTATGCCACGTGGAATATGGCTATTAAGATGGCTACGGGTGAATATATAACCAACGTTAACTGTGATGACAGACGCGCCCCATGGGCCTTTGAATCTCAGGCGAAGTGTTTGACAGGCAACCCTGATGCTGATTTGGTTTATAATGATTCCTATATGGTTAATGAGGCGAACCAGATGTGGGAAGATGTAAATCCGGACAACCGACGCTATAATTTTGATGAGTTTTCGAAGGAAGCCATGCTTCGCGGAAATCTACCTCACAATAATCCAATGTGGCGCAAAGACCTGCACGAGCAACATGGATATTTTAATGCCGAGTACAGGTCTGCCTCAGATTGGGATTTCTGGCTAAAATGCTCCTTCGCGGGATCTAAGTTCCAAAAGCTCGGAGAGGTCCTCGGAGTGTATTATTTTAATCCTAAAGGAATNTCCACTAATCCTGAAAACTTTGAATGGAAACAAAAAGAAGAAAAGGAAATCTTCAAAAAATATTTTGCCAAATTAAGAGAGTCGAAAGCTACTGCTCCTGAAGGAAATTTGGTTTTGTGAGTGAAACCCTTATCGTTACCTCGGTAGTAACTAAAACTTGTTTGAAGGAGTTCTTATTACTTAAGTATTCGTGCGAATTATTTAATACTTGTATCTGGTACGTGAGTTGCGATAGTTACAGCGACGGCCATCTTCGCGAATATGACAATATAACAACATTACCATTTGATATTGAAGACGCACAATCTGATCATAATTCTGCCAACCCACATGGTCGGGAACAGTTTCTTAAAATAATATTAAATAAGTTTCTGGCCATTGAACGCGCATTAGCAGAAAATAGCTATTGTGTGTTTCTCGACTCTGATATGTTATTTTTGAATGCGGTAGATAGTACAATTATTAATTTGATGAAAAATCCAGAAATAGACTTTGTAGTATCGCCGCATTATTCTCGCAACCCAGAAAATGAAGATAGATATGGATTTTATAATGTAGGCATGTTTGCGTTGGGTAATGTTGAACACCTTCAGCAGTGGAAATATCTAACCGAAAATTGTGAAAAATTTAATCTTTATTATGAACAAAAGCCTTTTGAGCTCATTCTAAGTAATTTTAAAACATTAAATTTGCCCATTAATTATAACATCGGTTGGTGGCGGTTTAATAACGAGCGCACCCAGGCGCGGATCAATCAGCTTACTTTAGTTGATGATGAGGTGAAATTTGGAACGTTGCCGGCTGTTAATTTTCATTTTCATGTATTTAAGGAGCCAGCCGGCTATAATCCTGGAAAGTTTTTGGTTAATAAGGTGATGGGCCTTCTTAAAGACTCTAATAAACCCGAATACCAACAATTGTTATCTTATCATGGACAATTATCAGAAGCATCTTTTTAAATTATTTGAGGAATTTCGCGCGTCGCCGACGTGGCCTGATTATCCTCCTTATAAAGAGGGAGATTATTTAGAAGAGCGCTTCATAAAATATTTTCAAGAGGTAGAGCCACAGACGAAAAGATATTTTATCCCAGTGGCCTGGAGTTCGTGTTATATTAACAATAGAGATGTCCCATTACCTAAATTACAAGAAACACTATTATCTTTAAAACAAGATGAAGCGTATTTTATGGTAGGAGTTCATGATGATTCCCCGCGAGAAGTATTGCCTCCCAATACCATCAAGTTTTTGGCAGGAGGCAATAAAGGAGACGAGAAAAGCATCCCCATTCCTGTGGTTCTTAATAAAATTCCTCAATCTTATTTGAAGGACCTGAGCTATGAGAAAACACATTTGGCATCTTTCATTGGTTCGATGACCCATCCGATTCGACAGGCACTCTATGCAAAACAAAAAAATACCCCGGGCATCGCCTTCCAGGTAAAAGAGTGGTCACCCTTTGTCCCAAAAAATCAGCTACAAAACTTTTTAAACGTAAGCGCACAAAGTAGTTTTGTTTTATGTCCACGTGGTTATGCCCCGACTAGTTGTCGTCTTTATGAAACAATGCAGTTAAATGCGGTACCTGTATATATAAGCGACCGTTTTTGGTTACCTTGGGCTGACGAAATAGATTGGAATTCTATTTGTATCTTTATTAAGGAAGATGAGATGGATTATTTAGATTTGATCTTAAAAGATTGCATATACTCAGACGACTATGATTTAAAGCTTGCAAAGATAAAAGAAATATATGACAATTTTTTTACGTTGGATGTTATAATAGAGAAGATTATCGAAAGAGTAAACAGATGAAACAACTAATTTTTGCAATTGCTGACTACCCCGGGGAAAAACAGAAAATATTTGATGAGCACCTTTCACCCCGAAACCAAGAATACTGCGATCACCATGGCTTTGAATATCGAGTTATTCATGAAGGAATTAAATTTCGAGATAACTATACGTGGCATAAGATATTTGAGATCAAACGTATGTTAGATGAGGGGGAATTGAAAGATGGAGACCAAGTATGTAATATTGATGCAGACATGTGTATTGTCGACGGCCGCGAGTCCATTTTTCCTAAAGAAGGAAAATCCTTTTCGTTGGCAATTGATAATGGCAACTCCCATTGTTGGGGATGGATTTCTTTCCGCGTGAACGACTGGTCTAGAAACATGATCAATCAAATTATAGATGAAGATCGCTGGAATCGTCTTAAACATACAGAACATAGTATGGGGTTTAGAGAGCAAGCTATGTGGTATTATTTAGCGGGCATTATGTCACATAGTTGGCACCCCTTTTTACAAATGCCCAATTATGGTTGGTATAGCGCCTATAATGAAAATGAAACATATTATTCAATAGACGATCTTTATGAAAATGTTCATATGAGAGGCCCAGAGTGGAACACCACTTTACTGGAGGAAGAACAGGCCGATTCCACAAGCCGCTGGCTTCAACAATATAATATTGTGAGGAGTAGAAAAGAAGATACAATTATTCGTCATTGGGCCGGCGGCCAACCATGGAATTATCAAGAGTACTGCACCCCTCCGGTAAGGTTCTAAAGTGCCGATATACCAGAAAGATGGTAAAACAGTCTTCTTTATTCATATTCCCAAAACGGGGGGAGGCTCAATTGAAGAGGTTTTTAGAAAAGAGGGCTGGGAAGAATCCCGCTTCTTTCCCGGCGGCGGACAACAGTATCAACATGCCGTGTGGCAGGAATGGCAGAATTGGCCGGAGATAAAAGAAGAAGAAGTAGATGAAATCTTTACGGTGGTTCGCGACCCCGAAGAAAGACTGCGCTCCGATGTGCGCCTAGGCGCGCAATCTCCGCGACATCCCATTGGTAACTTTGAGATGTATGTGGATCGCATACGCCACTATATTACACAGTATCAATCAAGATGCGAATTTCGCGATAACCACATCCGTCCTCAAACTGATTATTTTCCCCCTCGTCATAACACAGAAAACAACACCCCAACGGTACCGATCAAGGTACCTGCGGGTTATGCGCGTATTTTTAAGCTCCCACGGTTTTCTGCTTCCGCCGCACGGGATGGCTTTCTATATGACACAGAAAACACGAGTCCGAAACTTCCACCTATACAAATTTATTATTTTGAAGACAATGAACATCGAAGTAAGATATTAGAAAAGTATAACTTAACTACATCATTAGAAGATTTTCCACAAATAGGCCAGAGTAAGCGTACCGAGTTTGATGATATGGAGTTGCCGAAAGAAATTATAAAATTAATATATACTACTTTTGCTGAAGACTATAAAAGATTCGGTTATGAAAAAATAGGAGAGACCACATAATATGTCTGATGACAGTAAAAAATTTTTGTGGACTCATTCAAATGAGGGTCATCACAAAGTAAATATATCCCTGAGATGTGCGCCTCATCCAACGGGTGCCCACCATGACATAGATATAAAAATGTTAAAATATCTAGAAACCATCGAAAATGGTTTTTTTATAGAGGCCGGCGCAAATAATGGCCTGTGGCAAAGCAACACACTTTTATATGAGACTGATTATAGCTGGTCTGGGTTGTTGGTAGAACCAAATCGGTATAGGCATGAAGAGTGCATTCTTAATCGGCCTAATAGTATAGTTGAGAATTATGCATTAGTTGGGCCGGATCACGAGGAAGATACCATCTCAGGGTTCTTTCAGTTTAAGGGTTCTTCACCTGATGATTATGAAAATAGTTTATGCGCTCAAGTTTATGACTTTAATAAATATTTATGTGATAAAAGATGGGTAGGCCAAGAACCTATTGATGTTCCTGCTATCACATTAGAAGCCTTATTGGAAAAACATAGTATTAAAGGATCTACCGTTGATTTTTTTAGTCTAGACGTTGAGGGATATGAAATGGAAGTTTTGGATGGATTGAACTTAGATATAAATCGACCTACATATATTTTAATTGAAACTGGAAATAATAACCATAGAGCACTAGAGACATTAACTTATATGAAATTTTATAAGTATGAGTGGGTAGAAGCTGTAAGTGAAAATGATGAACTGTATAAAGTAAAATGAAAATATTGTTTATAACAACACCCTTTCCTGGCCCCCAAGGAGATCTGCTTGAAGTGAGTATCTTGCATGGACTTCGTACTCTTTTAGGAGAAAATTGTATTGATTATCCACGCAAAAAGGTAATGTATCATGACTGGTCGGAAACCAAAAAAGAGGAACTCCATGGCAGAGGATTTACACTTTATAAGGAGCCTTTAATGGATTTAAGTTTATATCAACGCATGAATGCTTTTGATATTGATTATGTTCTTTACGGAGTTACAAATGCCTATGGAGTGGAAGAGAACGAGCTATTGAACATGCGAGCTTCTAAAGGAGTATATTACCTAGATGGTCACGATTTATACGGTCACGCACCCCGGCTGATTAACTTTGAAGGAGAAACAGTAATAGGAGTTCAAAAAACCCCTTGTTTTAAACGAGAACTAGTGGAGGAAATGCCGGACGCCTACACCACTGGTTTTGGTATTCCTGAATACCAGATCCGAGCAATTGATACTTCAAAAAAAACACAACTCTTTCAAAAAACTGCCCCCGACGCAGCTTTATTTAGAGAAGTACGAGATGTAGGGGGCTCCCGAGCCCACCATAAATTTACAGAAGAAGAGCTGTATTACGACGATCTAGCGAGCTCTTGGTTTGGATTAACATGTAAAAAAGGAGGATGGGATTGCATGCGTCACTATGAAATCTTAGCCGCCGGCGCTCTCCTCTTATTCCGGGATTATGATAAAAAACCGCCTTTATGTTCTCCTCACGCGCTGCCTTGCTATAGTTATGGAACATTACAAGAACTAGAGAATTTAATGAGTAGGCTTGTTAAAGATAACGAGCCAACCCAGGAATATCTTAAAATGCTAAATAAACAGAGAAAATGGTTGTATAATACAGGCACTACCGTTGCCCGGGCACATCATGTTGTTCAAATTTTAAAAGAAAGGGAAGCAGGTAATGATCTATAGATTTGCTAAGGTTGGTCGGTTATCAGATCTGATTAATATGTGTATCTCTATAGGAGACTACAAAACTTATCTTGAATTAGGACTCTGCGCCGGCAAAACATTTAAACAGGTCGTCTGTCAGTCTAAAACATCTGTAGATAACCGCCATTTAAGCGCTACATATCATATGACGACAGATTATTTTTTTGAGCAGTTCGCCCCCTCTTTACACAAGTATGATATAATTTTTATAGATGCTTGTCATCAAATGGACTATGTTACGCGGGATATTGCTAATTCTTTAGAATATCTAGAAGAAGGAGGCCTAATCATTACTCACGACACGCTACCCGATAATTTTAGTCAAACACATTATAATGGGTGTGGAACAGCTTATATTTCTTTTGCGAAGCTTAGGGCCGAGAACAAGAATTTACGAATGTGCTCCCTGGACTTAAATGGTGAGATGAACCCTCGAGAAGCCGGTATTGGTCTGATCCAAAAAGGCACACAGGATTTGTACCACCAAAATATTTGTAATTATAGGGGCCCGAATGTTACCGACACGAAGGCAACTCGTTGTGAAAAGTGGGATTTTTATGAAAAAAATAAAAAAGAATTGATGAATATTATTAAGCTGAGCGAATTTGAGGGGTGGCTAAATGGGGCTTGAAGAAATAACTATTTGTTGTAATTGTGGATATGATAGAGATATCGTAAATAAACAAATGGAATTACTAAAACCACTAGAAAACAAATTTATAGTACACTGGAATAATAGAATTGATAGATATCCCGAAGCATACCCTTCTTTTTCTCAAATGATTAATGACTCGATAGTTACCTCCCCCACCGAAATTGTGATCTGGATGAACGATAGAATTACTCCCAAACCAGAGGACATTATTCATATTGTTGAATTGTTACATAGTGGTTTTGCCGCAGCATCTAAATATAGCGCAGCTTTTATGGGTACCACCAAAGAACTGTATAGATATATGGGATGGTGGGACGAACGTTTTTATGGGGGAGGCTACGAAGATGACGATTTTGTTTTACGATTAAGGCTAGCTGATCTTGCATATTATGAATCACAGACGGCAGAATATCTTGAGGCGCGAATTCTAAATATTCCCGATAAAATTACTCCTCTTTCGCCTACCGACGGCGCCAAATGTTCCAAATCATTGCCTCATTTTAATGCGAAGTGGAGACAGTCGCCGGACGCTATAACAAAAATACTTCCTGAGTGGAAATATTTTGAATATGAGGAAATCGCCGGGCCTTCTCAAAACGAGATCCGGGAGAGCTGGAAATCGTGGGGGCACTCGGAGCTAGGAGTCGATTGCCGATATCCACTAGCGGGCGAGTCTCGAACAAAATGGTTTTGTTATATTCAAAGAGAAAACGGCGCCCCGATTAAAGATAATGGCCAGTGGCAAGAGTATAGGCCAGTGCTAAGAGAATGCTATGGCTAAAAAATTAGTTATATCTCCGCATATTGATGATGAAATTTTGGGTTGTGGGGGAATCCTGGACTCCCATACGGTCGTATTGCATTGTGGAATTGAAGATCGCTCAACAACCTCCGCTGAAGCACGCCTCGGAGAAATTCAAAGAGCACGAGAGTTTTTGGGATTTCAGATGAAACTCCTTCGAAAAAATGTGGTAAATAGTTATTATGTCCCGGATCTAATTCCTGATTTTGAAAAAGCCATAAATGAACATAAGCCGGAAGTTGTTTACATTCCCCATCCGTCATATAATCAAGATCACGTTGCGACTTACGAGGCCGCTCTTGTGGCACTTCGGCCCCATGATTTAAACCATTTTGTTAAAAAAGTCTTAATTTATGAACAACCGCATGTTTTTTTATGGGATAATACACACAACATTAATGACTCTTTTAAGCCCAATTACTTTGTCAATATTGATGTTGAGAGAAAAATTAAGGCCTATCAGATGTTAGAATCTCAAATTCGATCTTTTAGGGGGACTGAAATTTTAAGGAATATGGCTTCTTTGCGTGGGTACCAAAGTAATCAGCAGTATGCTGAAGCCTATAGGATTTTAAGATGGGTAGAATAGGAAATATTTGGTTTTGTGGTTACCGAGACTGGGCCCTTGAAATACATCGACAGGCGACCAAGTCTCTTCAAATTGATATTCCCCTTATAACTTCACCTCAGAAGTTCAATTTACAGCAAACTTACTTTAAAAATGGAGATATCATTTTTTTTATAGGATGGAGTTGGATTTTGCCGAAAGAAATTGTGGAGAATTATAAATGTATCTGCCTGCATCCGTCGCCGTTACCTAAATATAGAGGAGGAAGCCCACTACAACATCAAATAATAAATGGAGAGAAGAATAGTGCTGTTACTTTTTTTCTGATGGATGAATACGTTGATAAGGGGCCCATATTATTTGCGGCCCCATTTTCTTTAGATGGATCTTTAAACGAGATAGATAAACGAATTGTAAAGGTGGGAACACAAGGATTGGAGCAGATTGTAAATGAGTATTTGAGGGAAGGGACACTGACCTCAACACCACAAGACGAGGCAGCCAAAACCTATTATAAACGAAGAACCCCAGCAATGAGTGAAATTAAATTACAAGATTTTATAGAATTTTCGGCCGAGAAGTTGTATAATAAAGTTAGAGCATTACAAGATCCTTATCCGAATGCCTACATAACATGCCGCAATAACACAAAATTATATCTTAAGGTAGTGACGACGACGCCGGCGACGGGGGAATAAAATGAAAAAGATATTAATAACCGGGGGACTCGGATTTATTGGAGTTCACAGTATTGAAAAATGGACATCCGAAGGGTGGGAAGTGGTTGTGATAGATAACCTTTCTTCACATGCGTTGCCGCCTGAACATCCGGTATGCCAAAAAGCGAGCACGATTATACTCAAAGATATATTAGATACTACGTGGGAAGAACTGCCCCACTTTGATATGATTCTTCATTTAGCTAGTCCTGTCGGCCCGGTAGGTGTCCTCAAACATTCTGGCCGCATGGCCAAGGTTATCCTAGATGATATTTATTGGGCCATCGAAGGGGCAAAGAGGAACGATTGCCCACTGCTATTTATTTCAACATCAGAAGTATATGGTTATCGGGAACATAAGACTTATTTAAGTGAAGAGGACGATAAAGTGCTCCGCGGTGAGTTTACGGTACGTAACGAGTATGCTATGGGCAAATTATTAGCAGAGATAGCTCTTTCAAACAATGGTAAGGTTGACAAGTCGTTAAAGTATCAAATTATTCGCCCCTTTAACGTCACCGGCGAGTACCAGTTACCCGACGGCGGCTTCGTGTTACCTCGTTTTGTTGTTCAGGCTCTTGAAGGAGTTGACATCACGGTTTATTATTCTGGTGAGCAAATTCGAGCATTTACCTGGGTGAAAGATATTATTAATGGCGTATTTCTGACATCAGAAGCCCCATTGCATTTGTGGAACCAAGAATGGAATATAGGAAATGAGATAAATGAAAAATCAATTTTATATCTTGCAGAGAAGGTAAAGACACTTTCTAACTCTACTTCTAAAATAACTCACGTCGACCCAAAGAAAATACACGGCGATCTTTTTGCCGAAGCACCAGAAAAAATTCCTAATTCTAATAAGATAAGAAAGTTATTGGGATGGGCGCCCACCAAATATGTAGATGATGTGGTAGAAGAGGTTTTAAATTTTTGGAGCTCCGAGCTCGATAAGGAGAAAGTATGATAAGGAAAATTGGATTACATTCATATCAGCTCGGCACACGCGGGACTGAGATCCAGCTATATAAATACGCACAACATTTACGCGATCTAAAAGGATATGAACCAATTATAATTTCTACCTCGTCGCGACCCACGCCAACCTTAGAGCGATTTGAAAAGGAGTTTGAAACGTTTCTGTATCCGGACGTATGGCTAGAGGACGGCGAAAATGTTGCAGTTAGAAAATATTTAGCCAATTTGATAAATAAACAACAGATCGATTTCTTATATGCAATTAAGGGGGGCGAAGATGATGGTATTTTGCGCGATTTGCCCTGTAAAACTGGGGCACATTGTATTTTTCGCATGGATGAGCCTCACGGGGATGTGTACGCCGGTATATGTGAATATATAAGTGAAAAACACGGCAAGATTCATCCATGGGTAAATCATATTTTTGATTCTCCCGCTATCGACAGAACAAAGAATATGCGAGAGGAGCTTAATATTCCGGCGGACGCCCTTGTGGGCTTTCGCCACGGTGGGCTTGATACTTTCAGCTTGCCGTTTGTTTATTCAGCAATTGACGCTGCTTTATCCATGCGAGAAGACATCTGGTTTATTTTCTTGAACACAAGAAAAACCATTGACCATCCGCGCGTTAAGTATCTAGACTGGACTGGCGATATAACCAAAATATTGACTTTTGTAAATACGGGTGACTTTTTTATGCACGGTCGACGCGATGGAGAAATCGCACCATGTACTGTGGCCGAGGCCTCAATGTTAAATAAAGCTGTGGTAACTTGGAATCCGTATCAGCCGATCCCTGGATATGATACTGGCCACTTAACGGTATTAGGACACAGGGGCCTTTATTATAGAAACGGCAACGATTTGCTCGGGATGCTTCTTACACTAAAGAGAGACTTCATCTTAGCTCAAGATTGGGATGTATATAAGGACACGTTTTCCCCTGAAGTGGTGATAGAAGAATTTGAAAATATTTTCTTAAGAGGGGGAGCAAGTGACAAATAAGATTAATCATATATGTTTAATAACGCCGCCCTCTCCCTTCTTGCTTGATGAGCGCGTCTTCATGCATATTGGAATTTTGAAGGTTGCGGCTGTCCTTGAGCAACGTGGTTACAAGGTTGATTTCCTTGATCTCAGTGGAATCGATAATTATTTAAATGTGGTGGAGGACTACTGTAAAGCCCATTCGACCAAAACCTTTGGGCTAACAGCTTCTACTCCTCAAATTCCATTTGCCGTACACATCGCACATACTATTCGGGCCAATTGCAAGAATAGTAAATTAATATTGGGGGGCCCCCATGTCACCCTTATGCATACCGCTTTTAAAAGAGAGATGAAAAATGGTCTAGATAAAAGCGATAGAGCCGCCAAAGACATCACACAGCTCAATAAAATTTTCGATGTTTTGGTTTGTGGAGATGGTGAAACAATGATATTCGATGCTCTAGAAACAAAATCTGGAGTGATTGATGGAGATAATCGAAAGTCGGTATATTTCTTGAGGAACAAACAATTCTCTGAGCTGCCGCATCCGGCACGTCATCTACTGGATGTCGACTCTTATAGATATCAAATCGA
>JGI25130J35507_1000228_pt1 | contig 18737 bp, 25 predicted proteins | sample ETNvirnome_2_300_FD_35507 | JGI IMG/M metagenome (IMG submission 35507)
AGCATCTACGAAGAAGGCCGTTATCGCTTTACTAATCTTGAAGGGTTAAAGCATCTTAAACCCCCCGAATGGTTGGTGGAAGATTTCATTACTGACAATGGGTACGTACTAATGTATGGCCCTTCTGACACTTTTAAAACCTTCGCCGCCCTTGATATTGCCCTTGGCATTGTCCACAACGAACGGGCATGGCCTCACCCCGGTTATTGGGGTCAAAAAATCAAGGGCGGCGAAGGTCCAGTATTATATGCCGCTGGTGAAGGGCACCGCAGCTTTAAGAAACGAGTCTATGTATGGCAACAATATTACCTCAATAAGATAGTAGAAGAAGGACCGTTTGTTCTTCTTGACCCTGTACCTCTTGTTAAATTCATAGACCACAAAGGAAACCTTACAGAAGACTTTGCAAGCTTCATTAAAGGAGCGCGAAAATCTCATTCCGAATACCGACTTACCGTACTTGATACTATTGGCCGTTCAATGCAAGGTATCACAGAAGACTCGCAAGAGAATGCTTCTTTATTTACAGGCTTAGTAACCGAAATCCAAAACTATTTAGGTGGAGCAGTACTAGCTATCCATCATACCGGCCATACAGCACAAAGAGCAAGAGGGTCTAGTGTATTTGGNACTGACCCTGATACTATCGTAGGTTTTGAGAGAATCAATAAAAGCTATACGGTGAACATGAGTATGTATAAACAAAAAGACGAAGAAGAATGGAAAGAACCTAAGTTTTTAGCTTTTGAGAAAGTTAATCTTGACTTAAAAACTTCTTCTCTTATAGTTCGTCACGCTACCCAGGAAGAGAAACTTCTGAATCCTAAGAAACCTTTACCTTTCCTTAACAGATTGATTATAAGTAGGTTACAAGAATATAACACTGGCCATGAGATATTAAAAGCTGAGATGAATGATTACTTGACAGCGAAATCAGAGCTAGAACCGGGAGAGGTCAAGAAAGAAGTAGAAAAAATCATTCATGACCCCTCCCAGCCAGCGAATAGATACTTCAGAGGCGGGAGATGGGTTAGTTAAGCTTCAGATACACCTCATATTAGGGCTAATTTTGCTTTCCAATCGACTCTGACAAATGAGACTCCCATAATGTGTCTATTTGCACCGACTCATCCACCTTATCTAAAACTAACCCAATGTCATCAGGAAGACCCCTATAAAACCTAATCCTTCCTTCCCTTGTTATCCCTAATATGCACCATTCATCTAACATTAAATTAATTACAACATCACGTTCAGAAATATTATCATTTGAAAGATAAAAATGTCCTTCTTCTTCCTTCTCTTCCTTTACGTCATTCTTACTATCAATCAAAAATTTCATTATGACTTTCTCCCCGCACATATCGTTCGTTAAAATTCTCCCCATTTCTTCTCCGCAAAACCCTATATTTTTTCGCTTTCTGTTAAGCCAAACTTTATACCTCCTCATTTTACCTCCTCTTATTTACTGCATTTGAAAAACGATTCAACTAAAACATCAAATGAATCAGAACTTACATAAAAAAGCACATAACCCAATATCATCAGGGAGACCCCGGTAAATATTACTTTCAAAAAACCAATTCTAGTGCCGGGGGTTACAATGACCCTATCTTTAATTGCGTCTGGATTGATTTTTCTCATTTTAACTCCTCCACAATACGCAGTTTCTTCGATTACCCCTTTTGGTGTATCTTCCCTCCCCAATAAAACTTTAATGCTAGTTTTTGCATATCCATTAGAAAAGCTAGTATATAATTCTCAAAGGACCGATATACACAACTGTTGAGTATTTAAATCTTAAACGCTGGAATATAGGAGAAACAATACAATATTTTTTATCCCATCCAAGTTTATATTTACCAATTTTCATAGTTTTATCCTCCTGTGAAAGAGAGAAAAGCATACTACGAGCGCAAAACGCGCATCTAAGTTAATCGGCCAATAGCGTTTACTTTATCTTTTATTTACTATAGAATCTATTACTGGCGGAAGAGAGAATATTTACGCGAGCCAGAAAGCGTAAGTAAATATGAACGAATAAGCCGTAAGGTAAGGTGATAATAAGTTATTACTTTCAAAAGAAGAAATTATATCATACTTTTACCCTTTTGTCAAGTGCTAAGTTATCAGTCCTGCCGGACGGCTTCCCTACGGGACAAAAACCCCCTGTACGCCTATAGGCTCCCAGGGATTTTTACCCTGCGGGAAGGTCACAGAATGGGCGGATAGAATCATAATGGCCTTCTTTACTCTCATGCGATTTCTTCTCTTTCTTAAAGTAAGGCGATATGGTCCTCGCAAATAGTTTTCCCGGTGTTTAGACAAAGCCAGCCGGATTCTACTTGGCTCCTACAGATAGGGCATATACTCTCGAACTCTTCTCCATCGAATAGCTCGTCTAGTAAAGCCCATCTGTAGCCATGTTCATCTATGGCCGTATTTATTAGTATTTCCTCGTGGTCCGTAAATCTAATCATATTTAATCTCTCTTATACTCGTTCTCTTTATCTAGGTTTTCTTGGATTCTATCGGCCATTTCTTGATTTCCTTCTCTTTTGGCTCTTTTGACGGCTCTTTCCAGTGCTTCTATGTTCTTTCTTTTGAGCGTTCCGCCACTGTGCATTTTAATTCTCCTATATAGGGAAATTGTCAAGGACTTCTTGTAAATTGGATATAGCGGTAGCAATTCTTTGTCTTGCTGTCATAAGATCAAGCTGAGAACCATTACTCATGTTTTCGTCCCCTAATTCGTGCATTAGAAAGAGGAGTAGCCCATCCCCTTGAATTTCTTCAATACTTTTATATTGGTTCTTTTCTCCTCCCCAATAAAACTTTAATGCTAGTTTTTGCCAAGGGTTAAACATGATTTCTCCTATTAGCTATTGTGGCGTTTATCAATCCATTTTTGGAAAGTTTCAGGATTGAAATTAGGATTTCTTTGTTTAAATGTGTCTTTAAATTTACGGATTAGTACTTCTATTTGATATTTTCTACCTAAAGCGAAAGGGTCTTTATCTTCTTCTGCTTTGTCCAATTTGGCACTTTCAATTCTGAAAATTTCGGCAACGTCTTCAAAATGTCGTCGGGTATACATGATTTTAATACTCCTCCTCGTATCCATCAAACCAGGCTTCTGCTTTTTGATGTCCATCTGGGTTATTTTCATCTTCTTCATCTTCGGTACAAGTGCTAGAACTTAAAGAGAAGGAAATCAAGAATTGGGCTTGTTCTAGTGTTAGTCCTGATTCGATTGTCCTTTTCCTGTCAGGATTACGGTAAAAACGGATTATTTTATAGCTCATAATTTTACCTCTTTGTGATTAGTCCTGCTTCGATTAAAGATATGGCCGTTCTCCCATAATGCCCTTGTAAAGCCCATGCCATGCCGTTATCTACTAATCTTTGAAATAGTTCAATTACTCCATCTTCGTCTAATTCTCCTTGTTCAAACGCTATTATCTGACTAAGGTATTCCATTTTCTTTACCCCCCTGAGGTTTGTACACTCTTTTGTTTTCTCCTTGTAAATGATTTACAGATTTTATTTCATCTCTTTGTCTAATTTGGGTATTTTTCATTCCTTTTGAATCATGTTTAATTATATATTTTTCTCCTTTGATTTCTTCGATGGTGTAATAGTTTCCTGTTACTAAATCTATAACACATTCTCCCACAAGTAGTGTCATAAAGCATACTCCCGATTAAGGAAAACACATTATAAACTGATTTTAAATATTTGTCAAGTTTTATTTTATTCTTTTTCCTGTTAGGTTGAAAATAATTTTTTTTGCTTCCTTGTGGTTTGGCCCTCCCATAATACTTGCTCCGATTTCAGACATTTTGAGAGTATTTTTTGCTACCTTTAATTGATGTTTTTGCGGTGTAGTTAGATTTTGCATTGTCTTTATTCCTCCTTTATGGAAATCTACTACTGGCGGTGGGGGAGAATTGACAGAAGCCAATCATACTTACTAAAGAGTACCCCTTGGCCATGTAATTCCAAATATTCCCTATATTTGGTGCTACCTTCGAAGGTCAAAGGATTATGCTCAAATAATACTTTATTTTCGATTGCTAGGGTAAAATCTTCTTCGTCTACGCCTGGGAAATATACGCTTGTTCCTTCCCATTCTGAATATATTTCTAAATCGGAAACGGTGTCAAAGAAATATTCCAGCTGTTTTTCGATTGTTAGCATATCCCATATATCTTCAAAATCTTCATTATTTGTTTTAAAATTATGTTTAATCCAAAATTCAGCGGCTTCTTGTTCTTCCTCATATTGTAGTGTGGTATGCTCTTCGTCGCCTAATAAGGGGTAGTTTTCTAAAGCTTCTTTTATTTCTTCCCATTCTTCAGATTCTTGCACGAATCCTAGCTCACCATATGCAGTTTGTTTAATTACACACTTTGGCATATCTTCATAATCTTCATATTCATTAGAAAAGCCAGTGTGGTATTCTGGAAAGTCTTTCTTTAGTGTCCGGCAATTTGCTTTTCCAATATCATACGCTCCCCCATAGTCTGAATAGCACAAGCAATCATGGGAGAAATATTTGACTTGTTTTCCTTTTTCGTTTTCGTATAGGTAAAATCTGTCTTTTCCGTCGTGTTCTCCATAATCATGTAGTTTATACATGGTATTTTCTCCTAATTTGAGTTAATCCAAGTAATTGTGTTTTCATATTCTTTTGATACAATTTTAGTTAATTTCGGACAGCAATTCTTCATCGGACCAATCTTCCCAATTAATAGTATATCCGCCGTGGTGTTCTATGTCAAATAGATTGTCCTTGAATGTCCCACATAAATCATTTGGATGACAACTAAACAACTTTGCTATTTCTTTGCGCTGTTCTTTCTGGAAATCATTTAGCATTATCTTATTTCCCCCGATTAAATGGCCAATAAGGTTGTTTTTTAAGCTAAATAGGCTGCACCGTCAATTTTGAAGTACAACGCTTCCTGGCGTAGAGTTTCCCTAATTTGAATTGCTAAAGCTTCAATTTCCTCAAATGTTTTATCTCCCGACACTTCAATTAAGGTCAAGTCGTCATGGTATATTTTAGCGTCGGGACCGTTGCCATCTTTCCAGATTCCCCTTGCGCTGCCATATTCCGTTACACCCTCAAACGTTTTTAACAGTTTATTTTTTATTTTTGCATTTTCTCCCGATAATTCTTCTCCGTTGTTGTCCGCTGTTGGTAAATAGAACACTACTGTTTTCCCTAGTTTTTTCATTTTGTCCCCCGTTTGTTAGAGTATTGTTAACCTGTAAAGATAGTACTCTCCCCTTACCCACTTGTCAAGTCTTTTATTGGGGAAATATAAACTCTTTATTCAATAGGTCAGCAGCCAGCCGCAGGTCAACAGCCAGCCGCAGGTCAACAGCCAGCCGCAGGTCAACAGCCAGCCGCAGGTCAACAGGTTAATAAGATAATCAGGTATCCATTTCGGAGATTGTTGGAGGATTGGATATTCATTTCGGAGATTGTTGGAGGATTGGTTCGGCAGAGGCGACTTCTGGGGCGGGGACCGGGCCGCCAAACCCCCTTACATGGTTGATATGTGCAACGTATTTTAAAGTAATAATACAAATAATGATATTTATATAAGGTATTCTATTTTTCTGTTATTGCTAATAAGTTAAGAGTTGGTTGCGTATAAGTTAATAGTTACGGGTAGACATATTGCGCAGAAAAAAACAATCCGCCGACAGTATACGCTATCATTAGTACTTTATAAAAACAAGGAAGAATGCTTGACATTGTGCGCAATCTTTGATATAATACTCCAAAATAGGAGAATATCCCTCAATTAAAAACGGCTACAAAGCGGCCTCCTCCCCCGCTAGTAGTCAGTCCCTGCACCTATCCTCGGAGGGTGCAGGGACATAAAATAAAGGAATCTTAGTGGCCAAAGATACTATCGCTAAACTTGTGAAAGAGAAGGGTAAGCAGAAACCCGGGGGAAAAAGGGGGACAAACACTATTATTGACCGTTCTGGTCCTGAGCCTCCTTATGGCACTCGTGTTCGCCAGCTTACCCCCCGGCAAATGTCAGTGATAGATTTCTACTTTTCGAATAACTTTAATAAGGCAGAAGCGTTTAGAAGTGCCGGTATGTCTGATAAAACGTCTACTCAGTTTTGGGGTAAGTTTCAGGTTCGAAAAGAAGTAAACAAACGCTTGAAAGCATTAGAACGAGATAGAAAAAAGATAATTACTAAATTTAATATAACACAAGAAAATATTGTAAAGGAACTTGCAAAGCTAGCTTTCGCTCCGTTGCCTGGGGATATCTTATATGATGAAGGCAGTGGGATATTAATTGAAGAGTGCGAGGTTGAAGGACTTGGTTCTCTTGCGCCAGTAGACGCAAAAGATAAAAAGGCGGCACTCGATAGTTTAGCGAAGATTCAAGGAATGTTTACCGATAGAGTTAAAATTGAAGGTGACTTTAATCTTATTGACTTAATTACGGAAGGGCGAAAAAGATTAGCAATCACCGATGGGAGTGAAAAAGAGGATGAAGAACCCTGATGAAATGATAGCTAGAGATATGGCCGGCTTTTATGCTGACCCTCTAGGCCACGTAATGTATTCATATCCTTGGACTTCTGATGCTNCGATACAGGTGGTAGAATTAGCGCCGGAGTATCAAGACCGTTTTAAAAGTAAANATGGTCCTGACGTTTGGGCTTGTGAGTTCTTAGACCAACTAGGAGAAGAGATTAAACAAAGAGGATTCAACGGGAAACAGCCGGTGAAGCCTATACGTTTTTCGACAGCCAGTGGCCACGGTATAGGCAAGTCTGCTTTATCGGCTTGGTTGATTAAATTCTTGATGGATACTCGGCCTTTGTGCCAGGGGACAGTGACAGCGGTTACGGCTGACCAGCTTAAAGCGAAGACTTGGATGCAGGTAGGCAAATGGCATAATCGGTCTGTTACAGAGCATTGGTTTGACTATAACACTGGCCGTGGCTCTATGTCGCTGAAGCATAAGAAAAAAGGTGATGAGTGGTGCTGTAATGCTCAGACTTGCCGGGAAGAGAACTCAGAAGCTTTTGCCGGCCAGCATAGTGTAAGTTCTACTTCTTTTTATTTGTTTGACGAAGCTAGTGGTATTCCTGAGAAAATTTTTCAAGTGCGCGAAGGAGGGTTGACTGATGGTGAGCCGATGGTATTTGACTTTGGGAACCCAACTAGGAATAGTGGAAGATTTTTTGAAAATTGTGTTGGTGAGTATAAGCACCGTTTTATAGTTAGAAGTATTGACAGTCGTAGTGTAAAGATTACGAATAAAGCTCTTGCAACAGAGATGATAGAGGATTACGGCGAAGATAGTGATATCGTTAAGGTGCGTGTTAAGGGAGTGTTTCCTTCAGCTTCTAGCGCTCAGTTTATTTCGAACGATGACGTAGACGCTTGCATGAAGCGGGAACTGGAAAGTACTTCTAACGCTGTTATGCTTCTCGGAGTGGACGTAGCTCGGCAAGGGGATGATGATAGTGTTATCTANCCCCGCTGTGGAGATGATGCGCGGTCTTTTCCAATAGAAGCATACAACGGATTAGATGGGGTTCAGTTAGCGGGGAAGATTGCAAACACCTATAATAAATATGTGGATGAAGGATACGAAGTTTATATCTTTATTGATTTTGGTGGGGGGTACGGAGGAAGTCCTGTTGACCATTTGAGGTTTTTAGGGTATAATCCTCTTGAAGTATTTACTGGAAGGAAAGCGACAGACGAAGCAAAATACCGTGGTAAGTCTGATGAAATTTGGGGGCTAATGAAAGATGCTATCAGGAAAGGTTTATGCCTTCCTGAGCCTAAGATGAAATATGCAGCAGATTTGAAAAAACAATTAACGCAAAGAGAATATGGCCATACGATAGTCGGTCATAAAATTCATTTGGAGCCGAAGCAAGCTATGAAGGATAGGGGGATTCCCTCACCGGATATCGCTGATGCTTTGGCTATGACGTATGCTGAAGTGGTGGCATCTTCTTCAGTACTTGGGAGTAATATCAAAAAGAAGCAACAGGTCGAATCAGAATATAACCCTCACGAGCAAGATTGGTGATATATTTCTAAAAAGGAGATAAAATATGGGCGGGTCTAAAACACCGGGTCAGTACCTCGGCCCTTCACAGCATGCTACTGTGAAAAGAGATGAACTTAGTAGATATAAAAGGCTTGGTCTTATTGAAAGTCCAGAAGCTGCTCAAACTTCAGCAAATTATGTTATGGCTAAATTAGGTTCTGATAACCCAGGGCGTTTTGCTGCTTTTATGAAGAGCCTTGACCCGAATAAGACTATTGGTTCTCAGCTTAATCTCCCCCGCAGTGTCTATACAGACCCAGCTAAATTTGTGAAAGAATCTGCTACGGTTAGTACTGGAAAACAAAAATTAATAGATGAAACAAAACTTCCTGAGATATCTCCTGATGATATTGAATCTCCAGTCGCTAAAGCCAGGAAAAAAGAAAGCAGACAAGCATTGGCTAATCAAGGTAGGTCTTCTACAATAGCAACTTCTCCCCAAGGGATTGCAGATGAGGCCGTTGGGCAAATCGCACTACCTAGCTTAAGACGAAAGCGGATATCGCTTAAAACTTTATTGGGGAATTAAAAGATGCTTAAAGATATTAAAAATAAAAAAGATTATTTTACAAAACGGCATGGTGCTATGAAAAAAGAGCGCGAAAGTTTTATTGCGCATTATAAAGATTTGCAAACATTTATTAAGCCTCGTCGTGGGCGTTTCTTTACGGAAGAACGTAATAAGGGGAAGAAAGTACACCAGAACATTATTAACAGTGCCGGCACTCAGGCACATCAGATTGCGCGAGCCGGCATGTACGCTGGGATTATGTCTCCTGCGCGTCCTTGGTTTTCCTTGCGAACTTTTGACCAAGACTTAATGGAGTTTCAGCCGGTTAAGATATGGCTAGATTCTGTGGAGCATTTGCTTAGGCAAATATTTAGCACAGGTAATCTTTACGATATGGCTCCTGTTCTTATAGGAGAATTGTTACTATTTGGTACTGGCTGTATGCTGCATGTAGAAGACTTTGATGATGTGTCAAGATTTTACACCATCACGGCAGGTTCTTATACTATTGCTCAAAATTCACGATACACTGTAGATACTTTAGTTCGTGAGTTTGAAATGACGACTATTCAAATGATTGAAGAATTTGGAGAAGGTAATGTAAGTCAAAAAGTTAAAGATGCGTATAATAAGGGGAATTATGATACTTGGTTTCCTGTTATTCAATTTATAGAACCGAATCCACAGGTAGACCCAAATAAATTACAGTTTTCTCAATTTAAGCCTTATCGCTCGAAGTATTATGAGCCGGGGGCGGTGGATAAAGAAAAGTTTTTGAGAGAAGCTGGTTTTGATGAATTTCCTGCTTACTGCCCTAGATGGGATGTAACAGGAGAAGATATTTATGGAACAGATTGCCCTGCTATGACAGCATTAGGAGATATTAAAGGGCTTCAGGTTGAAGAGAAAAGAAAAGCACAAGCTATAGATAAATCAGTAAATCCGCCTTTGCATGGCCCTCCTTCTTTGAGGAATGTGCCGGTTAGTAGTTTGCCGGGGGGTCTATCTCTTTACTCTTCCAGCAATCAACAGAAACTTGCGCCTATTTATGAAGTACGTCCTCAGCTTCAGGAACTTCGTCTTGATATGGAAGCGGTAGAAGCTCGCATTAACAAAGCTTTTTTTGTAGATATGTTTCTTGCGATTTCTAATATGCAGGGTATTCAGCCAAAGAATCAGTTGGAATTGTCTCAGAGGAATGAGGAGCGACTACTTCAACTTGGTCCTACTCTTCAAAGATTCCAACGAGAACTTTTAGATTTACTTATTGACCGTACTTTTAATCAAGCCCTAAGAGCTAATATTCTTCCAGAACCCCCCGAAGAACTACAAGGTTCACCTTTACAGGTTGAATATGTTTCTCAATTAGCTATGGCGCAAAGGTCTATCGCTACATCAAACATTGATAGAATTATGGGTTTTGCTGGTGGTTTGATGGGATTAGGTTTTGAAGAAGCTAAATATAAAGTTGATGCTATGCAAGCGATAGATGAATTTGCGGAAGCTCTTGGACCGCCTCCTCGGATTATTGTTCCTGATAAAGATGCTGAAGAACGTATTGCTGCGGATAGAGAAGCTGCGGCTAGGGCGCAACAGCTGGAGCAAATGAAGACTCTCGGTTCAACTACTAAAGATTTAGCTGCTGCACAGACGCCGGAAGGAGGAAATGCGTTAGATAGTGTTAAAGAAGCCATAACAGCTGGAGCTTTGGAAGGAGGATAAAAAGTGAGTGAGGAAGAACTGGAATTTGGGGAAGAAGAAGAAAAAGGAGGAGTAGGCAATAAAACAATAGTAAAGAAAAAACTAACAAAAGCAGAAATAAGAAAAATTAAACAAATTGATGAGCTAAGAGAAATATTAAAAATAAGAAAAGGTCGTGCTTTTTTATGGAGGGTTATTTCAGAATGCGGAGTATATAAAGCAGCGCCAAATATTGAAATGGAAAGATTTGAAGGAAGGCGTGATATAGGTCTTTGGCTACTTGAGGAATTTTTTTCCATAAAAGGAGACTATTATTCTTTAATGAAAGCGGAGTCAATGGAAGATTCTAAAAATTATGGAATTGACGCTTGACATTGTGTGTATTTTTTGATATAATATCTTTTTTCGAATAATAAGGAGAATTTACATGCCGGAGGAAAATGTAGAAGATACAGATACTGAAGATACTGAAGATACTGAAGATACTGAAGAGGGTAAAGATACTATCGTAACTGAAAAAGAGGATTCGTCTTCCTCTGGGGAGAAGAAAGAAGAAGATAATTCTGAAGCAAAAGCTAAGGACGGTGGAACCGACAAAGCTGCTAAAGAGGAATCTAAAGCTCCTGAGAAATACGACGACTTTAAAATGCCAGAAGATTTTAAAGTGAATGAAAAAGCTATAGGTGATTTTCAGCCTTTAGCAAAAGAATTAGGTTTGACGCAAGAAAATGCACAAAAACTTATTGATTTATGGACGAAAACTCAAAGAGAAATGGCATCAGAATGGGATAAAGCTTCTGAAACTCTTGATAATGAATGGGCTGAGAAGTGTAGAACTGACGCTGAGTTTGGGGGTCAAAAATTTGAAGGAAGTCAAAAGAATGCAGGATATTTCATAGACCAATACAAAGACCCGGAACTTGGTAAAGCGTTGGATGAAACAAGAGCAGGAAATCATCCTTCTGTATTTCGTCTGTTAGCGATACTTGGGGGAATGATGAGAGAAGACGGACTGAAAGTAGGAAATGCTATGAAAGGTTCAACGGAGCCAAAAACATTAGCTGAAACAATCTATCCAAACCAAGGAAAAGAATAAGGAGCAAATAATATGGCAACTTTAGCTGCAACTAGACCCACTCTATTAGACCTTGCGAAACGAACTGACCCTGATGGTCAAATCGCAAAAGTGGTAGAAATTTTGAATGAAACGAATGAAGTTCTTGACGATATGATGTGGAAGGAAGGTAATCTTCCCACTGGCCATAGGACTACCATTCGTTCTGGTTTGCCGACCCCCACATGGCGTAAGCTGTATGGTGGTGTGCAGCCGACTAAATCCCGTACCGTGCAGGTTACGGACAATACAGGTAGTTTGGAAGCGTATTCTGAAGTCGATAAAGCGCTTGCAGACCTCAACGGTAATACTGCGGAATTTCGTCTTTCTGAAGATAAGCCGCATATCGAAGGTATTTCTCAGGAAATTTCTGATACTTTGTTCTTCGGAAATGAAACGACTGAGCCTGAAGCTTTTACCGGCTTTGCCCCCCGCTTCAATAGTCTTACGGCGGAGAACGGTGACAACATTATCGCTGGTGGCGGTAGTGGTAGCGATAACGCAAGTATTTGGCTAGTTGTATGGGGCGACAATACTTGTCATGGTATCGTTCCAAAAGGCTCAACTGCTGGTATGCAGATTTCAGATAAAGGCCAAGTCACGATTGAAGATATTGATGGTTCCGGTGGGAGGATGGAAGCTTATCGGACTCACTTTAAGATGAGCGCCGGCCTTACGGTACGGGACTGGCGTTACATTGTTCGTATCGCTAACATTGATAGGTCAGCTTTGACAAGAACTTACACTTCTGGTGTATTTTCTTCGGGTGCCCATCTTCCTGATTTGATGTTCCAAGCCCTAGAGTTGGTGCCTAATCTTAATGCTGGAACTCCTGTTTTTTACATGGACCGGACTATTCGTAGTTGGGTACGAAGGCAGGTTGCCGCTGGTGTGCAAAACGCCACTCTTAGTATGGACGATGTTGGGGGCAAAAAAGTTCTCAGCTTTAATGATGTTTCTCTAAGGCGATGTGATGCTCTCTCTGCGGATGAAGCTACTATTAGCTAAATAGAAAGGAAACTAAAATTATGATTATGGACAAATATTCAGAGTTTGCAGATGCAGAATCATTAAATACAGGTGGAGCAGCTACATATAATATCGGTGATGTGATTGACCTTGGAGAAACTGGTCGTGACCTCGGCCAAGGACAACCAATGTATTTGGTTGTCACGATGGATACTGCTGCTACAAGTGGCGGGTCTGCTACAGGGGTATTTCAGGTTGTGTCAGATAGTACTGCTACGCCGTCTACTGATGGTACTGCTACGCTTCATGCGCGGACGTATGCTATCCCCGTAGCCACGTTAGTTGCTGGTAATCGGTACGTTATTCCGCTTCCGGCGCATGACCCAACTTATGAAAGATATCTTGGGTTTCAGCAGGTTACTGCGGTGGCTGCATTTACAGCCGGCAAAGTTAATGCTTTCTTGACTCTTGACCCGATTGGTTGGAAGCCCTACCCGGATGCTAGTAATTAATAAATATTTCTCTGTAGCTCTCGCTTATGGCGGGGGCTACAGAGAAGGAGGACGACGATGACTCTCGTAAGGTTGCAAAGAAATTGGCTCACTAAAGCTGGTGTTAGGTTTCGTAAAGGGGTGCAAGAAGTCCCTGACAAGCATATGAAAGAACTCCCCAAATCTGCTGTTATTGTAAAAGAAAAAGAAGTAAAACCTGAAGTTGATGGTGTTACTGCCTTACATACCGCAGATGGAGAACGAGCAGCTTCTGATGCTATTACTAAAGCTACGGAAGAAGCTGAAGCTGCTATAGCGGGAGCAGATGCTGGCGCTGCTTTAGAAAAAAGAGCTAGAGAATTAGAAAAAGCTGAGAAGCCGAAACCTAAAAGGGGCCGGCCTCCAAAAGATAAGGAGAAAAAATAATGGCGGGTACTCCACAACATGGTACTTTTACGGTGTGCCTATCGGACCTAAAAAGGCTAATGCCATTACTGCTTCTACAGCTTTGACCCCCGCTATTGTTGTTGCTAATCGTAGTGGTAATCAGGTTATTGCTACGATTGATTATATTTATGTTGAACAGAATAGATAGGAGAAATTCACATGGCAACAATTACTGATACTAGTTTTGATACTGTAGATGACACTATTACCACCGTTGACCCGGTTAAAGTTGGGGAAACTCTTACTTTAGCTATTAGCGGTACGTATAATATGACGATTGATTTTCAAGTAGAAATTGGTGCTATTGGGTCAGGCGCTTGGCAGCTAGTTAAACGGTATACTACGGCTGACGCTACTGTATCTGACGATTTTATTATCGAAAAAGAAGCTAGGTATCGTTGTTATTTGGTGACTGATACTAGTGGTACTGCTTCTATTACTATTTCTGACACTGACCAAGTTCTTCATTCTGCGTATGATAAGCAGGGTGGTCTTATCTATGAGGTAACTCAGGCAGGAATTAGATTCCCCGGCACGATGATAGCAGATAACGTAAAAGCGGCTGAGTTTCAAGCATTAGACCCCGGCCAAAAGTGTACCTTCTTTGATGATTTCCTTGGCTCTACTCTTAGGGCGGAATGGTCTACGGCAGGGGCAGGTTCGGGTTCAAATAACGCAGCTTTAACTGCGGCGGCTGATGGAATCGGAGGAAAGGCTACAATTAAGTCTGCTTCTGACGATGGTACTCATGCTGCTAACTTTACTTGCCTTTCGTTTGATGAACTAAACTATAGGGCTGACCAAGGCGGTCTTGCTATTGAAGCTCAATTTGCGGTAGATGATATTGATAACGGAGCTTACATTTTTGTTGGTTTTTCTGATGTTATTGATACCACTTCAGAAGGTCCGCTTTTCTTTACGGCAGATGCTATTGATAGTGATGCTGCTAATGCTTGCGGAGTGCTGTATGATTTCGATTCTACTACTGATGAATGGGCGCATGGAGGAGTTAAAGCTAATACAGATACTTCCCCTGGATTTTCAGGGTCTACTCCTACAGATGGTACAACTGTAACAGTTAGAGTAGAAGTTTCGGCAGCAGGGGCGGTGCAAGGGTATATTGATGGAACAGCGATTACTGGCGGTGCTATTGCTGATGCTGTTACTATTACCACTCCTTTGACTCCTTATATCGCTATCGGAAATCGAAGCGCAAATCAGGTTATTATGACGCTTGATTACGTTTATGTTCAGCAGGATAGGTAGATAATATCTTCCCCCGCCCTTGGGGATTAAATAGGGGCGGGGGATTTAACATTTGAGGAAAGCATATGGCCCTTATTAGTAAGGTTCATATTGCGAATATGGCTCTAGGAAATCTTGGTGCTACCTCTACAATAGAAACTTTTACTGAAGCTAGTGCTGAGGCTCAACAAGCCGATTTGTGGTATGACTACAGTAGACTACAAGCGCTTGAAGCTTTTAATTGGAGCTTTGCGCGTAAGCGTTTAACTTTAGCTTCACATGGGGATGACCCTCCTGATATTTGGGGGTATCGTTACCAATATCCTGCAGATTGCGTTATTATTCGAAAATTACAAAATCCAATTACTGCAGACGACGAAGCAGACGCTATTCCATATGAAATAGAAGTAGATGACGCTAAAGAAACAAAAACAATTTTAACTAATCTAGAAGATGCAGTAGCTATATACACTTTTGATTTAGAAACTACTGCCCTTTTTACTCCTTTGTTCGTGGAATTATTGGCTTCTGTTCTTGCGTATCATATGGCGATGTCTATAACAGGAGATAAAGAAATTCGGAGAGCTATGCAAGAAGCTTATAGTATTCTTCTTCTCCAAGCCCCAACAAGTAATGCTAATGAACAAGTTATGAAACCAATAAGAGAGGCTGAGTGGATTAGAGGGAGGGGTTAAATATGCCTAAAAGCATAGTATTACCTAGCTTTGCTAAAGGTAGGTTGGACCCCTCTTTGCATGGAAGAGGTGATACTGCTGCGTATCATGTCGGATTAGCCACAGCTAGGAATATAGAGATAGCGGGAACAGGAGGCGCTAGTAATCGCCCTGGCTTACAGTTTGTCGGCCCATGTAAAACGCATACTGATGGAAGTTCTCCTCGCCTTATAGAATTTCAATTTAAAACTTCTGACCAATATATATTAGAGTTTGGTGATGCGTATATGCGCGTTATCCGAAATGATGGTCATGTAGTAGAATCAACTAAAACAATTTCTGGTGCTACAGCTGCTGCCCCTGTAGTTGTAACTGCTACCGCGCATGGTTACTCTAATGGGGACGAAGTTTATATTACTGCCGTTGTCGGTATGACAGAAATCAATGACCAACGCTTTGTTGTGGCTAATAAAACTACTAATACTTTTGAGCTTACTCATCAAGTTACCGGGGACGATATTGATGGGTCTGCTTTTACTGCGTATAGCTCGGCTGGAACTGCGGCTCGGGTTTACACTCTTACTACTCCTTATGCTATTGCTGATGTTCCTAGAATTAAGTTTGTTCAATCAGCAGATGTAATGACTTTAGCGCATCCTGACTATGACCCCCGCGAACTTACACGAACAGGTCATTCTTCATGGACGCTTAGTACCCTTGATTTTGTGCCTGATATTATTCATCCTACTGCTGTTACAATTACAGTAGATGGTGCCGATAATAGTGTTACTTATAAATATTTTGTAACAGCTATTGATAAAGATACAGGAGAAGAAAGTTTACCGGGGATTACTACAACTACTCATACTATAACAGGTGTAACAGCAGCTAATCCTGCGGTAGTTACTACTAATGCAGGGCATAACCTTGAATCAGGAGATATAATTCGTATTACTTCTATCGCTGGTATGACAGAACTTAATAATAGACATTTTACTATAGGAGCAACACCAACAGCTACTACTTTTGAATTACAAAATGAGGATAGTACTAACTATGCTGCTTGGGCTTCGGCGGGGACAGTTACAGATGCTTTTCAAGTTACGGCTGCGGGTACTACTGATCCTGATAACACTATCACATGGGGCGGAAGTACAAACGCAACTAAATATAATATTTACAGAAGAAGAGAAATAGAGCCTATTGGTTTTATTGGGGAAACTACAGGGCTAACTTTTAAAGATAACGATATTACGGAAGATGCTACTGCAAAACCTCCTCAACCCAGAAATCCTTTTATCGGCCAAGGTAAAAGGCCGGGAACAGTTTCTTATTACGAACAACGAAGAGTTTTTTCTGGTTCTAGTAGTTTTCCTGATACGAAATATTATTCACAAACAGGAGGACACAATAACTTTTCTAAACATTTTTCTTCCCCCTATGGTTTGTCGAGAGCCGATGATGCTATGACAGCTACTTTAAATTCTAAGAAAGTAAATGAAATTCGGCATTTTATTCCTTTAAGTGATTTAATCGTACTCACTAGCGGTAGCGAATGGCGTATAAATTCGGGAGATAATGTTGGTTTTTCTGCGACTACTCTTCAACAAAAACCTCAAACTTATTGGGGGGCGAGTCATATACCTCCTATTGTTGCAGGAGATGTAGTAATTTATATTACCGATAACGGAGCGCAAATTCGTAGTTTAGAATATAACACTACCGTTAAAAAATATTTAGGAACAAATCTTATCGAGCTTTCTAAAGATTTGCTAGAGGTGTATACAGCAACAGATTGGGCTTTTGCTGCCCATCCTGAAGGTCGGGCGTATATAGTACGAAGTGATGGTGGTGCTTTAACTATGACTTTTAATCCTTTTCAGGAAGTAGTCGCTTGGACAACTTGGGATACGGATGGACTTTTTGAATCGGCGGCAGCTTTAGAAAAAACAGCATCGGATACAGAAGATGCTATATATTTTGTTGTAAAAAGAAAGATTAATGGTAATACTGTGCGCTATATTGAACGTACTCATTCTAGGATTTATAATTCTGTAGAGGACGCTTTCTTTGTAGATTCTGGTCTTTCTTTAGATTCACCTATAACTATTACAGATGCTACGGCTGCTGACCCTGTAGTTGTTACAGCCGCAAGTCATGGTTTCTCCAACGGAGATGAAGTTATTATAAACGATATCGAATGGGAGCCAGATGTTAGTGCTACTTTTAAAGAGACACAGCCGGCTCAACTGAATGATGCTAAGTTTAAAGTCGCTAATAAAACTGCTAATACTTTTGAGCTTACTGATTTATCTGACGTAGATATAGATGGTTCTGGTTATAACGCTTATGTAAGAAATGGTGAAGTAAGAGCTACAGCAACTGAGATTGCAGGTTTAAGACATTTAGAAGGTAAAACAGTTGTAGCTTTAGCAGAGGGAAATGTTGTGGCTAACCTTACCGTTAGCGCAACAGGAACTATTACTTTACCTGCTTCTGTGGGGAGAGTTCATATTGGTTTACGCTATATTTCAGATATAGAAACTTTAAATATAGAAGAACAAAGAACCGTGCAAGGAAAGAGAAAGAAAATAATTGCAGTTACTGTAAAACTTAATCGTTCTCGGGGCTTATTAATCGGCCCAAACGAAGATAAACTTGTTGAAATAAAACAACGGGAATTTGAAAAACACGGAGAACCAACTAATCTTCTTACGGGAGATAAGAAAGTAATTTTAAAACCAGAATGGAAAACAAATGGTCGTATATTTTTGAGACAGAAAGACCCGTTGCCTATGTCTGTTTTAGCTCTTATTCCTGAGATAGAGATAACTAAATAATGCGGTATACTCTTGAGGAAAGCACTATGGAGCATGCAGAAAAATTAGCGCCTATTATGAATGAAGACGATAAAAGAGAACTTTGGGCTTCAAACCATAGTACTCCTTTAGAGTCTTTACTTTTAGGGGTAGAATATTCTGTTGAAAAAGTAACTATGATAGGAGCAAAAGGAGAAATCATAGCTATGCTTGGTGTAGTTCCTGAATTTAAGCCCGATGCTACCACCAATCAAGGAATTATATGGGCACTTGGCTCACCCCATCAATTTAAATATTCAAGACAGTTTTTAAAAATGAGTAAAAATATACTAGAAAAATGGCTTCAAAAATATTCTTATCTTGAAAATTTTGTTGATGTAAGACATACTAGGTCTATACGTTGGCTAAGATGGTTAGGTTTTACTATCGGAAAAGCAGAATTGCGTGGGCCGGATGCTATGCCTTTCTCCCATTTTTACCAAAGAAGAGAAAAATAATGTGTGACCCGGTTTCAGCAGGAATAGCTATTGGCTTAACAGTTGCAGGAGGAGTAATGTCAGCTCAAGCTTCGAAAAAAGCTGGGTCAGCGGGAAGGTCTGCTGCTCAGGGACAAGCTATGGCATCCATTAGCGCAGGTCAAGCGAATCAGCAA
>JGI25130J35507_1000240_pt1 | contig 18195 bp, 26 predicted proteins | sample ETNvirnome_2_300_FD_35507 | JGI IMG/M metagenome (IMG submission 35507)
TGGATTCAATCATTGACAAGTTAGGAGACCTCAAATGACAGAACAAATCCTCATCGAGGCTGGGCGAAGCAGCCGTGGTTGGAGCCGCATTGGTCAGTTCATGCAGTGCCCCCAGAAGTTTGCCTACGACCAACGCTTGAACATCGACCTCATCCCTGCCAGTGCGCTGACACGTGGAAGCATGGGCCACATCATCCAAGCTCACCAGCACGCCATCTGGGGCTGTCAGCAGGGTGGTGTTTGGGTTGATGACAAATACTACACAGATGCCTCCCCCTTCTTCGCACCCGAAGAATCTCTACAACGGTGGTGTGATCAGGAGGGACGAGGGCACGAGTACATGGAACGGATGCTCGAGACGTTTCGCCGCTACATGTCACGGCATCCTGAGCCTCCGGGACGAGTGCTTGCCGTTGAGTATCCCATCACAGCGGTACTGGGTTGGTTGAAAGAAGTGTGGGGATTGTGGGTCATCGACCCAGAAGAGGTAGCCGCCAGTGGCCAGATGGTCGAACACCTTCGCAGCTTCCACGGTGACACCATCACACCCACTCCACTCAATGTGCCGGGGCATATTGACCACGGCAAGCCCATCACAATGACCCGACGAGTCGATATGGTCATCGAGGACCGACTCAAACGGGTTTGGGTTTGGGACCACAAGCACCAAGCCAGGGTCTCAACAAAGAGATCGGTCGATGCCTACGCAATCGATGGCGGATTCGCTGCGTTTCGGCTCATGGGCGCACAGATTTGGCCCAACTTCGCGGGCCTCATGCTCAATCTGATTCAGACACAGGAGCCATGGCGCGTGTCGCGACCAACCGTTCCCAAGACACCCCATCGAGATAACCATCTGCCTGAGTTGCTCTGGCGTGCCGAGCATGAGATTGCAAAACTCGACCTCGATGAAAAAGATTTTTGGAGATGGCCAAAAGCGATGCATGAAGTCGCCTGCTACGGCAGATACGGCCCATGCAGCGGACTGAAACTGTGCCAATATGGACCCGCCGCACTCGACGATGTGAGAAACTCCGCTTGACGATGGACCTGCCCTTTGCTATTTTTTGTGAACCCCCTGAGCAACCCCTGAACTCCTGGAGAATAGTTAATGACCCCTTCCGCAACTGTTTTGGCGGCGATTTTCGGTCGTCCCAAACTTAAGAAGACCTCTGACGCACTCGCTGCGTTCCCAACAGCCCTTTGTATCGGTGTCCCCAGCGCATTGCGCTTGGTTGCCGAGAATGAATTGGGTTTCACCCCTCGACTTCACCCGAATCCTCCGCAGATTCTGCCCGATCTGATTCGGATGCTGTCCAACCTTGCCGATTCAGGTCGAGCCACCGAGTACGGCGCCATCATCATCGATGACGCATCGCACATCTGCCGAAGGAGCATGTTGCATTGGAACGAAGTGTCTCCAACCGGTCGATCCGGGAAAAAGGACAAGTTCTGGGCATACCAAGAGCTGTCTCGCCATCTTCTGCACCTCGCAGGGCTTGGTCGCCACCTCGGTGTCCATATGGCGCTCACATTCCACGAAAGGGCCGGTGGAATGAACGCTGATGGCACGTATTGCCCCGGTGGGCCGGATGTGCCCAGTCGAAACCAAACCGAGGTCATCCCTTCGTGGTGCGACATCACTGTTCGCGCAATGGTCGACCAGAACTACCCAGATCCGTGGTTCCCAACCATCTACTACACAAATCCTGCCGATTCCGACTGGGTCACTGGTGATCGCAACGGTGTCTGTTACGAACGGACACCCGGTAACCTCCGTGAGATCCTCAATGCCAGTGCAACTGACTATGCGCTCTGTCGCCTCGAAGGTTTGGAGTGGCAAGACGACATTGCAGAGCAGGTTGCTTCAGCGATTGCTTCGGGTCAGCCCGCTCGCGAAGCTGTGCAGCAAGTCGCAGCAACGATTCAAGGTGCGGACCCTCGCCATCTGCGATGGGCCTGCCAAGACGGAATTGCACGAGGCGTTCTGCGCCTTCGACAAGCCAAATCACTTTTTGACTTTGGAGCACGGGAAGAAGTAACCACAGCACCTGCTGGCGCGTTGCTTCCGCCTCCACCTCCAACGTCTTCATGAACCTCGGCCTAACCGAGTAGGGGCATACGCCCCGTCTTCCCAACAAACAAAACTCAACGGGCTTCGGCCCAAAGGAGTTGTCAAATGGCAACTTTCATGATTCCTGGCGACATCATCACCTCTGTTTCTGCTGCTGGTGGTGGCGCTCCCGAAACCGGCTACTACAAAGCCACCATCTCTGGTGTGGCTGCGGGTCAAAAGAATGCGTTCAGCCGTAAGTTGAACGTCACTTTCGACACCGGCTTTTCCACCGGGTATTTTCTCAACACGCCTTACAACGAAGTGGGTCAGCTTTACCCTGGCATCAACGAGTCCAAGGCACGTGGCATGGTGGCGTACACCAAGTCTGTTTTTGTGTCAGCCGGGTTCACCAATGAACAAATGGCTGGTGGTGTCAGCGATGACTGGCTCACCGGTACAACCGTGTTCGTTGAATGGCACAATGCCAAAGACCTCGGTGGTCAGTATGGCGACATCACTCGCTTCATCACAGAGACCAGCTTCACGCAGTTGAAAAACAGCGGGACCAAGCCTGCTGTGAAAGCTGCGGCGTCTACACCTGCTCGTGGTTTGGCGGCTCCTGCTGCTCCTGCTGCTGCTCCAGTTGCGCCATCTCAAGTGTTGACTGCGACCGCTGCCCCCAATCCCATGGGGAACAACGGAGTGGGCGGCATCACCATGCCTCCCGCACCGATCACCAGTACCGCACAGACGATTGTGAGTTGATGACTTGATGATTGCAGCGGCAGCTTCGACAACTCGATTCGACCCACAAGAGTGGGGTTGCCGCTGCGACATCTGCCCTTTGGGGTCGGCTGGATGCCTTCGAGAAAAAGAATGGCGACCAGTCGGCCCTGAGTTGCATGAGGGAGTGGGCATCCTCGCTGTTGCCGAATCTCCTGGTGTTGATGAAGTTCAAGTGGGTCGACCNTTGGTGGGTCGAAGTGGCAGAGAGTGGGTGGCTTCGCTGGAGGCCATCGGGCATCATCGTCCAGAGGTTGACCTCGCCAATGTCATCTGCTGCAAACCACCGGGGCAAAGCTCTGGTGCTTGGTCACGGATGGCCAAAGACCTCGACCGAATGAACAAAGACCGCGCACGCAATGGTCTTGAACCTGCGCCCCATCCAGCCACCTGCTGCCGTCCCTTCCTGACGAACTTGGCATCTCGCTATGAGAACATCATTGCCTTGGGTAAGACAGCAACCACGGCTCTGACAGGTAGGCACCAATCAATCCTCGCAGTTCGTGGCGGTCCCATCGGTGTCGACGAGAACTTTACCGTCACAGACATCGATGAGGCTGTACACAAAGTTTTGCCGACGCTCCACCCATCGTTTGTTCTGCGGTCACCGGGATGGCGTCCCGTCCTGCACCTTGACCTCGGCAAAGCCTTTCGCTGGTTTAACAACCGTCTTCGGTGGACTGACCCCGAAATCCTGTGGAGGCCCGACGCTGCAACATTGCAACAGTGGTTGTTGCAGCCTGCTCCGTTCCACGCTTACGACGTTGAGACTGACGGCATCGAGGCGTTGACATGTGGACTCCGCACCATTGCCATCGCGACCCCTGACTTGGACATCCATGGTAAAGCAGCAAAGGATGCAGACGCTATCGTGACACCTTCACGTGCCGTGGGCGTCAGCTTCCTCTCGACAGACGGGCACAATCGCTTCTACGATTCGGCAATGGAGACGCAGATACGAGCTGTTCTAATCGACTTCTTCATCAATCCTCGATTCGTAAAGGTCGGACACAACGCTGGTAGCTACGACAGGATGGTCATTGAGCACCACTTCGGCGTAACCCCAGCACCACTGGTCGATACGTTGTTCCCTGCACGGTTCCGAGCGCCCGACCTCCCGAAAGGCCTGAAGACCATCGGCAGTATGCTCACCGACGTGGACCGATGGGAGACGACAGAGAAGGGCAGCAAGATTTCAACCGGTAGCCAAGATGATGATGAGTTGCTCCGATACAACATCATCGACTCGACGGTCAACGCTCGCATTGTGGTACCGCTGATCAAAGCCGCGACAACTGCTGGAGCGTTCCGCCCACTACCAGAACAACTGAAGCCACGTTCATGGCCGACACAGCAGCCGTTCAATCTCAACGAGGTCGACCATGCAACCCAAGACATGTGTGTCGGTCTCCATAAAGCTGGTGTCTGGGTGGACCAAGAGACCCGTTGGGCGCTCGAGATAGAGTACGAAGCGTCCGTTCGTCAACGGCAGAAGCGATTGGCAGAGATGGTTACTGAAGCAGGATTCGGCAGGCTGGATGTCAAAGCAGCGAGTCACGACGATGACCCAGAACCCGAGAGCCGATTCAAACCAGGCAGCTACGACCAAATCAGAGAGCTACTCTATAAGCATTGGGGCCTCGGCATTCCGCCTTCATTGGAAGCTCGAGACTTCTATACGGACAGCGGGTTGCCTGGGACGGGTGACGTGGTCTTACGGGCACACTTGGCGTGCGGCAACCTCAATCCACTGCAAGAAGCATTCATCCGAGAACTGCGTCTGTTTCGCAGAGAGCGGAACAAGATACTGGGTACAGTGCTGTATCGGATGCGTCGTCGGCGCGATGACCCAAAGCTGGGACTGGCGTGGGATGATGGCAGGGTGCGTAGCAACTGGAATGCCCATGTCACCAGCGTAGGCAGGTTGAGTAGCTCTGGCCCCAATCTCCAGAACATCGGCAATCGCAAAGGACAGGGTCGGTTGAAGTCTATCTTCACTGCGGAGTCAGGTCGGATGCTCGTCGGTGCCGACCTCGACCAAGCGCATCTGCGCATCATCGCGAACTACTGGAAGATTCCACTGCTACTCGAATGCTTTCTCGAGGGCAAAGACCCTCACAACACATTGGCGTACCATGTCTTTGGTACGAAGTTCAAGTCGGCAAGTGGCTGGGGACCTGATGGATTCAGCTTGCATCGGAAGCCCGGCAGTGGTGATGCCAAAGCAATGCGAGATGTCTGCAAGACCTTTCGGTATGCGTCCATCTACGGTGCGAACCCCACAACGATTTGGCAAGTGCTCACCTCAACCGAGACCGACGATGCCAAGCTGCCGTACATGAAGATGAGCCAACGCGAAGTCAGACTCATTCATCGAGCGTGGATGGAAGCAGAGCCTGAGTGGGCGCAGTCGTGGAAGCAGATGCAGGGAGTGTTCGACCAGCAGGGGTTCATGGAAGAGCCTGTCTTTCGACGACGCAGTGGCCCACTCTCGGACGGCAAACTCAATGAGGTCGTCAACTACCCCATCCTTGCGGCTGAGTCAGCACTCATGCGGATGGCCGAGCACCGTGTGATGGAGGCGTTCCCGTTCAACTTCGCCGGTCCTGGTACCGGCATGATTCATCAGTGTCACGATTCGATTGCGGTGGAAGTACCCGAAGCGATGGTCGAAGACGCTGCCAAAACGATTGAAGAATGCATGACGTTGAGACTCCCAGGTTGGGAGGTTCCCGTCACAGCAGAAGCCGATTCTGGCAAAACCCTGAAGGATGTCTAAGGAGGCACCAATGAACTTGAATATATGGACACGTACACGACCCTGCTTTGTTACGCATTGCTTGGACCTCGCTACGAAGGAACCCGGAAACGAGGCTCCCAAATGGTTTCCAAAAGGCCACGATGCTTGGGCATTCGCGGAACAAACCTTGGATCATCGACGGGTGTTCAAGAACGACAAAACCCAAGAGTACGTCATCGAAGCACACCTATATGATTTTCACGAAAAGCCGCAGGCGAAAGAGAAGATCATACAGTTTCTCGTTGACCACCCACATATCAACTGTGAAATCTACGACAAGAGTGAGTACCACAGAGACGCAACTCGAGTCGTCCTTTCCGCCCCCAATCTCTAAGGAGAACACCATGCCTGAAGCACGATACTTTCTCGCGCATACGCGCAAAACACCAGATGCCGACATTGATAGTTGGACGCAGACACTCATCGGTCAGCTTACACAGACTGGATGGGAGGCTAAGGTTGTCCCTGGCCGGGATGATTTTGAGAGGCGTGCTGCAGGCTTGGGCGGCTGGAAGCGGTGGTGCCGTGATGTTCCATGCGGCTGCAGCTATGACGGCGAACCGCTGTTCCATGGCGTCATCGTACCCGTCACCGATACTGAAACAGGTATCGGACGTGCCACCGCGTTATTGATTGAAGGCTTTCTAAAAGAAGGCAAATACACCTATGCGTGGTCGCCAGTGCAGAAACTCTTCGTACCGATTGTCGGTCTCGAAGAACTGCCTGGTGACAACTGGAAAGAGTGGGCAACACTCGTACTCCAACCTGCTGCTTGACATCACGTCAATCATAGTATACGCTTGTCTTACCCTGACAACTGGAGGTAACATGGCTAAAAAGCCCTCGACCGATCCGATTTATGTGAGTCGTGTAAGGTCTAATCTGAAAAGTCCTAACGGTGAAAGCTACAGTATCGAACTTGGTCCCAAGACCTTGCTCCTCGGTAGAAACACCAGCCACAAAAGCGCAATCGTTCAATCGGTTGAGCTTGCCCTGACGGGCGCAGTCGATGATATCGTTGGTCGAACCAACGTTAAAGACTCGAGCCTGCTGCTCAGCTTGGTAAGTGGTGATAACCTTAACGTGTCGACAACGACAAGCGACAACAACGAGGCGTCATTCAATCTGATGCGCGGTAGTGTCGCTGACCACGATGGTGGCGACCCCGGTGCCTTGGTGCTTCGGCAGGTGCGCTCCGCATTGGCTGGTTCTGTTGCGTCTGCTCGAAAGACATTTCTTTCTTGGGCGGCTGGTTCCATTGTCCGTAGCGATGTGTTGGCCAACATGCCGACCCATCTACACGCCAAGTACGATGACATTGCGGACAAGCAACCGGGCAGTGAGGTGAACAAGCTCATCGCCGTCACGGACTACGCGGGCAAACGTCAACGTGAATCTTCCAAGGAGATGCGCGGTGCGCAGGCTGTGTTGGATGCTGGTCTCAACAACGAGTTGGATAGTCGTCCCACCGACCAAGATATGGAAGCCACAAAAGCAGCAGTCGGTAAGGCTCAGGCACAGCTTGAGACAGCACTGAGAGCCGACGCATCCAAGAACCAAGGGGCCGACCGGGTAACGGTTGAGGCGCAACTCGATGAAGCTGGTGCTGCAATAGCGCAATGGGAAGNCGAATCGAATCGACTGCTCGACCAGATAAAGCAGACAACGCCNGACCCCACTGTTCAGCAAGCGCACGACATTCTTGCGTGGGCCGTGAGTAACAACCGTGAGCACTGCCCCACCTGCAACAGTCACGTCGGTGCATCCCATCTATCAGCGTGTCAAAACGCCTATGCATCAGCAATAGGTGGTCCGTCGCAAGAGCTGTTGGATGCGCAGAGTTACGCTGTGGATTCGATGCGTGAGTGGNNCTCCACGTTTACACGGCTGCAAGGCATCCTCTCTACGATGCAAGCCTCAGACGAATGGACATCGACGTTGCCTGTGGGTCCGCTTATTCCTTTGGAGGAAGCGCGGTCACGGATGGCTGCAGCCTCGGCTGCGTTGACTTCGTCCGAGACTGCCCGCGCACGATGGGACGACATGGCACGGTCGAGAGATGTGGTTGCTTCGATGCAGCAGGCTGTCGACACCTACAAGGAACTCAAGAAGGTGTGTGAGTCTACGGTGGGTGCGTTGTTGGATACCCGTTCGACCTCGTTCGCTGCACGGGTTCAAGCCTACCTGCCCGACGACTGGGTCTTTGGTATCGAGCTTCGTGATGGCAAGAAGGAAGTGTTCCGTATGGGCCTGCTCAATCGGAACGGTAACCTGCACTGCGCTCTCAGTGGCGCGGAGTGGGCTGCTGTGACCACGGCCATTGCCGCTGCCATCATGGAGATTGAGAGTCAACGGAGCTTGAGCGTACTCATCCCCGAAGACCGTGCATGGGACTCCAAGACCTTGGCCTCCGTGCTGCGGGCACTGGGTGCGTTCCCTGGTCAAGTCATCATCGCCAGCACGACGAAGCCATCGGGCAGGCTCTCTGGCTGGACCGTCATCGACATGGATGATTGGTCTGAGGAGATCAAGATGACAGGCTCCTCGGGTAGTTCGAACACGGTTGTTGGAACCATCGAACCCACAAAGGCGCAAAAGAAGAAGTCCAAGAAGATGCCGCCTCCACCCCCGGAGGTAACCATTCGAAAGGCGCAGAGACCTGATGCATCGGGCAGCCGTATACTGTCGGGTCTTGGTTACGACGAAGACCAAATCAATCGGATGTCCCAAGAGACAGCCGCTGAACTCATCGGTCGCGGATTGTTTGCATCATCTGTAAGCATCCTTCGAAACGGCAACTTCCAAGTCACAGCGGATAATGTTGTGCCTATGCTCCCCCGGTGATCGGGGTTACCGCTTGACCATTCGTCGGTTTATCCGTTAAACTCGACAAGCCTGCCGGACCCTTTGTCCGGTTCCGGGAGACCGGGTCAGGCTCAGGGTCTGGTACCTCGGATCGGTTTCGGTTCGAGGTACCTACGTCCTGGGTTTGACAACTGTTCATCAGCGACCGCTGAAGTTCACGCTCGACCTCCACATTCCCCCCTTCCCTGACCCTCCGACCCCCGACCCTGCAGGATTCCGCCATGGCTGATGAGGCGAGACTGGTGAGCAACGACGACTCCACCACGAATATTGAACCCATTGGTCTTCAACGATTGAACCAACTGTTGGCTGCATTGCAGACAGCGCAGTGTAGGTCAGACGAAGACGACGCTTGGACAGCATTACAGAACGGCGATGTGATGGCTACGCTGGTAGATGCGTGGCGACGAAGCCCCGATAGAGCCTCGGCTCTGCTGGCGGTTGTCGAATCTATGCCGAGACAATCGCGCCGGTCTCGCAGTCTACGGTCGACACTCAAACGCGCAGCCGTTGATGCTGGTCGTGCTGCCACTGAACGCGCCATCGACGAGCTTGAAGAAAACCTCGGCGGTCCCATCTCTCTCGCTGTGTCGCTTGGGCCGGATGCACCTCCACCTCGTATGGTTCCTGCCGATGTGCTCGCATCGTTGACGACGCCTCGAGGCTACGCTGTCGAACCGGGTGGTGTGTTCAAGCTAAGGGCTGGACCTGATGGTGACCTGATACGCACACAAGTATGCGCCGCGCCCATCTTTATCTGCGGCCGTGCGTTCGACGTGGTGACCTACGAGGCCAAGCGTCAAGTCATCTGGAAGGGCAACGGTGGCTGGCACAGTCGAACCGTGTCCCGACGCACCATCATGGACAACGGACGTATCGTTGCCCTGTCGGACTTCGAAGCTCCCGTAAGCTCAGCCGTCTCTACTATGGTCATTGCGTACCTGACCGACTTCGAAGCCACCAATGGTCACCGCATCCCTGCGATCCAGACCAGCTCTTCTATGGGCTGGCAACCTGATGGTGGGTTCCTACTGCCCGATGTCTACTACATGGTGGAGAGTCGCGGTGACTATCGGCTCGTACCACCGACCGGTCTTGAAGCTGTAGCCGGTGGCTGGTCTATGCATGGAGAGGAAGACAAGTGGTTCGAACTGGTCGAAGCTCTTCGTGAGTTTCCGATTGCCATGCTTGCCATCTACGCATCATTGGCAGCGCCTCTTGTCGGCTACCTCGACATCCCCGGTTTCATCGTTGACATCTCAGGTGAGACTTCTGGGGGCAAAACCACGGTGCTTCGACTCGCAGCTTCGGTCTGGGGGCGTCCAAGTGATGCTTATCCCAGTGCGATGTACTCTTGGGACTCGACACAGGTTTGGATTGAACGGACAGCAGGATTCCTGCACAGCCTGCCGCTTATCCTGGATGAGACCAAACGGGCACGACATCCCCGTGTAGTGCGCGACATCATCTATACCTTCTGTCATGGCCAAGGTAGAGGTCGAGGTAGCCTGGATGGGACTCGACACACACCCAGTTGGCAAAGCGTACTCATCTCTTCGGGAGAGGGGATGGCCACGAGCTTCAGTGAAGACGCAGGTACACGAGCCAGGGTTGTATCGTTGACAGGCAAACCTTTGGGTGCAGACGCTGCTGTCGGCGCTCCATTGGCCGACCTAATCCGGGGCACCGTAACAGAATCGTATGGCCACTTCGGTCGAAAGTTCGTTCACTACTTGGTTGCCAATCGCAATCGGCGTGAGGACATCCTGTCTGCATTCAACACCTTGAAGGAACGCTACAGTTCTGCAGCGTTTACTGCGGTGGGTAGGCGGCACGCCAGTCACCTGGCGGCGATGTCAGTTGCGGCTCTCATCGCTGAGCAGATTGGGTTGCCCAAGCCGAAGTGTGACCCGTTCTCATTCCTGCTCGAGTCGCAGGCTAAGGCATCCGCCGATGCTGACCGACCACTGGCTGCGCTCCAAGATGTGATTGGCTGGTGTGCTGCCCATCAGACGCGGTTCTACGGAAGGCACGACCACAACTCAGCAGGCAATGTCAGTGTACCGTCACGCGGATGGGCGGGTGCCTGGTCGGAAAAGCCCGATTGGGAAGCCATCTCGATCCTATCGACAGAACTGCGGGGCCTCCTGCAATCATGGCAGCATGACCCCGACGAAGTGGTTAGTCGTTGGCTTGACCGTGGCTGGCTCGAGAAAGGCAACGGACGCAACCGCACCCATCCGACACGGATTGGTGAAGCAACTGCACGATGTTATCGGATTCGTCGAGAAGCCGTTGACCTCATTATGCTGGGATAACAATGAAACAGACCAACAAGAACCATCGATGTGAAGTTGAGGCAGAGTTGCGACGCAAACTTCTCTTCGCCAATCTACGACGCGACAGCCTCAAAGCATGGCAAGCAGTGGCCGTACCCAAAGTTAAACGGGTTGCTCGTAGGTACGTGGTTCCTTAAGAGTACGAGCCTCTCGAAGCCCCATTGACTTGCACTCATGGTGGGGAGTCCTTCGAGGGGCGTCTGCCTACAACCGTTTGAGTGGTAGGCTCCCGCTCGCATCGCGGCATTCGGTCGGCCAGATGTAACCTGCGTGGTCCTTCTCACATTGCCAACCACCTTGCGGTCCCTGCGCCTCATCTATTATCTGCTGTACCAGCATGGTGCTGCGCATGGTGGAGTGGCATCCTCTGGCTCGACACCGCGTACCCTCACGTTCCCATACGATGATGGGTGTACGTCTCTTTCGTCGCGGCTGCTTAGTCCTCTTCGGTTTCACGCCGGTTCCCCTTTCGAAGGCTGAAGGATGTACCTGCCGTTGTAACAGACACGAGCTCACCGGGTTTGGCCGATACGATCTTCTTGTTGATCTCGGTCAGCTCTTTCCCTGTGATGGCNGGGTTGACCAAAGCCAATAGTCGAGCGAACTGATTCCAGTTGTTAACCACTGAGTTCATTTGTCACCTCCTTTCTGTTGCGCTTCACGGGCAAGCCGGATGCACCGTCNACACAACTTGTATTCACAGTCAGCGCAGATGTATTCAAACGGGCTTACCTGACGCCCGCACAAAGATGAAACATGGGTGACTGTCCAGCCGCTGTTTTCCCGATCCGGCACGGCACGAATCGTACCGATGAAGAAGTGTGTAACTGCGTTGGATGCAGCGAAATGGAGTTGTTCATCCGACCAATCCAACCCCAGGTCTGGAAGGTTCTCCATTCCGATCCCTTCCTCCATGTCGACACCATGGGGAAGGATCATCATAAAGTTACCCATCACGCCCCCCTTCCAACATCTTGCGAAGCCTGGCGTTGCAGATGCGACAGAACTTTTTGTCTGGAGTGTCCGCATAAAGGATCATCCACTGGTCTTCGTGGTACTCAAATCTTGAGTTTGTTTGACCACAAATTGTCTTACCCCATGAGTCGACTTCGCTGTTTGCCTGAACGTGGATGACGGATGCGTCATGGCTGGCGCGGCAACGTTCAAACAGCGAATATCCCTCGGGCAACACAACGCCTCTAAATACAGTCCGATGGTCTTTGTAGGTTACCTCGACGTTCTCTGTTGGAGGTGGCAGGGATAGTTTCCTTTTCATTGGTCACCCCCACACCACACCCACTGGACTGCTTCCTTCGGGGTAGCGAAGTCAGCACGCTTACAGTTTTCGTCGAAGGCTGCATCATAGGTTCCTGTGTTGGCCATTCGAATCTTCATCGCGTGCCACTCAGAGGAGCTGATGGGTTCAGGGAAACGCAGAGCGTGGGTCATCTCACCGGTAGCGATTGAGGATGGGTCATAGCGACGTTCCGTGTAGATGATACCGATGATGCTTGGCGTGTGTGTATCCGGCGAAGTGTATGGCCAGTCCTTCGACACACCCCGCTGTACGGGTTTCAGGTTTGTGTGTATCCAGTTTAGATGTTCTGCTGATAGTGTCATTCTTCACCTCTCGTTTCTTCTGGAAGGTTTGGGGGTTGCATGGGCTGGAAGTAATCCTGCGCACGCTCAGTTCTGTAGACGAAGCTGTTGCCGCTCACAACTGTGTCACCGCAGACTTCTATGGGTCGCAGACTTTCGGCTACTGGGTACACCTGTCCCTGATGGGCAGGCGTGTACATCCAGTACCAGCCTGCTTTCGTGGGCCACTCTGTTGTCCAGCTCATTCTTCACCTCCACTTGCCATTCCGGGTAGTTCGTGCGCTCGCCCATCCAATACGGTTTTGCGAATCACATCCATGCGCGTTCTCACGTTGTCCAAGCCAGCCAATCTGGCTCTTCTAAGAATCGTACTCTCGTCTGGGCCATTCAAGACGCCCGACAGGGTCTTGTCATACAGTACGGCTTGTGCAATCTGTCGTGCCTTGACCTCGCTGGGTGCGTACAGTCCCAGTGATTTGCCTGTGTTGATGTGCGTAACTGTCCACGACTTGTGCTTTTCGTCCTTTGGTAGAATGCATCTCATCGCAACGACCTCATCAGATGTATTGATGCTGGGCTTCACGCTATGATGTACGGCCAGTTGAATGCCATTCTGCTCAATCAACCATGCCGTCATCTCGCATAGCACCTCGGTCTTGTTGTACAGCGGGTGAGGTAGGCTCACCTTGACTGTCTGCTTACGAAACTTCTGTCGTCCCATATCAGCCACCTCCTTGAACTACGCTGAGCTTTGGTTCGCACGAGACGAGGCCACCCTTCCCACGGATGTGCGCTTGGCGTTGTCTCCGTACAGCGAACAGCATGACGTGCTGCTCTACACCATCGACCACTACAGTCCTGGTGATCTTCTTGTCGATGACCTCTTCACCGGGATGCGGTGCGCGAACCCAACGGATTGCTCCGTGAGACTTCACGATGTGTGCTTGGGCAGGCTCACGCTCACCCACTCTTCGGTCACCTTCGAGGGTCCGTTTGACCGTGACCACGCTACTGGCTGACGGATTCAGCAGCAGCGTTCGCATAGACTGACCCGCTTTCCTGGCCTGCCGTCTACTACGACGCTCTGACAGTCGGATGGGTTTCGTGCGTGCTTCTGTTGGGTTGAGCAATGCAAGAGTTGCAGACAGTAGTAGGGGCACGGCCTTGCGAAAGCATTCTCGTGTCAACTTAGCGAGGGCTGGGTGCGGTGCGCCATTCGATGACATTACTGCCTTCTCCAACTGCGCAAACTCTGCGTCGGTGAAGTTCTTGAGTGACGTAGAGTTCCAAAACTCCCAACTGAACTTGTCCAAAGCCGTCCCAAATACTTCACCCGGTTCAGCACCATGCGTATGCGTGACCAAGATTGTCCACCCCTTACTGGTGCAGTAGACGATGCCGCCCCAACATTCATCTGCACCATCGGGACCATCGCTGCCCACTGGTTCAGTAAGGAGAATCTCCCAGGACTTACCCGGCATCAGCGGCAGCACGTCTAAACTCAAATCCTCCGGCGGGTTCTGCTTGAGTCGGTCAGCCGTTGCCTGTGTGATGATGATGCTCTCGCGACCACCGCGTAGCCATGCCTGGTATCCAGCGACGACCGAGCGTGGGCTGCGCTTGTTCTCTACAACAGCGTGCCCGGACTTAGACATCCCGACTAAATTATGGGCAGCGGACAGGTCTGCCTCGGTCCACTCGAGAACCGACGAGGGGCGCACCATGCCGAGACCGCATTTCTGTATTGCCCTGACGAGGCTAACCCCACTCCATTTTCTTGCGTCGTTCATGGTTTCCTCCTACAGCTTAGCGGTTGTTAGGATGTCGATGGTCCAGCCGAAACTCTGCCACCGTGCAGGCTTCAACCAGTGGGTTGCGCCTTCATGATGGGTCGCGAGTCTGACCGTCCGAGTACCGGCATCGAGCTTGGTGGTAAGTCCTGCGCTATTCTTCAACGGGTANCAAGCGTCGTAGCGAAGCATGTCCATCGGGAATGGTCCGCGCCCGGTNGCCGTGAAGATTGTCTTGTACTTTAATGCACTCATGGTTTTCTCCTTGCTGTCTCTTAGGGCATCAGGTCTTTGAAATCTGACACATTTTTCTGATCTTTTTTTCGGGCCTCGCCGGGATCGAGGTCCAGGACGATGAGATTGTAGACCTCTCGAGTCCACGAGTCGTTCATGTCACAGTGCTTCTCAATCATCTCAAGCACCTCATGACGGGGCGCTGTCACGACCCACTCAATAGGTGAGTCATCCTCCCACTCTTCTCCATCGTCCTCAACCACAGTCCTCGCCGGTCCGTACAACTGGTAGAAGTAGGCTTGGAGCGGTGGGTCAAGACCCACGATCAACTGGTTGTTCGCGTCGTTACATGCCAGTGGTACTCTACTCATTCTTCACCTCGCTCTTCGTTCATTGTGTCCATTGCATCCCACACGGCATCAGCTTCGCCATCCCTGCCATCGTGGGCAACGAGACCGCCAATCACTTTGTGGAACTGGTAGTGGTAGCCGCCACTCCAGTTACGGAACTGACTGTCGCCCCGGACTTGGAAGCCTGCCAAGAGCAACTCATCCCAAATCTTATTGACGACCTCGCTGGGGATACCAGCCAGTTCGAGCAGCTCTTCGTTCGTGTTGATATAGATTGTCATGTTGCCTCCAGCATCTCTCGATAGGTCCACGGCCAAGGTCTCCGATGATGAGACACCAGGCTCAAGCCTGTCGGAACGAAGTCCTTCAGGATGAAGTCCGTACACTTCTTGCACAGGGGTTCGGAGCGCCACTCTCCCGGCCTCCCACCGGATACATCGATTGTTTCCGTAGCCGGGTGGTGGTTGCATTCCGCGCAGAGTTTCACCTTGCGCCTCTCTTCTGTTGTTGGTTCGACAGGACCGACAGCCTGGATGCTTTCCCAGTCTTCGCGGTGCTTTCCAAACAGAGCGTCTTCAATCTCACCAATGAGCATGTCTACCATGTCACCCATCACTCACCTCCTTTCGCCTTGGCGATTACTGCGCGTGCTGAATCATAGGCTGCCTCATGCTCACCGCCCGACTCGTCCCATTCAAACAGGTCGAGGATTTCTTCCAGCGCAGCCAGAAGGTCAGGTGCCGCCGAGATCAACTCCACAGTCACGTTGTCTACTGATGTTCCATCCTCAAACCACGCCATGCCATCTACAACCCCTACAGTCGTACAGTAGGTCGTACTCATCACTCACCTCCTTTTGGCTTGGTCATTGTGGTTCTCCCCACGCAAGAATCAACGCTTGTTCTTTGGCTTCGTCAACCTCACTCGCACTGAGTTGTGATGCGAAGCTCTCGGCAATCCTCAAGATGACTGACACTCGAGGGTCTTCGTCAGGTGCCAGGAGTACCAGTGCCAGAGCCAAGGCTAAGGCTTCCTGATTGTCCTTTGGACCCGACCCTGCCAGCCGTCCGAATGCATCTGTAAATGATAGTGGTCCCATGGTTACTTCTCTTCCCAGCAGATGTAGCTGGCGTTCTGGAACATGATGGTTCCGTTGGTGTTGACCAGCCGCTGATAGCCGCGACTGGTGGTGTAGCCTTCGATGGCTCGTTCGATGCTGCCTGCTGCTTTGGTCATGTCGCCTTCGCCCCGCACGATATGGAAGATGCGTCCGTCACTTGTCAACCTCCGCAAGCAGTCACGGCGGATGAATGCCTCCGTCTCCGGGTTCACGACGTTGAGCACGTAGCAGGTAATGATGGCTGTGAACCTGACGCTGGGTAGCTTGTCGGATACTCCGTACCATCCGTTACTGTCGTCACCGTTGTACGGGTCATAGGCGTACACCCGGTAACCGTCTTGCCGTAACCAGTCGGCATTGCGTCCGTGCCCTGCGCCGTACAGCAGGATGCGGTCACCTGGATTCAGGTGGCGGCAAGCCAGCCGTCGTATCGCAGGAGCTGAAACAGTCGTGTGCATTGCGGTTGCTGCGCTGGTAATCATTGGTCACCTCTCGCTATCCAGGCTTCCACGTTTGCTCGCGCCCTCTGTGCAATCTCTTCGAGAACGGAATCAGGCGTAGGATTGTGTACGAATTCATGACTCATCTCCACGGCACTCAGCACATGGGAAGACAAGTGGTCGTCACCCAGATCGAGTTCGACAATGAGGTCGGTCGCCTGCTCCGAAAGCGATACGAACAGTTCGGGCTTTGCGATGGCCAGGTCGTGATAGTCCTCCAGCAGTGCCTGGGCTTGACCTCGAAGGTCGCCCGCCAAGAGAGACTGGATGCCAGTCAACGCGACCACCAGCAACATCTGCGCTTCGCCCTGTTCATCGGATTCGAGAAGGGCGGTCACGCGATCTATCAAGTCGCGGGCAACGGTTTCGCAGATTGGTGATTGATGAGCCGCAGCCAGTATGGCACAGCGAAGGGTTCGGAGCATGTCAGACCCACAGGTGTCGTCATCCAACAGGGTGGCACTGGCCAACGCCTGCTCGATCTTGAGCGTGTCGCACTGAATCTTTCCGGTCAGCGCAGCGATAGCATCAGAGCCATATGCGGCGAGTTGCTCTCGATACCGGGTTCGATATTTGAGAGTGTTCACTTTGGGGTTCATTGGTCACTTCCTTTGAGGCGTTCAAGTTCGGCTTTTGCTTCGGCTTCGGTGTAGCATTCGATGGTTTCGAAGGTCTCGTCGGTATCCCAAGAGAACCATTCAACACCTTCGTCGCACTCAGCAACTTGCACAAGTTTATTGATGAGCCACACGGTGTCGCCTTCGTCATAGGTGTAGGTGTCAATGTCGAATCTGGTCATTGGAGTCTCCGGGTTAGGCCAGGTAGCCGTAGGCCAAAAGGCCTACGACAAAGAGGACGGCACAGCCGAGGTCGTCGATACTCATGCGAGTGCCAACTCAGGCAATGCGGGGATGACGACGTTCGTGTCACCACCATTCGCGGCGATGGTTTGGACTACATGCAATGCTCCACCGTATGCGCGGAAGGCACCAGAGGGAGCGACTCGCCCACCCAATCCACCAGTCACGGCTTGCAGGGCACCAAACAGATCACGGTTGCCGTGGTCGTCGTGTAGGCCACCTGCTGTGCTGGCTCGCCAGTAGCGACGGGCACGGTTCGCCAACGTGTCGTTGATGTAGCCTTCCCATTGCAGGATGCCGAGGTAGGCAGCGAACCGATAGTCTGAGCAGGGGATACCGCGCAGAGAGTCCATAGCCTCGACGAGTTCCTTCGTGGCTTTCCGCGCCATCTTGGCTTGCGCATCGATGATNCCTGGCAACTTCTGCAAGGTCTGAGACGAATGCTTGTGCCCAACTTGCGCACCTCGAGGGAACGAATGGTTCGCACAGACGAAGCAGTCAGTACCAGTAGCGAGCGCAGAGAGGAGCGTCTTGTTGTGGCTCGAGCGCATCGCCACTGCGATACCGTTGCCGCTGGCTTCCAGTGCCGCATCTCTGAAGGCCATGATGCCATACATCTGCTGACCGTTCGCTGCGAGCGAGTAGCTCTCACTGGTGGGTCCAGCACCCAACGCTGCGGTGAACGCATCGCGGACTGCATCCGCAAACATTGGGAAGGGCACAGGCTTGTAGCTCAGGAACTCTGCACCCTGCTTGCGCTTGTCCTTGCTGGGTCGGTACTCCGGTTCCGGGGTGATGACTTCGCANAGNCCTNCGTAGTCCACGATGGATGCACCAGGCGCACCAACGATACACACTTGGTCACGGCGGGCACGGGGCAGAGGAGCTACCTCGGCGCG
>JGI25130J35507_1000244_pt1 | contig 18065 bp, 15 predicted proteins | sample ETNvirnome_2_300_FD_35507 | JGI IMG/M metagenome (IMG submission 35507)
TTTTTGAAGCAGTCGTGCTGCAGATGCATTCGACATAGATACAATATTTTGTTCCAACGGAGTCATATCATCTGTAATCTTTGTTTCAGGATCTTTCAATTTCCCTGATGTATCACGATACTTTTCATACGATTTTAAAAATTCATCCTGTTTATTAGGTGTACTTAGAAAATATTCTGCAGATCGTGCAGCAGAATTCTCATTTTCCGAATTACGTGTTTCTTCAATCAAGTAATTCAGATTCAGTCGATCTTGTGGATGAAGATTTTCTGCTTCTATTTGTTGTTTTGCTTTCTCATACGTTAATCTCCCTAACTTGAAATTGCTTTCTATTCTACTAGCATTTAATAAACGGGTTTCCTGTTCTGAATTTTTCTTTTCCTGAATAGCATTTTCTACAATAGATCTAACTTTTGAAACATCAGAAGGGAAATCTTGCTTAAGCTTTATTTGGTTAGGGATGACTTTACCATCAACAACCTTAATATATTTTTTATACATACTTTCTTTGGTTGCCATATCATCTTTTAATGTACCTAATGCCAAAGTACTATTATAATTTCTAACTGCAGCTTTAATCCTTTGATCCACAAGTATTTTGGATTCACTATCTAACACGTTATACCATTGATAGAAATCCCCTGTTTTGTCCTGGATTCTTTGTTTTAATAAGTATGGTTCTGTTGTCTTGATAACAGTATCAACAATAGTAGATGCTGTATTTTTAGATACTTCTTGTTCTCTTGACCATATTTGTACTAATTTGTCAGCAAGTGCATTTCCTTTTATATCTTGTTTATCATATGAATATTTTTTCAACACTTGTTCAAGAGTCAGTGCACTAAATGCTTTGGGGTTTTTGTTATAATCCATTTCTGCTTGTCCCAAAGCCATAGAATTAACAAGTCCCTTTGCATAATTTTTAATAAGATCTTTCTCAATTAAATTCTGATTAACAAAAGGAGTAAATCTTTCCGAATAACGAGCAAGTTCATTCTCTGCGACCTTTTGCCAAGGTATTTCTTCTTTTAAGGAATGAATAAGAAACTCAGACAATGCATCTGCACGACCTATTTCCAATTCTTGTTCAAGACGGAATTTTCTTTCAACATTAATATCTGATAAAGCAGATCCTATAATTCCTTGTCTTTTAAGTTTTAACCGTGTATTTGCGGTTTTATTAATATCTTTATTTTTAGAATATTCGATTGGCTTATCAAACTGATGTGTATTTTTTAAATAGTCAGTCAAACCCTTAGTATTCAGATCTTCAGTTTTCCAGTTAGGAATTTGATTATATCGTAGTTCATCTGCTAGTTTTGCAGCATCTATATCCTGCTGACGTTCTATTTCTTTTGTTTTTAATGCTTGATTAGATTTCTCAGCCTTTGCAGCAACCCCTCCAAGCTTTGCAAAGAGTCCTTCCATGCTTTCAAAGAGAGACTCTTCTGCTTTTGCACGGCCTGTATCTGCAGTTCCTCTTTGAGGAGCCTGAGTCATAGGAGCCTGTTGCATCTGTGCTTGAGGAGTCTGCTGATTAAAATACTGTCTTGGAATAATCATGATGCTCCTGCTGCGTAGGTTCCACCTGCACCAGCTAATGATGAGAATATATTAGCACCCCACATATCGTCAGCACCTGATCGTTTGGCTTTAGCCGATGCATAAAGGTTATTATAGGACATCATGGTTTGTTCATAGTCTGCTTCCATCCATTGGTTGTAACCTCTAGTTGCAGATTCAACATCTGTTTGAGTAGACATAGCAACCTGTTGTTGGTTGTACCATGCATCAAAGGCTTGTTCGACCTGCACATCCTGGGTAGTACCCATCTCTGAGATAGCTCCCGAAGATGTTGTTGCAGTTCTGACTTTACCAACTGCCTGATCACCTGCTCTAGCAGCCAACGCCAACTGTTGACCACCCTGATCCATTCTTTTTGTAGTAAAGTCGTAAAGGTTATCACGTTGTCTTTGGACATTACTGAAGTGGTTTCTAAGGATTGCATCAGCATATGCTTCATCGNCATCTGCTTCTGCATAAGAACTTCTTTTAATAGCATTAGATTTGCCTACTCCTGAAGCAAATTGAGCAAAAGCTGCTGCACCTAACCACCAAGCTGCCATATCAGACGTTCATTTCATGTTCAGAAACAAGAGCAACCAGCGTCATTGGAAAAGGCTGATCGCATAGAATCTTGATTTGTTCCTCATCCAAGGATCTGCTCAAGATATTTGCTGTTTTATTACCTGTAAATAAAGGAACCATCGTATTCAGATCATCCTGTGTTAAGCGGAAAATGAATTCTTCCAGGTCATCATCATCTTGACCGAATAGTCCTATTTTAACGCCTAGAGTATCGTGTAAGAGAAGATGAGCCTTTACCACCCTATCCCTACCAACTACAAATAAACTTCCGTCTACAGCCTGTTTAGGAGTCAGACAGGTCAATTCTGAGTTATAAGGTAGTCCTGCAACCAGTTTTGTAACTGCTGTATTTATTGTAAGGACTCCTGAAGAATTAACTGTTGCATTAGGTTGTACTGCTCCATCTCCAAGGATTCTTAGTTCTTCAGCTCTCAGATGCAGGTAGTTTGCAGTAGTGAATTCTGAAGAATCAGTCTTATAAAGCCCACAATCTACAAAATGTGCAAGATCCTGTGTTGTTTCAGTAGGTTCATAGAACTTTTCAAGGAATTCGACATACCTGACAAAGCCACCATTTATATTTCTTCTAACAATCATCCATAATTGATCCCGTCCTCCTGCAGGGATGACTGCCATTGATTCAACTTCGCCATGCTGAATACTCCAAACATCATCGGTTTCAGTCCCATTGACTCCTGCTATTTCATGTTGACCCCATCCTACTACTTCTAATGTGTCCTCAAAAGACATGGATGCAAGAGTACCATCTTTCATACGGCACCATGTCAAAGAATGAGGTTGTTTCTGATAGACAATCTCTTTCATTTCTTTACCTACCAGTTCATCTGCCTGATATGAGATCTCTCTGGACTCATATTGGACATCTTCCCCACTGAATGTAAGCAGACGGAGTTTCCGTTTGTTAAACTGTACATAGATCATGGCATTACCAATCCTTACAGGCTTAACATCTGCTGCTTCCCAGGATGTATCACGTATGATAGAGAAGTTGGTAGGAGTAATAGTGTAGTTATTCTCTGAACCATAGAGGTTGAAGACACCTCCAGAAGTACCTAGTGAGAGTTTCTTTCCTTCAGCAATCCAATAGATTTCATCTACAGTATCCGAATCAATGGTCAGACTGATGGCATTACTATCTAGAATCTGCTCTCCCATGATCGTTTGACCAATGGAATCAGATGCACCTGTAGAAATACCAATCTTGCTATCAGGTGCAAAACTATGGAAATCCCCTGCTTCTGATAACCAAACTGTAGTGGGATATTGGGTCGAAGAACCTACTACAAGACGTTGTTGATGGATTTGGATACAACTAGGCCATTCATAATCTCCTCCCAGAATACCCATCCTCCATTCACGGGTATTGACATCAACAATACCTACTTCACCTTGAGAAGTTGCAGTAATTGATGCGAGTCCTGCTGCGACTGCTGTTATTTTAAACCATGTCCACCGTATACCCTTGGTTTTTTCTGCTTCTGATCCTGCAAATACATTGACTCTAATAAGACGTTCAGTATCTTGAGCATCAAAAGAGTGTCCAGACGCTGTAATAGTACAACTCTTATCTTTTGCAATGACTTTCTTTTGAAGATCCAACTTACCTGTCCATTCAACGACTGATGCATCTCCTATAACAGGAATCAGTTTTGCTCCTGATCCTGCTGTACTAGAGATTTCGATTGTAGCATTCCCATAATTACGACCATGGTTTGTAATGGTAATTGTATTAATAGCACCAGAAGAAACTGTATAAGTAGCAGCGAATGCAGAACCTCCAGTAGTACTGGATGCAGATAAAGTTCCTGCAACATAAGTTGCTCCTCCATCAGCAATAGTAACCGAGTCAATTCTAAGATTATTCAGCTTGGAAAGTTTAAACTCTATTGGAGATCCACCTGCTTCTGTAGCAATCTGGAAAGAAGATGATTGTGCATTTACAACAAAATATTCTGTCCCATCAAGTGTTGTAGGATCAGCATCATCACTACATGAAGGGAAAGGAGTTTCATCAGATGACGACGAATCTGCAGTAACAAGATTACCTGCAGTCAATTCAGATCCTGATGGGAACTTAATCTTCATCCCATTCATCAGACCATGACCAAAAAGAGTAAATCGGTTCTGGGTTGTATCAACACCAACTCCGTCTACTGCTGCCCAAGCATAATCACTTGGTGTTACTGCTGTAACCTTGACTAATTTGGCATTATCCGTATTGACTTCATCCCATGGACCATCTTCAAAATCAACATCACTTAGGGTCCATACTGTATTATCTGCTGCTCTTAATGCATTTGTTGCATCAATGGTTCTAGCTAGTTTTTTAGGTTGGAAATCAGGATGAACAATATAGATTACATCTGCAGATTGTGTGAAATCAAAGGTCTTGGTCTGTGCTTCTGAAATAGTCGTTGTTTGTTCATAGGGATCATCATTGTCACTACCTAAAGTAGGAGTTAAAGTTGCTCCTGACCCTGAAGAACTTATTACTATCGTAGGAGCAGAAGTAAAACCTTTCCCAGGATTTGTTATAGTTACAGCATCGATTACGCCTCCAGAAACAGTATAAGTTCCTGCGAATTCGTTGGAACCGTCAACTCCACCTCCTCCTGTTGCAGTTAGATCCCCTGCCGTATATCCAGTACCTCCCACAATTGCTATTGATGCTACAGAACCAGACTCTTTCAACTGACCATTCTGAGTGAAGAATCGAATCTTGTTATTACTGAATTCTAAAACATAACTATCTGATTCTCCAAAATGGAAAGGAATCAATCTTGAACCCTCTGAAGTTGTAGTTGATGCATCAGCAGCATAATAGGTTCCAGGTCTTCTCTTTGCAGGACCTTGAAGAAGAGGAACAAAATTCTTCATCTGTTTAGTCCCCTGTTTGTACAGTTCGGTGTCATACCGACCATACATCTTGGGTGACAGTTCTCCTGCTGCAAAACTGTTCTGAACCCGATACTTAGTTGCCATCAGATTTTAGAATAACCTTCTGCAGGTGCATCAATAGGTTTCCATGGATCAGTGAATGCACCCATTCTTCCATCCAACCATGTTGAACCATGAAAATATTCTGGTGTCCCTTCTGTGGCATCCATACTTCTGGTGGTTGCCAACTCTAATGTGAACTTCTGCCACATTTCAGTTTTAAGAGCAGTTTTGGCAGTTAGAGGTTCTGCCAACTCCCATGCAAGTCGAATCCCAATGAGATTGACTACATTTGCATCAAGAACCGTCAAATCAGAAGGTCTTTGAATATACTTCAGTTTTATGGTTCCTGAATCCGTATGGAGTTTTGATCCTTCTATCCTATATGCAATAGTTGCATCATGGATTGCAAGGACTCTGATGCAGTCACTAGGTAGTGAATACTGGTAGGTATACCCCCATGCAGGAGTATCTGTGTCTCTGTTTAGGATAGTACGGGCCGTGACACAATTCCACGGATGGAGTCGCAGCACGGTATCCCGTACGTCATCAAACCTAAGTTTGCTTAGACGGGCACGTTCATTATTCTCATCAAGAGAAACAATCTTTTGTTCACCAAGATTGGTCAACGCAATATTGCAAATATCAACAGCACCCGCCATTTAGCCTCCTTAGTCGATTGTGTACTCTACATACGAGCGGATCACACCAGTACCACTGGCAGTCGCACCCACAAGCATAAGAGTGATGTAGGATTCAGCAGGAAGTTCAGTACCAGGACTTCCTACTACCATTCCAGATATTCCATCCACCAACCATTGTGCACTTGTAGCAGCAGCAGCAGCCTTAAAGGTTGCGTCTGCACCTGCAGTTGTGCCATCGGTAGGTAAATATCCTACGGCTAGAGTTGCACCTGAACCAAGAGTAGCTGTTTGATGGATCTTAATACTCCATACTTTAGCCATCTTTGGTAACACAGCAAGTGTTGCAAAGTTACCAGTAGTCCAAGATGCGGAATTGGTTGTGCCTATTGTAATGGTGTCGTACCACATACGCATACGTCCACCACTAGAGGCGACATTTAACATTGTGGGCTTTACAGCACCACCTTGGGCAGTTTTTGCCATTTCAGTTGCGTGGAACGATGCAGCCGTTCCTGCTACTATTGCAGCCATAATTTTCCTTTCAGATTAAGCGTTTGCACATTTGATTTTGAGAACACGCTTTTCTTCTAAACGTGTAGCACCCATCGTCATCCGAAAGTAGATGTACTGGCTGAACCGTTTGTCAGGACGTTCATCTACACGGGCAACAATGTCTTCCCAGATGCAGAGTCCAAGTCCAGCACGATGGAAGCATAAAACATCTTCCACACTGCTTGCGACAGTGGTTTTTTCAGTTCTGATGAAGTTGAATCCCATGAAATGATCCACATCACCTGTATACAGAGCATACAGAGGTGAATAATCACGGTTTTTGTAACTATCATCATTTAACATGCCTTCAATCTGGGCCGATGAACAAACAATGAAAAGTGGAGAACGTCCACTTGCATCATAGTCATCTGCTTCATTTTGTTGAAGTATGCGTTGTGCTCGGATGAGCTTATCGACGGTAAGGGTCTTATTTGTCCCTGTAGTCCCATCTTGCTGAAAATCAACAGCAATATCCTGACTTGCATCTGCAGGCCATACAATTGCTTCATTGGCATCAGCACCTGCACTCGTTCCAGAACCATATGCAGTTCCATGAGCAGCAGAAAGGACGATGTCATCAATCTTACGTCCCATTGCCATTGCAGCCGACTCAACGTATGCACTGGTAGGGTCCATAATTAGACGCAATTTATCGGGATTGTCTACAAGCTTACCCCAGTCATAATCTTTCGGTGTTACCCGTCTGCGATCATGTGGGACATCCATCAACGGAGAATCCGCATGACGGGATGTGACCTCTACCGCATCGGTAGCATCGACACGATCCATGAAGACCTCTTCACCGATCTTGCCTGTTTCAAGGGTTACGGCCCCTCGAAGCCTTGAACCTCTTTGTTGGAGCAGATGCTGCACATTCGCAGAGTACTGCTTCACCATGGAGGTATTTATAGCATCATATGCCATAGGATACCTTTCTAAGTAGTTTAAGTTGGGTGTCCAACTGTCAAAGGGAGTTGCCCATTCCTGGACTCCGAACCCTTCCTACAGGGAGGTCGCTAAAGCGATTGTCTCCCGAAAGGTTTCACATGGACTTCAAGTGCTTCCGATTATTCGTTTGCACTTTGGAACAATCGTGACATCTGCTTCACTGCAGAATCATGATTTGGATGTTCCTTGTTCAAATACGCTTCATTAAAGTCTTTGTCTCCAAATTTCTCATCAATCTTCTGCTGTGCATTGACTGGTGAGAGTTGAGTTGGTGAGTCTGTGCCCACTAACAATTGATGTTCAGCAAAACTTTTGCCTATGTTAGACATCATTTTGATGATTTCAGGATGATCTCCAATCCTTGTATCTTCAACAAACTGAAGAAGTTCAGGAGTTGCGAACTGTCCAAAAGCACGACGAGCAAATTCCATATTCTTGTCATACTCTTTTCCAGGCCATTCCTTCATCAAGGCTTGTTGACCTTCCATTTCCAGTTGTTCCATATGCTGTTGCTGCATCTTAGAGTTTTGTTGTTGTTCCTGTGAAGAAATTTCCAACAATTTCTCTGCCTGATTCTGAGTCAGACCCAACTGGTGTGCTTTGCCTCTGAATTCATCAAACTGTCCTGGCTGATTTTCATAATCATCAAAACTGTAGCCTGATGGTTCTTCTGGCCTTCCTAGTGCCTGATATACTCCATCCCAAGATTCTCCTGCATTAGGGACTTGGACAAAGTTTTCAGGTGGTGCTCCCATCTTTCGTACAAGATGGACATAGCTTTGAGCCAACTTATCGACAGAATCGAAGTTACGAAGGCTCGGTTCATCAGCTAAATCTCCAGGGAGACTGGTTGAATCAAAGGATGGTGAATTATCCGCTGGTACTTCATCCGCAACGGGTTCACTGGTCGGTTCTTCCATATTCAGCTTCTAGTTTTTTGATATGTTGCATAACCTCCTGTGGGGAAGATCTTGCAAGCTGCATTAAACTCATTACAACAGATCGTGCACCTTCCTTAAAGGCAGAAAGATGAGAATCACCTTCCACGAAGGTTGTACTGAGTATTTTATAGTTCCTGCTTAGATCAGCTAATACCTCCTTACCAGCAGGACTGTTAAAAAGCTCATAATATAAAGTTCTTCTACGTTCCTCTTTTTTAAACATCAATTAACTCTTCTCTTTGCTTCCGCATCAGCAACATTTTTATCAACTTCAGATGCCATCTGTCCTGCAAGCATCTGTTGTTNTGCCATTTGTTGTTGTTGCCGTGCTTCCATAATCTGTTGCATTTCCTCATTCGTTCTAATTGCAGATGCAGGAGCACGNAGGATTTCTGCACCCAATTCAGTAATTCTACTAATATTGAGTCTTTCAATTGCCATAGGATCAATCTGTGCCAAAGGCATAATGAATTGCATCAATTGTGAAACTGCATTGAGTTCTACTGATCTCATTGAAACTGATACAGGATTCACATATTCCACCATGAAATCAACCTCCATCATTTCTTCAGGAGGAGGTGGCAGCATCCCAGATCTCATCATCAGCATGAAGGTACGTTCAATAAGAGGAGAAAGAAACTCTGCTTCTTGTCTGGCAACAATAGGACCAAGAATAATTAAGCGATCCCTTTGTCTCATTGCAATCTCTGTTGCAGTAAATCGGAGTACATCACCATCACTTGCAGTAGGTCCAGGTAATTCCATCAAGTCCAAATAGAAGGCTTTATCGATAGCTTCTCTGACTTGACCCATCTTTGCATCTGCATATCTAGGTTCTCCAGTAGGGATCTGACCTATCATATCCTGAGAGGTGAACCCTGCACGGTGAAAGTTGAGTGCCCCAGCATAGGTTTTTAAGGGTGTTATAAACCCATCATCAGGCAGGGTCAACGCAGGGTCCACCTGCTTCTGAAGACCTTTGAGGTAGGTTTTCTCCATTTCATTGAGCATTCGGATATCAGGAAGTGCATCTCCTCCTGGACCTCTCCCATATATCTCCAATGCATTTCTTGACCATCTGCTACATGTGTATGGGAATTGGTCATATCCTCCAACACCAAGGATCTTCTTTTCTTCTTTAAGGATGTGAAGAGAAACCCAAGGTTTTTCAACTGTTTGCAATGCACTAGGTTTAAGAGAATGCCATGGTTTTACAACATGGAAACACTCAAAAGTTTCATAGGGTTTTCCAGATTCCATGCTTTTGAGAACCTTCTCTGAAAGCTGTTCTGGAGGAAACTGTTCTATAAGTGCTTTTGCAGTCTGTTTATGATGCCTGAATACTGTGTCAATTCGTCCTAGATTATTAGTTGCAAGAAGACAATCAGACAGAGGGAAGTTCCTGTACATTGGACCTTCTCCTGGAACATCCTCTATAAACATAATGGCAGTTCCAAATGCACCTAAGTCTGCATAGTACTCATATACTGCAGGATGGAAGTTGCATTGAGGACGAGACAGAAACATCTGAATCTGTTTTGTAGTCTCTTCTAACCACAGATTGACATCTCTGTTCTGTTCTAAGGCACGTACTCTAGGTTTTAGAATAAACCAAGGTGCTGCTGCAGGAGTAAGGATATTATGCATACCTGCTGCAAATCGTGATAATGCACGTACTGGAGTAGAATCAAAGATCTTCTGTCTTCGTTCATTACCAGGATTACGGTCTTTATTATGGAAATCTGCTCGTCTTGGGATAACCATTTCAGCAATCTGGTTCCATTGTCCTTCCCATGCAGATCGGTTGGACTTCAGATATTCGTATTCCTGAATAATATCAGATGCAGGATTATCTTGATCTTCGTAAGCCATGACTAACCTATTCTCCGTGCATTAATTTTAGATGCAGACTGTCCTATTGTCAGCATGGTTTTCCTCCGTCCTCCTGAAAGCGGATTCATCATATCTTGTCGAATATTAGTTCCTGGTAAAGCTTGTTCTTGCAATGCAGCATTTGACATGTCCCCTCCAACCATGGGTTGTGCTGTAGTTGGAACTGGTGTGTTTTCAACATATTCGATTTCTGCATCAAGATCATCTGTGTTATCTCCAGTAGGGAATAAAGAATCTTGTATTGCTTCGAATGTTTTGTCTACATCTGAACCCTGATACAAATCATTTATTACTTCACCTGGATTGGTTGTTACTGCTTGCAGATCGGAACCGCTCCAGACATCTTCTCCTTCGAGTGCTGCCTGAGTAACTCTGACGGGTTCTGTTACTGCTTTTTGAACTACTTTCTTAGCTTCTTGTACAGGACCACCTCCACCTCCACCCATACTCATGCTGCCTCCTTCATAGGCAAATAAAAGAAATACCGTGTAATTGCTCCATCCCAGTCCTCTTTGACTTTCTTGGCAAAGTAGTCGAGATCAGTATATCCGCAAATGCCTTCACAATCGTTCATTTTAGCATATTCTTTAAGACCATTTTCACCTTCTTGGTATGCCTTAACCATATCGTTAGTATCGACATCACCGACTTTAGTAGCACTGAACCATAACAGAGTTTTACGTCCTGTAAACTCACAATACTGGATTTGTGTCAAAACGACATAATTAAGTCCATCTTCTTCTACCACCCATAATTGCATTGATGAGTTAAAGGGGTTTGTTAATTTTTTATATATATGCCCAAGAACCTTCTTATCCGAGTCAAACATTGCTTTACTACCAACAGATGCATTGATTGCTTCTGAAATAGCACCTTCATATTCTTCCCAGTTGAATTGGATCTCTTCCTGATCCAGCATTCTAAACATTATGCTGTATTACGAGCATTTATTTGTTTCTTAGATAATCCTCTTGTCATAAGAGTACTAGACCGACCATCACGGTTTTGGTTCTGTTGTCTGATCCAACCTCCTGGAGCAGTTTGGCTGATGTCTCCATACCTTCCGAAGTTAGATCCAGTACCTGCAGTCTGGGTTTTAAGTAAGTTACTACCTGAACTTGTGTCAGTAGAACGTGAAGGACTTCTATCCCAACCATAAATTTCGTGTGCACCTAATTGGCCCTTTACTGCTCCTTCTAGACCTAAGATAACTCCAGTTGCGAATTTGCCTATTGAACCCCAATCATCAAACATCCCTCCTTTATCTTGACCTCTTTCCCAACCAGCCTTCCAGCCTTCTGTAATTCCTATAGGATCTAATCTTATTCTTCCACCCCATTTACCTCCAAAAGGAGATGAGCTGCCCGGCCATGCCCCTACAATAGGACCTTCATATTCATGAGATTTAGAAGACTCTTCAACAAGTTCTCCTTTCTCTTCATCCCATGTCCAGACTACTTCTGTGTATACTTTCATAAGTACCTCTACGCTGCGAAATATTGATATTCGTCATCGAATGTTCCGATGCCGTGGTCCATTCTCTTAGAAAAGGTTAAACCTTTTGCATAACGTAGTGACATGACTGCATAACGTGCTGCAGACATAAGATCATCACGTTCCTTTACCACCTTACCATCTTTTCTGTGATACATCCTCATTTCTTCAAAGAACTCNCCCAAGTGGTCAAACACGAGTAACCGTTGAGTCTGGAACTTCTGAAGCATTTCCATGAGTCCTGGTTCNACACCCTGACCACCTTCAGGGTTTTCAAAATGCTTTGGGAACATATTCATCCCCTGCCTTCTGTAGATCGCTGCAAGGGGTTCTCCTGAGCCTTTATCATGTTGTGCACCATCATGGGGCCATATAACAGGAATCCAGTCACCACGGGCTTTTATAGCCTGTGCATGGACTAATGGAGTCTCTCCAGACTTTCTATAGGTATCATACACGTATGCAACATCATGATCCCTGTCATGAGCAATCCACACAGCAGCAGTAGGGTGATCATATCCAAAATCAATAGCACATATCCTCGACCAGTGTTCTGGGATGGCAAATGCAGTACGTTTAATTTGTTCAACATCGATAGGAAAGACAAGACCACTACCCAGTACAGGTATACCCTCAGAACGCATTTTTCTTTCATGCGGTGGTAATGCAGCAAGGATTTCTGCTTTGACTTCATCATCAAGGTGTGGTGCATCATCCCAAGTGGCATTGTAGAGTTGTTGGTGTGGTTTCAGATTGTTCATGAACTGGGCAACGACATTCGTCATCCCTGATTCTGGAGTAAATGTCATATAGGTCAAACCACCGCTTTTGAGGGATGCCCGTAATGCCTGACTGTAGATGTCCTGTGGCGGTTCCTCGTCCATCCATACTACATCTATCGCTTTCCCCATCCATGCCTGTTTCCCCTGCTCGTAGGATTTCAAATAGCACTTGGAATTTTTTCCTGATGCATGTTTGACAGTCACGGTAGAGACTGCGTTTGGTATTCCTGGTTGGCGATCCCATTTTAAAATCACATCTTTAGGAAGTGCTCCTTTTCCAAAGTCTTCTTCATCTCCTGGCTCTCCTAATAGTTCTGCTTGTACAATGTCTCTTGTGTTTGCAGTTGTATTTCCTGCTGCCCATGCCTTGATTGGTCCTGTGAAACGATACCCTTTCCACCATTTNGGATACTTACCTGTCAAATGAAATGCCATCTCTGCAGCACCACAGAAGGTCTTACCAGTCTTATTTGCTGCCATTAAAAGCCTCTGCCTTGCCAGTCGCCCATCGTTGTCTTTTGCAGAGTGAAAGTTGTTTTGGTACTCATAAGGATCATAAAATGACAGTCTATTGGTATCCTTCTTTTCAGTTATTTGTTCGGCAAGCTTTATTGCTTGCTCTAAGCGTTCTGGTTCAAGCATTTGGGCTAATACCTGCTCCTGGGTCCATTTGGCGTTGCCATCGTAATTGCTGTACGGATGGTATGATCCCCATAGTCATTCTGCTCCAGAACTCTTGTTTGAAATCTTCTTCTGTAACAGGTGCTCCTAGATTCCCCCATGAAGGTTCTGGACCTGTTGCACCATCAGTACCCAATCCATAAAGTGCTTCCTGCTCGTTTAATCTTTGTACATTTTTGTAAGCAACTCCTGCACTTAGAGGTCCTGTCATTAATCCCATTCCAAAACTGAAGATACCCAGTTTAGGATTGATCTTGCCATGAAGTGCTTGTTCTCCTGTTCTGAGTTGTTCCTGTCGAGTCATCCAATCTCCTGTCAACTTGGACTTCTTCATATCGATGGTTTCATTATATTCCAGATTCTGTTGGACTTTACTGATCCCACCTTGTTCGATAGGAGATCCTTCAAGTGACGTTTGGCCTTGATAAAGTCGTGTGCTTTTAGTTGGTTCGGATCGAGTACCACCTTCTAGTTGATCTNGTAAACCTATCGTTGNATCATGTGCTGCATTTGGATACGGATTAATGTTTCCTGGTTTTATCTTAACATCTGGTACTTCTCCAGGTTCCAGATTCAATGTTAGTTGTTTTGGTTTAACCTTATCCGTCAATACAAAGGATTCTGACTGTGGTGCAACAATAGGTTCAGAAGGTGCTACTACTTGATCACCTGATCGCAGCAATGCCTGATGCTTAGAAGCTTTAAGTATCTGTTTCACTTGTGTGGTAATATTTTCTACTGGTTCTGGACCTGTTACGAACTCGCTCAAAATCCCTTTTGATGCAAAATACTCTAACTTTTTCCAACCTCCTTCAGATTGGAGGTTTAGTTTTTGTTCTGCTGCTTTAACTTCCTCTATATCAACCAGAGAGGTTTCTTTAGGTTTTATTTCCATTCCCCTCAATTGCTTCCGTTCACTGTCGGTCCCTTTTGTCCTGCGTTGACTTATTTCTTTGCTTTTCTGTACGGAATGGAAAGGTATATCTTCTTTGGGATCAGTTTCATAAGCAGGATCTCCTTTTCTTCTCAATTTACCTGCTCGTAGTGTATATTTATCTGCAGTCGCATCATCATATATAGGAGCATTAATCCCCTTTTGAGTATGAGCACCACGCAGGACCAGATGTGCCAGAATTGGATCGATTTCCCTTAATTGGGCTACCTGTGCTCCTTGATGCCTCTGTAATAGCTTTGCTGTTTCCTGCTGCCAAGCTTTACTGCCAATATCGTATTCTTTAACAATGTTGTTGTATTGTTGCCGTATCTGCTCCATCTCTTCCTGGACTGTCTGATTCTCATCCTTTCCTACAAAATCATCTACTGTATGCTGATGGACTTTACTAATATCTATTTCATTATCCCACCCTGTTGCAGAACCTGCTTGAACTTTTTGTATCTTGTCTGCTTCTTCAAGAACTTGATCCAATAATTTGACATATTGTTTCTGATTTTTGATGTTTATATCAGATTCGTCAAAGCGATCTAATTTCATAGTCTCTGAAACAGAAACTTCTTCCATAACAGGTAGAAGCAGTTGTTTGTCTAAATTCCTTGTTGTTGTATATTCAGGACCACCACGGCCTATATATCCTGGAGGAACACCTATACCCCTGCTTAATGCTCCTTCCGAAATATCTTGTCCTGTTTTATAAGTTCCTAAAGAATAACCTTCCCCTTTAATATCTTTGGATGCATCACCCCATGCTTCTTTCCCTAGTCCAATTGTTTCATTAAAAGAAATATCATCACTTCCTCTTGCTTCTCCAAATCGGAAATCATAGCTAAGAGGATTCTTGGCATCCAATAATAAACCTTCTTTTGAAATAACCTTATCTGCTTGTAGCGATTCAAGATTTTTACGTGGTGTGCTTGGATCTGCACTTCCAAAATTGAACTTACTATCGGAATCATCCGCTTTGGCAAACAGCATTGGTATCACTTCATTCCGAAAAATATCTTTAAATGCCTGTTCACTAATGATGATATTCGTATCAAACTGAGGTTTTCCTTGTCGCTGCTTCAATTTACTTGTTTCAACCGTATATTGTCCTGTTTCCTTTGCCTGTGAAAATGCTTCTTTGAAGAATTGTTCAAGTTTTTCCCATGGAGTCCATTTATCGCCAGTAGGTTTCAATGAGAATGTTGTCTGAGAAGTACCTTTGGCAAAAGGCGTAGATACCACATTTTCTGCATTTGCAGGATCTTTTACTGATTGCTTGGTTATGCCTTTGCTATCTACAAATTCTCCTTTTTTCCGTGTGTGGTAAGTCATCTTCCCACGTTCTTCAATATCAGTCTGAAGAAACTCTTTGATTGGCTTACCCCACTTGTCTTTGAGGATTTTCCCAGAAGGATATGATTCCCTCTTGTAATTCCAGGAAGGACCAGTCTCTTCTGAGACTTTAGCTGACGTTTCTTCAATAATCTGATTGAAATATGCCTTAATTGTTTTAATTTTCTCTGCAGAAATGTAGTTATCCTTCAAAATCGAGGATTTGATGGGGTTCCCTGCATGTACAAAGGACGGAGAATAACGTAATACTTCATCTGTATAGATCGTTTCATCGGAAATAGAGGTCGGAGGTATTGCAATCCTCATTAAAATCTTATTCTCGACTGGGTTTTTGACTAAATTACGTTTCGAACCCTTCCTATACTGAAATCTCTTCAGATTTAGAGTCTTAACCTTACGTTGTAACTTCGTTGCTCCTGTTTTAAGACCGTGCAACTGCTCCATTCTTTCTAGGAATGGGTCACCCGACTTCTTTCCTGTTATTTGGGTCTTCTTTTCCTCGTAATTCCTCATCTGCGTATGCATTGTCTGAGGAACTGTCACATCAACGATTACATTGCCCTGCTTATCTGTAATCTTTGCTGGAGAAGACGGTACAATCGGCTCATAAAAGATCTGTTGTGTCTTTTTAGACCCTGACAACCTCTTTCTGATATAATCAGGAGTCCATCTTTCCGTTTTGGAAATCTCTTCTGCCATCGAAGCATCAACATCACGAATCCCTGTTATTTTGACCTCACCTATTCGTCTCGGATTAGCCGATATAACTTCTACAATGTCACCTACGTTTAATCCGTGGTCGTAACTTCGTAACGTACTCCTACGCTTTCCTTTAAATATTTCATCAAATGTTGTCTTCTGAGTTCCTGGTAATCCTTGATTACCAAACTCAAAATTCATCGGGAGTCGTTTCTTTGCCATATCCGTCTAATTGATGACTTCAAACGTCTCCCTTTCACTTGAAACAGGCTTACGTATTGATACCTTTGCGAGGAGAACCTTTGCTCCATCTGATCCCACCATTGCAACCAACTGNGCTTCCATCTCTTCAACTGTCCTTCTGATTTCAATGTCTCCTTCTGTTCCACGATAGCCACTCCTGTCCAGTAAATCCTTTGCTGCCTGAAAACGAACTGTCTCACTCTCACTACGGTCCATTAAACGCTCCATCACATTCAATGCCTTCGGTCCTACATGCTTCAACTTCTCACGAGTCAGACTCTCTATCTCTTCCTTCAACTGACTCTTCAGGTTCCAGGCATGATTCCGCAACTTACGCTGATCACCCTTGTCATATCCTGCTAACCTTGCTGCCTTGACTGCATCTCCTGATTCAACAAACTCCTCTACAAACATCCTACGCTTCGGAGATCGTATGTGGCTTAAGTCCATGAAGATTCCCGAAGATTCCCGTTACATAATGGGAACCTTCGCTCCCTTGTGAACGTTGTGAACGTTGTGAACATGCTTTGACTCAGATAATGTTAACCATTACTCCAATGGATTGCCTGTTATACTATTCACTAACTTCCGTATCCAACCTCCCTTACCTCCTCCTGGCTTCGTCAATAACGTCCCCCTCTGTCTACTCAACATCTTCTGCTTCCCATGAGTCCGGTACTCCCTTGTCTCTGAAATAGGCTGCTCATGAGTCTCACGAACCTGATTTATCGACTTGCCACTACGGAAGAAACCCTCCTTGCCAGGAGAACCCGACTTCCGCATCAAACGCTCCTTCTTGCTGAAATGATCTCTAAATTCATCAGTTATTCCACCCATTACTACACTCCTAATTATTCCAAGTACCTCTACTTCTAACCCTTCTCAATCTACTTTGCAAATCCTTTTTGCTTGTTAAACTTTGTAACACCTATTCCTACCCAATGTAGGGGACGGGGTATACCCAGACACGTCGAGACAGCGAATTTGTTGGGGGGCATGCCTTCGCATATAAACGTCAACACGAACCAACCCAACCCAGACGACCAATGTGGACGACACGCACGGCCTACACTAGTGAGGTAAGCACTACAGGGTACAGTACAGGCTACAGAAGGTGACATGCGAGGCTATATGGAAGGGCACACAAGTTTAAGCGACCAGGGGAGTTTCCAAAATGGAGTTTTTTTATAGGTTGTTCCCTCAGTCAGCAGTCCAGTTGGCAGGGACATCCTAACCGCACAGCACTAAAGGAGTTCGCTATGCAACAAGTATCATCAACAGAACCCACATATGTAAACGTCAGAGCAGAAGTTTCGATGCAACATGCCGTTGTATTCGCCGACTTACTGGTAGATAGAGCGTCTTTGGAGTTCAGCAACTATGAACCAAAGGACGAGCAGGGCAGAACACCTGCACCAGGACCTAGGCAAGAACTGACTTCAGACCATACGTTACGCATACCGGCATTCTACGACCGAAAAGCAGGAAAGGGGCACCTCATAGCCCTAAACGCCCAACCTCTCATAGTCGAGAAAGAGGCCAGTAAAGGCGATAGAGGGCACACCACAAGACCTGAGCCGGAGTACATGGTTCAGCAAATAGGAGATAGGACGGTCTACGGGGTATGGCCTTTCTACGTCAACCTCACGTCTGAGGAGATAGAAGCTATCAATTCCACCGGAGACGGTAGGGTCAAGATAGAGTACAGCCGTGCAGATGAAGATTGGCTTCCGACCGAGTGGGACGCAAAGACGGTGCGTGTCCTCGCAATGAGGAAGACCGCAACCGC
>JGI25130J35507_1000246_pt1 | contig 17975 bp, 29 predicted proteins | sample ETNvirnome_2_300_FD_35507 | JGI IMG/M metagenome (IMG submission 35507)
TCGCGGGGCACCACGCGTCTGGCAGTACTCTTGACCTCGGCTTACGTGTTCTCGGCTCTAGTGATACTCAAGTGGGGGCCGAGGCCTTTGCGGGAGTTAGTGGCGAGATTGTTAAAGGACTAGACGTGTTCGCCGACGCGAGCATGGAGCTGAACGATAGACTATCATGGCAGACAACTGCTGGATTGAAGTGGAGATGGTAGATGGCTGACTATGCGAAATTAGAAGTGAAGGGTATTTATTCGGCAAGCTCAGGCTCTGCTGCGAAAGCATCCTTCGCCCCTCCTAGCCTTGAACTCACCCCTGATGAATACTTCCATGCTGAAATTCAGGCAGACACTAGCGCCGGAACAACCATCACGACCAGCATCCTCAGTGCTGCTACTCTTTTAGTGGTGAAGAATAACGATACGACGAACTACGTAACGGCTACCTTTGACAGCGCTGGCAACAGTTCAGTCGATAACCTTATTCGAATTGCTGCTGGTGGATTTTTGGTGACGACGGATTTCACTGTAGCCCAGAACCTAAAGCTCATTGCCGACACTGCTGCATGCGAATGCGAAGTCTTCATTGTAGGAACCTAATAGGATGAGCCAGATAGGTAAGTACTTCAAGGCCACTGAGTTTGAGTGTCCATGCTGTAAGCTGACAGCTCCGAGCAATAGGTTGGTAGGGATTCTTGATGTGGCTCGAACTCACTTGGGCCCACTTCGAATCAATAGCAGTTATCGGTGTCCCAAGCACAACGCTGAGGTGGGAGGGAAGAAACATAGCCTGCACCTGCCAATAGGGGGCACAGTCTACGCTGCCGATGTTACCTATTCAGATGCGGGTAAGCGTCATGGCGAGCATATTCTTAGACTTTATGTGGTGCTCGAGAATATTGCGAGACGTTTCGATGGAATGCCTTACGGCTTGGGGCTCTATGGCACCTTCGTCCACTTCGATACGAGAGGTGAGGTTGGCAAGCCTATGGCTCGCTGGGATGAGTACCCTTGGATTCGATAAGTGGAACAGGGGGTGGTTGATCACTTCCACACGCCCTGCTCCGTCACAGGCTGAGGCTCTCCTCCGAAGAGTTATGAGCGTTGTGCCTGCTAGTGTAGCCGACGAGGTTTAACGTTGATTCTTACCCGCCAGTGTACCCGTCACCTCCACACGTTTCATGCTTCTACTCTCCTGCTCTCGGCACCGTTGATAGCGAGGCATAGACCCCGCGTCCCCAGTGCCTTCTGTTGTATCCCGGCGGATTGAGATCTGGCTTCTCTCTCCACTGCATCATCCATCTCTTGCCTATTGGCTCAACAGCGGGTGATGACGGATCCTGCTCTTCTCCTTTCGGGACTGCTTCATATCTTTCTTCAACTTCTTGGGGCGTATCACCGTAGATGGTGACCGTGATGTAACTGCAAAACATTCCTATCTCCCTGGTTATGCTTTCTCCTTTCCGTCCAGCGGGAAGGCCATCTTTGCTATCTCCACGAAATCCTCTAGTCTCATTGTTATTGTTGGCTTCTCTCTGTCCCACTTACATACTGCGACACAGACCTTGGATGCGCCACTGGCATCTCTTGCTGCCTCGGCTTGCTCGAGGGCTGCTTTAATATTGGGTCTCTTCCCCACCTTGCATTCTACCCAGAGCTTAGGACAATCTACGTCTGCCCTGGTATCCCCNGAGAAACATTGCCCCGAGCTCCGGATAGTCCGCTCCCCAAAGACTGGCTTCAGTTCGTTTGCCACGAAGCGCTCGAACCTAGCGCCCTTCTCTCTTTGAGCTTTACCCATTGGACGTCTTGGCCCAGTAATCAAGCTGAAGTGCGCGGGCCCACCAGTTCTTCATACAAGTCTCGTGCTCACATCTGAGCTGGGGACAGTCGGCGGTCTCAATCCAACGCCGCTCATGATAAGCAGCATGTTCCAATGCCTGATCTACGTGGCTGCTCCACTCTCTCTTCAGCTCTGACGGTGCTGACATTATGTCCCCCTCAGCGACTTGTCCTTGATCTCAATAAACCCGCCACCAGCTCTAAACCCATCCTTCATCCTGTCGGTAATCCTGTCGCCGTACCGCTCTCTGAAGTCGTGGCCATTGAGGTTGGTGGTGATGAGTGTTGGCAGATAATTGCCAGACCTCTCTTCTAAAATCTCATCGAGCCTGCTGTTGAAGTACCGGTTCTTATCCATGTACTCCATGCCGAGGTCGTCGATGACCATGTATGGTACGCGCATGATCTCATCCATGTTGCTGTTGTAGCCGCACTCTCTAGTGAGACGAGCTGCTGGCCACCAAGTTCTTTTAGTGAGGGTCAGTCGTCTACTCGCCTTAGTGAAAAGCCAGTAGCCTGCTGCGATAGACTTACCGCAACCCTTTCCCCCTGCTATTGTGAATGACCAAGGGAGCTTTGACTTCTCCTGGCTCTCTGCCCATGCCTGAATGGCTAACAGGGCTGTTGTTTTCCTGAGCTTGAAGTGGGGATCTTCAGTAGGGAGGACGTAATCAACAACTCTCTCTGGGACTCCCTGTTCTTTGAGCGTCTCCCAAATAGCGTGCAGCCTGTTGGCCTGCTCTGACTTCTGGGTCTCCTCCTCGTGTTGATCCTCTTCCCCCCGCTCTCTGGCTTTCGCCATGATTCTCTTTACTGCTTTCCCAAAAACAGTTCCCTCGAGTTCGTTATCCGAGAGCTCTCTGAAGTTAGAACTCTGCGTTTCCCCCACTGAACTCTTCGCTTCCTCCGTGGTACCCATGGGCATTCCCTTTCTTTTGCTTCTCTTTCATTTCAATAAACTGGTCTACCTTCTCTTGGTTCCTGAAAACATAGGCTAGCCCGTGGCCATTGGGGATGTCCTGGTGCCAGTCGCATTTGAGGTTATTGTCTATTGCGAGCTTGAGCTCTTTGATGCTGTAGCCTTCACTGAGCCTTGACTCGATGAGCTTGAATAGCTTGTGGCCTGGCTTCACAGCCCGGGCTTTTTTGGGGTGTATGCTTCTGTAGTAGTTAAGGACTGACTTGGCTGCGTCCCGGTGCTTTGTCTCTGGCTCCTCTAGCTTTGCTTTAAGGTCGACTGGCTGGATGATGCCGCATTTGTGTAGTGCATTGAGAAGATCTCTCGTCTTCTCTACTATCTCAGCTCGCTCTTGTTCTGATATTGAAACTTCTTTCATTACTGCTCCGAAAGGCTAGGCCGGCCCACGCACAAAATGCGCGTTGGGGGATACATGGGCCGACCTTGCCAAGTGGAATCAAAATGGAACGTCGTCAGATGCCTCAATGGGTTTGACGATATCGCTGTCAGCAAGACTTTCCTGCTGGTCCTGGCTAAGATAGCGAGCAGGTTTCAGCCAACGGTCTCCATCCTTGCGCTTCATATAGACAACGCCCTCTGTCCCCTTGTACTCATCGGGATCAAAGGAGAGAACCTTGTCCTTGTATGGATCAGGCAGTCCGACACACTCGGAGAGATTACGAAACTTCCACATTGCCTTTGGTGTCAGGTAGAATGTTTCATTGGTTTCCATCCCAGTGTAACCACCTTCGAGATGGAAGCTAACCTCGATACACTGGCGAGTAAACTTCTGCCCTTTTTCAAGCTTCTCGATCTCAACCCAATTCTTGGGCCCGAGTTCGCAGCTTACCTGTGTACCCGTGATAGTGAAGTTGTAGTTCCCTTCACTGAACGTTGGGCGTGAAACTTGTTGCGGCTCTTCGCCTACTTCTACTGTTACTCTAGCCATTACTGGCCTCCTTCTTTCATGTGCTTCTCGTACTCTGAGTAAGCCAGTTTAATTTTATCGGGCATTTCATACCCGGCTCTACACCCTGCATCTCTTGCCGGGCTTCCTTTGAATACAATCCAACGGTCTTTGCCCAACTGGTGAGCCTTCCCTTCAATGGCTTTGTATTCCATGCAACAATGACCGAGTTGATCTACCCAGTCTCTAACCAAGTTCCAGCAACCCGGATCAATCGAGCCACCAAATTTCTTGAAGTCATCACCCAGTGCATTGGCTCCCTTCTGGAGTCCATCGTGGCTAATGACAACCACTGCCATCCCTCTCTTATCTCGGAGAAGCTCCAACCCTCTGAGCAATCGCTTGAACTCTTCTCTCATCTGGGATGGTCCCTTGAAGAAGGCCATGTATTGCTTGGTGTCATTGTTATAGTCCGTCGTAAGGACGTGCTTGGTACATAGCGACACTGCTACATCCAAGGTGTCCAGGACTGCTGTCTCCCTGTCGTGCTCACTATCGAGCAGATCTCCAATGCACTTAAGCAGCCCTAGCCACGAGGATGACGGTCCATCCTTTGGTAGCTTGGGCACCCTAAGCCCTGATGCCCCACGCTCCGTCCATAAGAAGATGGGCCTTGGGAACATGGAGGCAAACGTTGACTTGCCTATCTTGGGGGATCCATAGATGCCGGTTATGGCTTGTGGGATTGGTTGTAGGCTGAGCTCTTCATCACTGTAGATGTCTAGCTTACTCATGTTTTCTCCTAGAATGGGAGCGCTTGCTCCTCGCGCTTCTTGCGCTTAGCTAGTTTGGCAGAGGTATCGAGTTCCTCTACCCCTGTACATATATCAAAGAATGCACAAGTTCCAAACCTGCTGCATTCATTTGGGTTACGTGGCCAGCTCAAGGCCCGTGTCTCAAGGGGTATGTTGCCTGAACACAGATGCCCCTCGGCTGCACATGCTATCTCTTTCACCTCCATTAGCTTGATGTGCTTGTCGCTTGTTCCGATGGTAACAATCCCATCTTGAAACCGACTGTCCTCATTGAAGTACTTGAACATTCTTTCCTGAAAGTCTTCAATGGTTTCCCTGTTCTCTTCCTCTCTTTGTGCCCACTCTTCGTCTGTCTCTGCTTTCTTTCTCCGAATGGGTTTCTTTCTTGATGGCTTAGACTTGGTGGTTGCTATTACTAGGTACCTGATCTCAATGTTCTCAACGTCATCCTCTACCTGGCGCAGTGCCTCTTCATAGATGATTGGCTGTGTTGAGAACCCTTTGACTCTCCACCATGTAGATCCTTTCTCTAGTGCATCGGACATACTGGTGGTCTTCAGGTCTATTAGGATGTGGGTCTTCCTCTTCTCATCATACCCAATGACATCAAAGATACCTCGGAACGGTTTGCCGACTATCTCTGTTTCCCATTCCATCTCGGTGCCGATGACTTTCATGTCTTTCATCCATGGCTCGAGTGGGTGGTGAGGATCTCCGTAGTGACTATAGAATCCAATGACCATGGCCTTTGCCTTGGCTATGTCAACATCGGACACCTCCCACTGCTGCTTGATCTCAGCTGCCTTCTGGTCCACGATATCCATGGCAACACTGGCGTCCCATTTTAGGAAGTAACCTTTATTGATTGCTTCATGAACCATGAGCCCTATTGCCCTAGCAGGACTGACCTTCACCTCTTCATAGCCAGCTACCTTCCGATAGAAGAACCGACGCAAGCATCCTTGTGCATCGTCAAGACTTGTGCTCGACCACACTATGCCTTCAGTCTTCCTTGAACTCATCGTGCATCTCCTGCTCTTCACGCGCTACCTTGCACAGCTCTAAGTATCGAGCATGCTCATACCCACAATCATACAGCCTATGCGTTGCAACCATGCCTGGCATCTCTGCTAGATTGAATGCCTCTGCTCCTGCCTCTGCCATGAAGACCATTCTCCAGATAGAATTGGTTATACCGCTGTCTCCGTATTTCGAAAAGGCCCCGAGAAACTCTTTGACTCTGAAGATGTGTCGAATCAAAGAAAGGTCTTTCTCTTCCTCTGCATTTCCTACTTCGCTACTCATTACTCTTCTCCTTCTTCCGAACGTGGTTCAGCCCAACGGAAATCTTCCGGAAAGCTAGGGCAATCATTTTTTTTTAGCTGGTGGTAGGCCGAGCCTGGATAGCTTGACCTTGATTAGTCTAGGCTTGAACTTTGGGCGGGGTTTCTTTTTTGCTTGAGCCATTGCTGGCCTCCTCAGTAATCATTCTAAATGCTTTGTCTGCTTCTCGAGCAGCCTTCAGTATAAACTCTCTGTCATTCTTCAGGGCCTTTAGCCAGCTCTGACAGTATGCTGCCTGGTTTTCAATGACTCCCTTAACACCTGTGTGGTGACATAGGAAGGCGCTACCAATTTCTGCAATCAATTCCTCCCTAGAGTAGGAGTGAGAGTCAAGCATCAGTGGCTTGAGATCTCTATCCAATCTCTTCTTGTTGCCAGTAGAGTGAACCAGTTCATGGAACAGTGCAGAGTAGTACTCCCCGTCACTGTTAAACTTCCCTTGCTCTGGCATGTAGACGGTGTCGACGACTGCCCCATAGCAGGGATTGTATGGCCCGGTGGTAATCCTTGGCCTGTCTACCCATCCGTTGAGAACATCTTCAGCGCTTTGATTCTTTTCTGTTTCCCTTGTGTCATTAAAGGACAGCCCCTCAATCTGAGAGGTGTTCCAAATTTTATAGAATCTTGTGAAGCGATATTCTTTGTTTGTCTTNTCATTCTTACCNCTTCCGTAAAAGAGAATGGGAAGATAGCGCTCACCATCTTTGATAGTTGCGCCGAGTTTGTTGATCTGATTACGAGTAAGGAACCCTGGCTCCTTGAACCCAGTCACCATTGGATGGGTGAACAAGGCATTGGCCCCACTATAAGGCTTGCCTGATATGATGTTCCTTGATCTCGAGCTCGCCCATGATTGCTTCCAAGGGGCCGTGCCTTTCTCTAGTGCTTCTATAATTTTAGAGGTTACTATCTCCATTACTTTCTGGCTCATCGCTTTCTCCTGCTTCTGTCATTGTGAATGTTTATTCATCCTCCTCTAGCTGTCGCTCAATGTTGTGGTAGGCAAGGACTCGTTTCACCTCGACCATAAAAATGTTGAGAGCCTTGAACATTTTCGAAGTGTGTTCAATCTTTCCTTCAATGATGAATTGTTGAGCTGCTTCCCAGATTGCAATCCGGGTTCTCATTTCAGGATTGAAGAGCTCTGCGTTGCATTCTTCAATTGCTTTCCAGTCTATCTTGTCACCCAATGGTATCTCCATACTTTGTGCCCGTCGTCGAGCGTGTAAAGTTCGCGCTGTTCTATCTGTTCTGTTTCCTTGAGCCAGCGCATGACATCAAGGCTTCGTCTGTGCCATGCCCATGAGTATGCAGCCAGGTCATAATGAACCGGCATCCACTGTGGCATGTATGAATCGAATCGAATCCCACTGATGCAGGAACTGATGTTTAAGATCTGATTGCGAAGGAAGTAAAGGTCTTCCTGTTTGTCTTCGGATGTTTGCGGGACGATGTACCAGTTAGATTCTTCCGAGTCTTTCCATCGGTGCTTCTTTAGTTCACTGAGTCTATAGTCAAGCAAACGCTTTGACTCTCCCTCCCATCCCTCGAACCAAGCAAACCTGTGTATCTTCTCCCCCCATAATCCAGCCTTGGCTACCTGATGATAGATAGCAATGCTCCCATTACTGAGGTCACCGGCTAGACTGGAAGAGCCCGGCCATCTCTTGCGAGTATAGCCAGATGCTCCACCACGTCGGTCGTCTGCATTTACTTGATCAATCTTCTCTAGGAGGAGGCCTACTGGTTTGACTCGCCATCCACCTCGTCCTCGCACGTCGCTGCTGGCTTCGTCCCAGTCGAAGAAGAGCCAGTCGATGTACTTGTTGTACAAGTTTGGCTCACCGTGCAGTGGGACCCATCCGTTTCCTCCTGCGATACCTGTGCAGGCTTCTCCGTAGTAGTCCTCGTTGAACCACTCGTTGCTGTAGTGCATGACGCACCTTCTTTCTTTGCTGCTCTTTGCCTCCGCTGGTAGTCGAGGACTTCGCTTGCCATTGAGCGTTGCCATCCACGGGTAGGCTTGTATCTGTCATGGCTCATCGGTGTCTGCTCCTGTCTGCTTTGTTAGCTCAGATTGAAAGACATCAAGGATCTTCTCCCTGGTCCATCCCATCTCAAGCATATGTTCAACTAGGCTTGCGGTGTCGGACAACACCATACCCACTCTTAGATTCTTCTCATGTGGTTCTAAGTTATCCCACATCAACGTCTCCTCCAGTTGCATGGCCAGTGCTTTCATGGCTCCCATTTCTGTGCTCCTCTACGTACTCAATGAACTCCCGTGCTACCTTTATCAGGTACCACAGTCTTGTTGATCTCTCCTGAAGTCTCTCGATGTCTCCTATACTTATAGCATAGCATGCCTCGACATATTTTTTATAGGCTATGATGACATCCATATATTCCTGTGGTTTCCACACATCGAGGCCGGACCACCCCTCTTCTTTGCCTATGTAGATCGTATACATCTCGATGAAGGCAGTCGCGCCTTGGTCTCTCTCTTTTGTTTTGTGCCATTGGTTGAGTGCTGTCTTTGATCTGACAGGGATGGNTGCTCTTTTCTANCAGGGCTGTGAGATGCCTCTTCAATTTCTGGAGATAGCTACTTTCTTTTATGAGCAGAGTACCTCCCAGATTGCCTTGCTCAGTCTCTTTCTCCATGGGTTGCTCCATTGCTTCATTGCTCTGGCCTTTCTTCGAGTTGCTTGATTACTTTCCAGATCGGCTCCCTAATTCTTTGCTGTATTGATTCGCTCACTGGTTTTCCTCTCCATCTTTCCAGGCTTATCATGAAGTTTTCAATCTCCTCGCTAGCCTCTCTGAGTTCGTTGGCTAGTGCGCTGTAGGTATCCATTGTTTTCTCCTTGTTATGGCAAAACAAAAGAGGCTTGGGCTGACCCACCCAAACCCCTCTTGTAGGCCTATCTGTTACTGGTGCATCACGAGCCCGAGATCTCTCTTCGTCTCGTCCGCTGCCTCGATGAGTCGGTCAGCCTCGGCGTTCATCAGTGCCTCTGCCTCCTCATCCTTGCCCGCCCTGCGTAGTGCCTCACATCGGTCAGCCAACGTCGGCTCCTTGGCTAGCTCTTCATCTGTTCGCCCCGCCCCGTGCTTGGCCTGGTCCAACTGGTCCCGCATGTACTTGGGTGTTGCCTGGTCCATGGCGTCCTCGGTCTTGAGCTTATCGATGACTTCGTAGAGTTCGTCAGCGGTCCACGGGCTGGTGAAGTTCTCACCGGGGAAGCGTCCAATGAGCCTCCCGACTTGTCCGTAGAACTTGTTCGCGTCTTCTCTCGACCCTGCGATCTCGTCCGCCTGTCGTCGGAGTGCTTCCTCTTCGAGTACCAGTGTACCCTTGCGGCGGCCCTCGTTCTTCTTGTCGGTTGCGATGTAGCTCCAGACACTCGGTCCTTTGCTGCCCTTGAGCCGTGCGTTCGGGTCTCGCTCCCATGTGTGGAACCGCACAACGCCCTCTCTGGCCTGGCACTCGAAGCCCTTCTCTTTGCCCTCGTTGTACTCGACGATGAATGTCCCCTTCCAGAGACCCCAGAAGAATGCCTTGTCCTTGGCTACCCTGACTTGCGGGATGAGTGTCTTGAGGATGTACTCCTTGAGCCTATCTCGATCGATGACTCCTCCCTTGCCTCGCCCGGTGCGGCCTACATTCTCGGCGGGCATCTGCTTCTTGCGCTTCTCGGTCTGGGCATGAAACGCCTCGTCCGAGTAAGCCGAGTGGTCGATGTCCCCTCGTTGCTTGAAGGAGGAGAAGATAAGGTTCCTGGTTGGTGATGGGGTTGATGATTTCTTGCTGCTGAAAAACTTGCTGAAAAAGTTCACGATTTTCTTTCCTTGCTACGGTGTTAAGTTGTCTCTGATCTCTTGCCTGATTATTCTTATCTCTCTTCTATTAATCACCCTCTCGCTTATCTTCTCCTCCTCCCTACTAGGACATGTGCTCCTGGTGGACACACACGAGAAGTCGACAGCTTCCCGACAGGCTCTGCATCTATCGTCTCGCATTGTCCCACTCCTCATCTCTGCACTTATCCAGGAAGCGCTCGATGAGTAGGTGTGGATGATCTGCGTACTGCTGGGCGATGATGAAGGTGTTGACGTACCAATGCGGATGTTCTGCTGAACTCATTTAGTTGCTCCGATGTAAGGGGTTTCTATTGGACTATTGCTTATTCTCTACTCTCAACTACTCGCTTATATTCTCCTCCACCTCCTCTTGTGCCTTGAGGTCCCAGAACATGGCGCATACGAAGGCCTTGGTCTCCAGCCTCTCGAGTTCTTCTACTGTTTGGTGGGTTACGTGCTGACAGGTGGACCAAGGACCCACGGGCTCATCGGTGATCTCACAGTGCTCGTAGATGCGATACAACTCGTCTTTGACCTTCTGTAGGAAACTAAGGCTTATCTGTTGAGGGGTCATGATTGTTCTCCTTCTTTCTTGGGTTGTTGTTCGAGAGCTGCTAGCTCCCATGGACACTCGGCCTCAATGTCGAGACAGACGCGGACTGGTTCTTCTTCTTGCTTANTCATCGGTTGCTCCTTCTGTTCTTGTAACTGGGTAGTGCCATGATGAGGGCTCTCACCTCGTCAAACGGGTCGTGACCTGGCCAAAGCTCACAGAACTCATGGAAGATGGCGGGCATGGCCCAGTCCTCGTTGGGGAATGCTGCTACCGCTTTCGCGGCTACTTCGTCATGGATGGTATTGCGCATGGAACGCTCCAAAGGTGACAAGTTTTGTGCAAACTTGGTGTGGTTTTATGCGAAGCTCCAGCCTCCCCAGGAGTGGAGAGACCAGAGATATCGCATGGTTAGGGTGGATGTGGTGTGTCCTGGTGGACGTTATCCCTGGGGTGGGACTACTTAAGGAACGACACCGCAGCTACGTGCATTGGATGCCACTCTTGCCCCTGAAGCCACTTGATGTGACAAGCCTGATGACGGATCCACGTTCCCTTGTACTGAGGTGACCCGTCCTGCTTGAACCCGAGTAGCTTGCCATTGTGGTAGACCGCAACCTCGCCCTGTTGAACGACCTTCCCGCAGGTGCAAGCCTTCTGGCCCTCCCGTGGTGGATACTTCGCGACCCAAGCCTTAGGTAACTTAGCCGGCCCAAGCTTCCAGGCACGCTTTCGCTTGATGATTCCAAAGGTAAGAAACGACATTAACTTTCTGAGCATATCACTCACTCCTTGTTAAAGATTCATTTCTCCCTCTCATAACATTTTGTTTTTATTTCTTTCTCTCTCCCTCTTTTCCCTCCCTCTTAGAGGCCCCCCCTCCCCCTTTATTAACTTAGTAAAAATAAACAGAATCACCTCTACGAATCTTTCCCCATTCCGGACTTAATGCGTTGCGTTATATATAAGGAGAGAGAGATCATAACACCCCCCCTCGGCTGTGCATGTCATCGCCGCCAGTTTCCTAGACTGGTATTGTGTTACACCGGATTGCTAGTTCCGGGGCGGTCTATGGAATCTTACGGGGTCTCAGTGGGGACACATGTATGTCTGTAACTGGTAAGGCATAAACCGCTGCGCGTCCGCTTTTAGGTGGTCCCTTGCGGGCCATAGCGTCTACTCCGTAGCGGTGGATTAAGTGGGGTACTGCTATGATAGAGTATGCTTGTCCCGGGGGCAACTAGTCGATAGAGTTTTCTCATGCACGTAGAAATCCCCATTTCAATACTGATACTTAGCGAAGAAGAGAAAGCAAAGGCCGATGCCCGACGCAAAGAGAAAGCGCGCCCAAGGGTCGTACAGCATCCATGGGAAGAAGCCCCGGATAGTCCAGACAAAAGATAAGCATAAGCTCTGGGATGACCTCTTCTCTATAACGGAGAGTCAGATATCCATCCTCAAAGAGCGGGTGGACTTGAACCAGGAGCTCGACGACAAAGACATGCGCAAGCTCGATGGTTGCTTCAATGGGATGAAGAGACTGCTCGAGATCGAGAACCAACTGAAATCAGACTTCATCGCCTCAATGACAGACGAGGAATTGGTGAAGCTCGCGAAGAAGGCAATAAGGGAGCGGAAGAATGATCAGGAAGTATGAGCCCATCGACGAGGATTTCCTCTACCACTCATGGCTGCACTCAGTGAAGTGTCCAACCAAGATGGTGACCTCCATGACACGTCGAGTCATAGATGATGTGATAGAGCAGGGNAANNTNCGGGTGTTCTGCCCCGACGACGACCCAGATCATATCATCGGCTGGATGGCCTACGGGAAGATTGAACACACCCCACTTCTCCATTTTCTCTTCGTTAAGAAGGACTTTCGGATGAATGGCCTCGGAACCGAGCTCATTAGGAGCGTTTATCCTGATTTAGAGATGACTATCTTCTGCACCTTCTGGTCGTTTCACATGCAACAATTGAATGCTCGTAAGAGATGGAACGCAAAGTTCGTTGGGAATTTACTTCCGACAGTGGTCTTTGATATCATGTCAAGAGAGAATGGGAGACGTGAGGAGCAGCATGGCCCGTAAAGTTACCAGTTTGCCGACAGTAACGTTGACGAGTAGGGAGATACTCGAGGCGGTAGCTGTTCGCATGGGTACCAGGAAAGGGCCAACTGACGCTCAGAGAAGAAAGAAGAGAAGTCATGCGCTGAGTATGACGAGCTCTTTATTCAAGGAGCAGCTCGATCTCATCTCTGACACGAGCAGAAGGAAGGCGGCTATCTGTAGTCGGCGTAGTGGTAAGAGCTACGCGGCTGGTCGCTACCTAATCAAGGAGGCCCTCGATGATGAGGGCACGACGTGTGTATACATTGCCAGGACCAGGGAAGCTGCCAAACGTATCTTGTGGTCCTCTTTAAAAGAGGCTAACCAGAAGTATCGTCTAGGGATCAAGTTTAACAATGCGGATTTGATTGCGACCTTTCCCAATCGTAGTCAGATCTTGTTTACTGGTGCCAATGATGCCTCAGACGTGGATAAGCTGCGTGGGGCAGCTTTCTCCTTAGCCGTCCTTGACGAGGCAGCTTTCTTCAACATCGACTTGAAGGAGCTCGTTAACGAGGTCTTAACGCCCGCGTTACTCGACAGGGACGGCTCTCTGGTGATGATCTCCACACCCAACAGTGCATGTACTGGGTTCTTCTACGACATCACCGAGAAGGGTACGTACAACTTCTCAATTCACAGGTGGACAGTAAAAGAGAACCCTTACATGCGACATGCTATCAGGGCCATCGAAGATGATATTCGAAATGGGATCTTGAACCCNTCCGAGCCATCCTTCAAACGAGAGTACCTCGGACTCTGGGTCCGCGACGACCAGGACATCGTNTATCCCTATGGTGAGCATAATCTGTTTGAAAAAACCCCAGAAGGTGATGACTGGGAATACGTCCTCGGTATTGACCTTGGCTATCATGATGCCACTGCTTTCGTGGTAGCGGCCTGGTGTTCAGACCATCCTCACCTTTATTTACTCGATGAGTATAAGCAAAGCAAAATGCTGGTCTCTGACGTCGAGGATAAAATACGAGCATTTATGCGGGACTATGAGTTCAACTCTATCGTGATGGATACGGGTGGTGGCGCATCAAGGATGGTTCTCGAGACATTCAAGGAACGGTCAGGCCTTCCTGTTAAGCCCGCAAGGAAGACGGGCGATAAGGTTGGAATGATTAAGATGATGAACTCTGACCTCAATACTGGGATCATCAAGGCACACAAGGACATGGAGCTGCTCAAAGAGTGGGATAAGCTCCAGTATAATAAGGCCAAGACTGCCGAAGATAAAAGATACGATAACCACCTCTCTGACGCAGCGCTCTATGCGTGGGCCGAAAGCCGTAACTGGTTGTTCGAAGAGAAGACTTTGGGGCCTGAAAAGGGCTCAGAGGAGTGGTTCAAGAAGCTTGAGGATGACATGGAGCAACATCTTCTTGATAGAGATGAGCATGACAAGTATGATCAAGACCTATGGGGGATTGGGTATTCGGACCAAGAACTCTGGGTGAACTAGGAGCAGATAAATGAGTGAGCAGCCTACACCAACTACAAAGAAGCTGAAGAGCATGCTGCGCATGCTGACTGAGCATGGCGTCGCCCGCTACAAGGACGCCGAGGTAGAGATTGAATTTAGCGGCTTTATGCCAACGACGTTTGATGATGAATCAAAAGAGTTCGATATGTCGGACTATGAGCAACCCGGTGCATCCAAGACAGAGCCCATTAGGGAAATGACCGAGGATGAATACTTGTGGTGGAGTGCGGATAATACATCATGAAATATGGCGTATTCGGAGAGACGTTCTGGTGGCAGGTTGAGCAAGATCCTCATTCTGCTGTTTCCAAGTTTGTGGACGTTCTCCGCAACGACCAAGACAATTTCTATACGGAGTGCATGACCCACCGTGGGTTGTATAACGGTAGGTCTCCGCACTCTCGTCTCACTGGTGGTTCTCAATACTACACCACTGCTCGCCAGCCACAGCTGACCTTCAACATCGTCCACTCTATCTGTCAGGCAGCTTCCGCAAAAATTTCGAAGCATCGTCCAGCCATCAGCTTTCTCACCGAGGGCGGGAACTTTACTCAGAAGAGTAAGGCGAAGATGTTCAATAAGTTTATCCAGGGCATCTTCAACGAAGTAGAGGCTTACCCGATTGCTCAGCGCTCCTTCCTTGATGCGTGCATTAATGGGACAGGGATCATCAAGATCTTCACTGAGTTTGGAAAGGTGAAGCTAGAGAGAGTTCCTCTCTATGAGATGACTGTCGATCCCCTAGAAGTCGATAATGGGTATCCCCCTCGCCAGCTCTTTCAGACAAAGAGAGTGTCTCGCTTTGTTCTTGCTGAAATGTTTCCCGAGAGCAAAGACGCCATCATGGGCGCTGATGAAGATCGTGATGACGAGTATACTCAAAACGATACTCGAACCAGTGACATGATTCTTTGTCACGAGGCGTGGCATCTCCCCTCTGGCCCAAAGGCTAAGGATGGGAGACATCTGATTTGTGTCGATAATGCGACTCTTCTCGATGAGCCATGGGAGAAGGATTACTTCCCCTTTGTATTTATCCGCTGGACCGAGAACCCTGCTTCATTTTGGGGCAACGGTCTCACCAGGGAGGTCAAAGGGATACAGGTAGAAATTAACAAGCTGCTCGCTCGAATCCAAGAGCAGATGCACCTTGCAACCCCAAAGGTCTTCATTGAGGACAGCTCCAAGATTGTCCAAACGCATCTGAATAACAGGGTGTGGGGAGCGATTAAATATCGAGGTACTCCGCCACAGTTCTTTGTTCCTCGAGCTGTATCTGGCGAGATGTTCTCTCACTTGGACCGACTAGTAGATAGGGCTTACGAGATGACTGGTATCTCTCAGCTCTCCGCGCAATCAAAGAAACCAGTAGGATTAGAGTCGGGCCGAGCTCTTCGAGAGTTTTCCGATATTGAGTCAGAGCGATTTATGGTTGTTGGTCAGGCTTACGAGAAACTCTTCACGGATGTTTCGAAGCAGATCATCCGACTCGTCTCTCAGGGCGGGTCGTACGTCTCAAAAAGCTATGACATGACGAGTGGCATGGAGCGCATTAAGTGGTCTGATATCGATCTCGATGAGGACCAGTATGTGATGCAGGTCAAACCGATTGGCTCCTTGCCTCAGACCCCAGCGGCCAAACTGTCGTCGGTTGCGGAGATGACGCAGAATGGTCTCTTTACTCCGGAAGAGGCTCACCAGCTCTTAGACTTCCCTGACCTGGAGAAGTCGAACAAGCTCAAGACAGCTCATATTGATGTCATCGATATGATGATTGATGAGATCCTTGAAAAAGAAGAGTGGCATCCCCCTGAACCATTTATGGATTTGGAGTTTGGGATTCAGCGATTCCAGCAGGCCTACAACTTGGCCATCATTGAGAAGGCCCCAGAGAATAGGCTTGAACTCATGCGCAGATGGATTGAAAAAGCGCTGACAATAATCGAGCATGGTATGGCTCCAGAAGGTGGACCACCGGGCGGACCAATGCCGGGACCAATGGCGCCAGGACCAATGCCGCCGGGGGCAATGCCACCAGGAGCAATGCCAGGGGGACCAATGGCCCCACCAATGCCGGGAGGAGGAATGGGAATGAACCCGCCTCCTCAATTGCCGCAAGGTGAATTAATGCCAGCAGGAATCCCGACTGGCTTAGCATAGGAGCAATAGATGGAAGACGCAGCACAAGAAGCACCCGCAGCACCCGCACCTGCACCCTCTGCCGAGCCAGAGATGCCGGAGACTTTTAATATCTTCTCGGAGGATGCGGCCCCAGTAGCGGGACAACCCCAGGCCCAGACCGAGGAGCCCAAGAGAAGCAAAGCGTTTCTCGAGAAGGTTGCCGCAGATAAGGCTAAGCGATCTCAAGAGATCCAAGCGAAAAAGCATCAGGCTGAGCTCTCTCAGCGGGACCAGCAGATCCATCAGATGCAGGGGAATAAAGACCTGCTTCAGCGAAACCCGGACGAGTACTTCAGACAGCAAGGGGTGGACCCTGCCCAGTTCTATAATCAGTGGACCGAGCAGAAGATTAATCCCCAAGCTGGCACCTCCATGGAGAGTCAGATTAATCGGACCCAGATGGAGCTCGCTAAGCTTCGGTCTGAGGTGCAGCAAAGAGACCAGTCTCACCAGCAGCAAATCCAGGATGTCGAAACAAGGCAGAGTGTCAAGAAGTTCGTTGGCGATATCGAGCAGTTCTCCGCAAACAACCAGGAATCTTATCCTATGGCCCGAGAGAACTGTACTGCTCGCGACGTAGCTCAGGGGATTGCAAAGTATTACCAGAAGACTGGGCAACAACTAACTATCGAAGAAGCATTCCAAAAGATTGAGAGCGGATTGGCTGAGCATCAGAGAAAACTCTACACTGACCCGAAACATGTAGAACGTTTTCGCCGCTATAACTCGCAGCCTGTAGCATCGAATAGAGTGAAGGGACCACAAGCAACCCTGTCCAGTAAGTGGGGCGAACAGCCTACACGAAAAGACCCCGAGGACATGTCCTTCGAAGAGATTCGAGAGATGTACAAGGGGAAACTCTTCACTTGAATTAAGGAAGGAGGGGAGCAATGGCTTCCTTTAACTTAACGAACTTCGATGCGGCCATGAAGCACATGTACCCGTATAAGAAGGTCGAGAACCTCGTATACAAGAACAATCCGTTGTTTGCGATGATCCCAAAGGAAACTACGTTTCCTGGGCGAAACGCAACTTATGCAGTTGAGTACGGCATGACCACTGGTCGTAGTGCTGATTTTCAAACTGCTCAGAACAACCGTGGCGGTACTAAGCTCGAAGACTTCGTTGTCACTCGAGTGAAAGACTATGCGGTGGTCAGTGTTGATAATGAGACGCTTCTTGCTGCCGATGGTAGCGAGGGTTCTCTGCTTGACGTTGCCAAGGCAAAGACTGACTCAGCCCTTCATGTGCTTTCTCGCACAATGGGCCGAGACATTTTCCGCAGTGGTACCGGCTCTATCATGAAGCTTGCTGCTAGTGGTGCTGTTTCCGGGAGTGTTGTTACACCGTTGACTGCTGCTGGAACCATCCAGGTTGAAGTTGGAATGCGTCTGAAGGGAAGTGCTACCGATGGCAGCGCTCTCTATGATGGTGTCCTGACTGTTGAAAGTGTTGACCGTACTGCCAACACATTCACCACAACAATTGCCCCTGGAACTGCAATGGCGTCACTCGGAAACGATGACTTCTTGTATGTCGAGGGTGATGCTGCTGATGCTGGAGCTAACATCAAGATGTCAGGTCTTGATTCTTGGCTCCCATCAACGATTGCTTCGTCTGGTGATTCTCACTTCGGTGTTAACCGCTACACTGACTCAACTCGTTTGGGTGGTCAGCGACAAGCTGTAGTCTCTGCTTCTATTCAGAACACTCTCATCAATGCCGCCGTTTTGGTTGCTCGTGAGGGTGGTCGTCCTGATGCAGTGTTTATCAATCCAACTGATTGGGCCGAGCTCGCGATTGACCTCGAAGGTCGTGCTCTTGCAGCTCAGAGCTATAACCGTCGTCGTTATGACAACGGTGACGATATGGCTCAGTTTGGCTTTGCAACTCTTCAGCTTGCCACACCTGCTGGCATGGA
>JGI25130J35507_1000252_pt1 | contig 17760 bp, 19 predicted proteins | sample ETNvirnome_2_300_FD_35507 | JGI IMG/M metagenome (IMG submission 35507)
GAGTTTAATTCAGGTCAGCTTAATATTGCCCCAACTAAATTTACACTTAATGAACTGCGTGCAGGTGCTGTGGTTACAAAATTACAAGGCCTATTACAGGTTGACGCAAATAAGCCATGTACATCAAATGTCACTGGTCTTGTGATGGGGGGAGCATTTGTTGTGAATGAATTTTGCCCGCTTGCAACAAGCCAAACTGCAATGATTAAGTTCGAAAACATCGACGCCAGCAAGTTGGTAACGCTGGATGCGGAGTCNGGTATTAGTTTATCTGGGCGCTTAGCAGGNACCTTGCCTGTCATTATAAATGAGCAGGGCATTGCCGTTAAGCAAGGGCANCTGGTTAATCAAGGCGATGGTAAATTATTGATTACTAACAATGCAGGTTTTGAAGCGGTAAAAGCACAGCAACAAGAACTAAGTACCACGCTTAGCTTGTTAGAGAATTTAGATATTAAACAATTAAAAAGCAGTGTTGATCTTAAACCGGATGGGTGGCTGCACTTAGGTGTTAACTTACAAGGCTTTAATGAAAAACAGCAGCAAGCCGTTAATTTTAACTATAATCACGAGGAAAATGTGTTTACGTTATTAAGAGCACTGCGTTTAAGTGATGAGATTACTCAAAAGGTTGAGAAAGAGTATGCAAAAAAAGGAAGCAATAATGGCTAAATGGTTAGTAATGCTAACAGCCGTCGGTTTGTTAAGTGCTTGCACACACCGCGTTGAGGTAGCAGCAAAAGAACCNATTACAATCAACTTAAATGTGAAAGTTGATCACGAAATCCGCGTTAAAGTGGATAAAGAACTCGACACGTTATTCAGTGACGACAGCGAATTATTCTAAGGAGCAAACATGCGTAAATTCCAACTTAAAAAATTGAATGTGATCACTTTAATCAGTGCTGTTTGTTTATCATTTTCTGCTTGGGCTATTAGCCTAGATGAGGCTAAAAACCAAGGATTAGTGGGTGAAGATAGCTCTGGTTATCTCGGATTAGTCGTCAATAACAGTGAAGCGAAAGCCGTGGTTGATGAAATCAATGCGAAGCGTAAAGAGCAATACTTGAAACTTGCCAAAAAGAACAATTTATCTTTAGCGCAAGTAGAGGCATTGGCGGCCGCGAAAACTATCGAAAAAACAAAANCTGGTCACTATATTGAAGTGAATGGNCAATGGGTAAAAAAATAACCTATTAAAGGTGCTAAAAGCCAGCGAAAGCTGGCTTTAGCCTTTATCAATACAGCTTTTTAACAGCTGCTGCCAAAAGTCGATACCCTTGCGTCTTGCAAGTTTAATATTATGCTCAGGAATAGATTCAGGCTCATCGTAGTTGGCGAGCGCTTCGCTCATACTCGCTTCACGAATTAAATGAAGTGTCGGGTACGGAGCACGGTTTGTATAATTTGCAGCATCTGTCTCATCACTATCNGCAAACACATAATCGGGATGAAAATTAGCGATTTGATATTTCCCTTCAAAGCCTTGTGCAACNAGTAGNGCGTTGGCTAGGTCNACCAAATCTAAAAACTCGTCAAAATCACTAAAGCCTTGCTCAAACATTAGTAAAGTTGTTTCGCGCTGCTCATTGTGGTCAAGTTCCGTGCATTGCTCAAGCATATCCATGACAGCATCATCTAGCGTTACTGACGGACTGACTTGATAGTGAATACAGTTGTTTTCTACTTCTTTACGGGCAAATGGGCAAAAGTTGTATTTCACAATGACACTTGATACCCATTCGCGCATTTGTAGTTCGGGACGGCTTTTTGGCNGGTTATGATTCACGTTGTTTCTCTAAAAATTGCTCAATTAATTGCACTGTTTTACGAATAGCACCTTGATTATTAACAACACATTTTGCGGCTTGTTGACCTAACTTAACGAGGGCCTCGTTATCGGCACTTAAAGCGATAAGTGTTTCNGCAAGGTGCTGTTCATTGTTAACTGTTTTAGCNCCTTCAGCGTTTATAAGCTCAGGGTAAATATGGTCAAAATTATACGTGTGAGGACCTGCTAGTACGCCAACTGAAAATGCCGCAGACTCGAGTGGGTTATGGCCACCTCGTTCAATTAAACTGCCGCCAATGTAGCTTATGCGAGCAACGCCATACAGGCATTGTAGTTCACCTAAGGTATCGGCAAGAACGACTTGTTGGCTCGTATAATTATTCTCGCTGCGACGACTAAAAGTCATGTCTGAATGTTTAAGGAGTNATGCTACTTTATCAAATTGTTCAGGATGACGCGGAGCTATAATTAACAGGGCATCGGGTACTACACTGAGCAACTGCTGATGTGCACTTAGAACACGCTCATGTTCAATTGGGTGGGTTGAACCTGCAACCCAAATAAAGCGCGCGTTGTTATATTCGCTNTTAAGAGCGGCGACTTTATCTAATTGCGCGCGCGTGGGGGTNATATCAAANTTAATTGAGCCAAAGACACGCACCTTCTGCGGCGCTAAACCTAACTCAATAAANCGGTTAGCATCATCTTGGTTATGACTGGCAAGGGCGCTAATTGAGTTCATAATCACGTTTGTTAANGGCATCACTTTTTGATACCCCTGCTGCGACTTAGCTGAAAGCCGCGCATTTAAAACAAGTACTTCAATATTGCGTTTTTTACATTGCGCCATTAAATTGGGCCACAACTCTGTTTCCAGAATGCACAGGACGCGAGGCTTAATTCGCTTTAAAAACCGGCTGGTGGCACACGGGAAATCAATCGGTAAATAACAGCAACTGAGCGTATTTTTAAAGTTGTTCTTTATTTGCTCACGACCAGTGGGTGTATTACAGGTTACTAAAATACTTAGCTGCGAATTTTGCTGTTGCAGCGCCTTGATAAGTGGCGTTGCTGCTAAAACCTCACCAACAGACGCGCAATGTATAACCACGTCATGCTGTTGTAATGATGAAACACCAAAACGNTGTGTAAAATGCGCACGGTAGCCTTTATTTTTTTTTCCACGCAAAGCGTAAAGGTAGAAAATAATAAGCGGGCTAAGAATGTATAAAATGAGAGAATATAAAATACGTGCCATTGGTTAGCCTATCAGTGTAAAACATTATGATAGCGTGTTAGCCAATCGAGCTAAATATAAAATGTTAAAAAGGGTTATCTTGCAGAGTTTTAAGTGTTTCGTCGCCGCTAATTTGGTAGTATTTCAGTTACTTTATATTTAGTCTTTATAGTTATGAAATTTAAAATGATAAAAGCCACGGCTATAAGCGTGTTACTCAGTTGCTCTTCTCCTTTATTGGCAACACCCACCGCTTACTTACCGATTGGCATGGATGCACAGCTTGATCATCAATTAGATACTTTATTTGCATTAACCTCANGCACACCTATGACGAAGCCATATCGTTTGGCTGAGGTAGAATACGCACTTAATNAACTTGAAAATAAAGCGCCAAGTTTGGCTGCAGCGATCCGCGCTAAGATTAAACCCTATCAGCGTGAAGATGCTATTACGCGTGTGGGTCTAAAATTTCAGGTCGATGGTGATACTACGAAGAAAATTGCTAATCAACGTGGTTTAAGCTCAGATGAGTGGGGCCAAGGCTTTTTTGAAGGTATTTGGCGTGCAAACGATTATACCTTAGTACAAGTTGGTGTTGATTACAGAGCCAAGCAAAATAAATTTGTGAATTACAATACTTTTGTAAGTTTTGCTGGAGATGATTTGCAACTGAATGTTGGTTATAAAGAACATTGGTTTTCACCGTTTAAACATTCAGCTCAAATTATTTCTACTAATGCAAAAACAGCCCCTTCTATTTCATTAGGTATGGTGCAACCTGCGCATAATTGGTGGAATTTTGACTTTGAGCTGTATTATTCTGAATTAGAGCATGTCGAAAACGGTATTTTATATCAAGGGGAGCTGCATAGCGGCACGCCAAAGCTTGCTGGTACGCATTTCAGTATAGANCCCCTAAGTGGTTGGAAAATTGGCATCAACCGNATGATGCAATTTGGTGGTGGTCCTCGAGAGGTTGATGCAGGTGATGTGTTTGATGCATTTTTTGACCCAGCGGGTAATGATAATAGCGAGCTTGCAGGTGGGCCAGATAATGAGCTAGGGGATCAGTTTGCATCTATCACTAGCACTATCAATTTTGATTTTGGCTTTCCAACCGAGTTGTATTTTGAGTACGGTGGCGAAGACACAAAAGAGCACCAAAATTACCAATTCGGCAATATTGCTTATAGTATCGGTGCTTTCTTCCCACAAATAACGGATACCGTTGCGCTACGCTATGAGCATACAAATATGCACAGTTTGTGGTATGAAAATTATATATATCCAACTTTTGGGAACACCGTTGATGGTTTTGTCGTAGGACATTTTGCAGCGGATCAACGCTATTTCGGAGATGGTGTTCCATCTCAAACTCATGTATTAGAGCTGAGCTACTTAGAGTCTCTGAGCTCTTTATGGGTAGCGAAATTAACAAGCATTAAAAATGAGAGTAACTACCATTATGATATTGGCGGTTATAGTAAAGAATACGAAAGTGCCATTGAACTTCAACTGAGCAATACGCGTCAATTGAATGAACATACACTCGAAACCACCCTGACTTATGGCGAAGATGTGTTTGGTGAAAATTATACTTGGCTATCTGTTGCANTATACTGGTAGGTCTAGCCGTTTTTTTTAAGGAATTTATATGTCTAATCTTGATTCTGTAGCGGCAAGCTACCTAGAAAGTTTAAATCGTCATCAAATGCTGTTTGAGACCATGGAAACTTATCATCCTGAGGTAATGCAATTACTTGAAGCATGCCACAGNGCTTTGCAGGCAGGNGGTAAAGTAATTTGGTTTGGTAATGGTGGCAGTGCCGCCGATGCGCAGCATTTAGCGGCAGAGTTTGTTGTACGTTATAAGTTAGAGCGTGGGCCGCTTGCTTCAATCGCATTGACAACTGACACGTCAATTTTAACGGCGCACAGTAATGACTATCATTTTGATACTGTGTTTGAACGCCAAGTTCAGGCGTTGTGTAAACCTGAAGATTTAGTGATTGGCTTAACGACTTCAGGCACTAGCCCTAATATTAATCTTGCGCTTGCTGCGGCTAATGAAATAGGCGCTTTCACAGTGGCTTTAACTGGCCGTGACGGCGGTAAAGTGAAAGATATCGCGAAGCTGCCAATTATCATTAAAAACGATGAAACAGCGCGCATTCAAGAAGCACATATGTTTATCGGTCACTGGTTATGTGAAGCCATTGATATGGTTGTAGCGGAGCAACAGTAATGGATTTAGCGTTACTTAAAAACTTATCTAAAGCGCGAATTTTAGTTGTTGGTGATGTGATGCTAGACCGTTACTGGCATGGTGACTCGGGTCGTATTTCACCAGAAGCCCCGGTGCCCGTAGTTAAAGTCAGTAAGTTTGAAGACAAAGCGGGTGGCGCTGCAAACGTGGCTAAAAATATTGCCCGTTTAGATGGTAAGGTCGGTTTATTAGGGCTTGTTGGTGAAGATGANAGCGGNCAAATTCTTGAAACNATTTTGAGTTCTGAGAAAATTGATTCGCAGCTTGTTAGCGTCTGTGATTTACCCACCATATCTAAAATGCGCGTGATAAGTCGTCATCAGCAAGTGGTNCGCCTAGATTTAGAAGAAACCTTTACTGNACAACACAGCCAGTTGCTTTTGAATCGTTTAGAGTTAGTGTTAGATGATTATGACTTTGTACTATTTTCTGATTACAACAAAGGCTCACTAAGCTTAATTCAAGCCATGATCCAAGTGGCTAAAAATGCAGGTAAAACGGTTCTTGTTGATCCTAAATCATCGGATCTAAATTTGTATCGTGGTGCCGACTATATTACGCCAAACTTGAATGAATTTAAGCTGGCTGGTGGTAAAACTGAGTCTGAGCAAAGCTTAACCGAGAGTGCGCGCCAGCTTATTGAAGATGCGGGCGTTGCGGCGATGTTATTNACTCGTTCAGAGCAAGGAATGTCGTTAATCAGTCAAACTGAGAAGCATGACTTTGCGGCGCAGCAATTAGAAGTCAGTGATGTTACTGGTGCCGGAGATACTGTAATTGCTACATTAGCGGTGATGTTAGGCGCTGGCATGCAACCTAAAGATGCCGTTGAAATTGCTAATCTTGCAGCGGGTATTGCCGTAAGTAAACTAGGCGCAGCGACGGTATCTCCTGAAGAATTGAGTCGTAAATTGGGTCAGTACTTACAGCAAACCGGCGAGCATTATCAAACGCCATTTGAAGATGTGTTGCAGCATATCGAGTTTGCAAAACAAAATGGCGAGAAAATTGTCTTTACCAATGGCTGCTTCGATATTCTACACGCAGGTCATGTACGCTATTTAGCGCAGGCAAAAGCCAGAGGCGATCGTTTAGTTGTTGGTTTAAATAATGACGAATCAATCACGCGCCTTAAAGGACCTGAACGTCCAATAAACCCGCTTGAAGAGCGGGCTATGGTTCTCAGTGCGCTTGCATCGGTTGACTGGGTAATTCCATTTGGTAGTGCACAAGAGAGTGACACGCCAGCTAAGCTCATCGAGCAAATTAGCCCCGATGTACTGGTGAAAGGGGGTGATTACACGGTTGATCAAATTGCGGGTGCAGACCATGTATTACGCCATGGCGGTAAAGTTGAAGTGCTTGAGTTCCTTAATGGTTGCTCGACGTCTAACGTCATCAGCAAAATTAAATCTTAAGCAATGCTTGGTAGTCACAATACAGTGACTGCCAATCACTTTGTTGCCAGTGCATTATCTCATTACGGCCTTGTTCTTTGGCAAATGAACGGGCAAGGCGTTTAATATTTTCTTGTTGCCACGCAATTTCGGGCTGTCTTATTTCACCACGGTCAAAATCGATAATAAAGACCTTACCCGCTTCGTCAAATAAAATATTATTGATATTCAAATCAGCGTGATAAACACCGCGGTTATGAAATTCACTGAGCGTTGTGGCCACATTCTTTAATTCGTCATGAGTTAACGGGCGAGTCACCAAAATATCTAAAAGGCTTTGTGCTCCTTTTACTGCCTCGGTGATAATATCGCCTCGATAAATAAAACCACTTCGTGTGACTTTTGCAGCGATAGGTGTGGGCACATTTAAGCCTAACTCAGTTAAGTGCATCATCAACGAAAACTCTTTGTAAACCCGCGTGTGCTCTAAGCCGACATACACATATTGATCTGTTAATAGTTTGCCTATGAGTCCGCCACGCCAATAATGACGCAATACACCAGTCAGTTGTTCATGCTTAAAAAACCAGGCCGTTGCTCGGCCTTTTTTAGCGCCAACTATTTTATTTTGTTGTTGCCAAAAGTGAGCATCAAACCAGTCATATGTAAGCATCTGAGTGTATGCAGGGTGGCACAAAAGGGTNGAATTTTGCAGATGCTGAATGTCGAACATAACAACTTAAAATATAAACAGTGAATAGCTATATAGTACCGCATTTTTAGCTTTTCGCATAAGTGCTTGCAATAGCATCAGGTTAATTTAAGATCGCCTATTATTTGCTGTTGCTAAGGGTGCACGTGACTCAATCAACCTCCTATTCAGATATTTGTATATTAAGGCTTTCGGCTATTGGTGATGTATGTCATGCGGTGTCGGCGGTGCAAGCAATTCAAAAAGCGCATCCTCATGCGAAAATNACTTGGGTTATTGGTAAAGTGGAAGCGATGCTGCTTGCTGATTTACCGGGTGTTGAGTTTGTTGTATTTGATAAAAAGCAGGGTAAGCAAGCATACAAACAACTTAAAGAAACCTTTAAAGGGCGAAAGTTTGATGTGTTACTTCATATGCAGGTAGCGCTCAGAGCTAATCTTGCTGCACGTTGTATACCTGCTAAAGTTAAAGTGGGCTTTGACTGGGCACGTTCAAAAGAATTACATAGCCTATTTATCAATAAGCGAATTGCAGCTCAAGCAGAAGCACATGTTCTTGAAGGGTTCCAAGGTTTTGCAAAAGCAATCGGTGTACCAGAGTATGAGCCTAGCTGGCAGATGCCAATAACAGATGCTCATCAACATACGGCAGATACTTTACTCGGTACTGAGCGGTTAGCAGGACGTATTTTTGTTATTTCACCTGCGGCCAGTAAAAAAGAGCGTAACTGGCTTCCTGAACGTTATGCTGCGCTCGCTGATTACGCTCATAATCAAGGATTCTCAGTTGTGATTACGGGGGGGCCAACACCNCTTGAAAATGAACTGGCTGAGCAAATTATTGCGCACAGTCACGTGCCTGTACTCAACTTAGTTGGTAAAACTCAGCTTAAAGAGTTGTTGTGTGTGCTAAAGCGTGCCTCATTAGTGCTTGCGCCTGATACAGGACCTGCGCATATGGCCGTTACAGTGGGTACACCGGTGATAGGTTTATACGCTCACTCAAATCCAAAACGCACGGGGCCTTATTTATATCAAAATTATGTTGTTGAGGTTTATCACCAAAACTTACTTGAGCAAACAGGTAAAACAGCAGACCAGCTGCCGTGGGGGACACGCGTTAAAGGTGCAGATTTAATGNCGCAGATACGTGTTGAAGAGGTTACTTTAATGTTTGATCTTGTTTTATTAAAAGAGCAATTGTGATGAGTAAAGTGCTATTTTTAGACCGCGATGGTGTTGTAAATATTGACCATGGTTACGTATACAAGCCAGATGATTTTGAGTTTGTGCCAGGGGTCTTTACGGCGTGTAAAAAGTTCACTGATGCGGGTTATGAAATTATCATCGTGACGAATCAATCTGGAATTGGTCGAGGCTATTACTCAGAGCAAGATTTTCACCACTTAAGTGAATGGATGAAAAATGAGTTTTTAAAACACGGCGTACACATTCTAGATGTCTATTTTTGTCCACACCATCCAAGTAAAGCGTTGCCTGCCTATTTACAAGAATGTGAATGCCGTAAGCCAGCGCCTGGCATGTTGTTGCAAGCGATTGAAGAGCACCACATAGATCCCGCTCAAAGTATCATGGTTGGTGACAAGCTTGGTGATTTACTCGCTGGCGAAAGAGCCAATGTGGCAACGCGTGTTTTAGTGCGCTCTGGACAAAGTTATGCAGAGTCAACGGAGCAGCATGCGCACTATGTATGCGACTCGTTAGCTGAATTACCTAATTTGATTTTACACTTACAGCAGGTATGACCAGTTTTTTCCTATCTACCGCGCCTAATTTAGGTTGTGCGACGAACTACAAACAGTGCAATTGTTCGCCTAAGCTTTTACAATAGGCGCAAATTTCACAGTCACAGCTAATCGGCTCTGATTACTTAAAAGATTATTTGGAGATTTCAGATGAGAGCATCTGCGTTTTTCACTCAGCTTCAGCAACAAATAGATGAAGTAAAAGCTGAGGGTTTATACAAAAGCGAACGTGTTATTACTTCACAGCAACAAGCTCAAATTGAAGTTGCATCAGGTGATAAAGTTATCAATTTCTGTGCAAATAACTACTTAGGTCTTGCAAATAGCCCAGAGCTAATAAAAGCCGCACAACAAGGCCTTGACGATCATGGTTTTGGTGTTGCNTCAGTGCGTTTTATCTGTGGTACTCAAGATATTCATAAAACATTAGAGCACAAAATTTCTGAGTTTCTAGAAACAGAAGACACNATTCTTTACTCATCGTGTTTTGATGCTAATGCAGGCTTATTTGAAACAATTTTAGGCCCAGATGATGCCATCATCTCAGATGCGTTAAACCATGCTTCTATCATTGATGGGGTTCGTTTATGTAAAGCAAAACGTTTCCGCTACGCTAATAATGATATGAGCGACTTAGAGAAGCAATTAATTGCAGCTGATGAAGCCGGGGCAAAAACCAAGCTTATTGCCACTGACGGTGTGTTTTCAATGGATGGCGTTATTTGTAATCTTAAAGCAGTATGCGACCTTGCTGATAAATACGATGCATTAGTTATGGTTGATGATTCTCACGCNGTNGGCTTTGTGGGTGAAAACGGTAAAGGAACACCTGAATACTGTGGCGTATTAGANCGTGTCGATATCATTACCGGCACATTAGGTAAGGCGTTGGGCGGCGCATCAGGTGGTTATACATCAGGNAAAAAAGAAATTGTNGAGTGGTTACGTCAGCGTTCACGTCCATATCTTTTTTCTAATTCATTAGCTCCATCAATTGTTACAGCATCAATCAAAGTACTTGAAATGTTGAGTAACGGTGGCGAACTTCGCGCTAAATTATGGGATAACGCTCATTACTTCCGTGAGCAAATGGAAGCAGCAGGGTTTACCTGCGCAGGTAAAGACCACGCGATTATTCCAGTAATGCTTGGCGATGCGAAGGTCGCTTCGATGATGGCTGACAAGTTACTTGCTGAAGGTATCTATGTAACAGGTTTCTCATTCCCTGTTGTACCTAAAGGTCAAGCACGTATTCGTACGCAAATTTCTGCGGCGCATACAAAAGAGCAATTAGACACTGCAATTGCTGCCTTTACCCGTATTGGTAAAGAAATGGGTGTTATCTAATTTTATTTTCTAAACCGAAGCACCTGCTTCGGTTTTTTTAATTGAGTGTAAATCATGAAAGCATTATCTAAATTAAAAGCAGAACCAGGGATCTGGATGACCGATGCGCCAAAACCTGAGGTTGGCCATAACGATCTGCTTATTAAAATCCGCAAAACAGCAATTTGTGGAACAGATGTCCATATTTATAAATGGGATGAATGGGCACAAAACACTATTCCAACACCTATGGTTGTTGGCCACGAATACGTGGGTGAAGTGGTTGATATGGGTCAGGAAGTACGTGGTTTCCAAGTGGGTGATCGTGTTTCTGGTGAAGGCCATATTACCTGTGGTCACTGTCGTAACTGTCGCGCTGGTCGCGTGCATTTATGCCGTAACACAACAGGTGTGGGTGTGAACCGTGAAGGTGCATTTGCCGAATACCTCGTGATCCCTGCATTCAATGCATTTAAAATTCCAGATAATATTTCTGATGAATTAGCATCAATCTTTGACCCATTCGGGAATGCGGTACACACAGCGTTGTCGTTTGATCTTGTTGGTGAAGATGTCCTTATCACCGGGGCGGGTCCAATTGGTATTATGGCAGCAGCGGTTGCTAAGCATGTCGGTGCGCGTCATGTAGTGATTACTGATGTAAACGAGTACCGCCTAGATTTAGCGCGTAAAATGGGCGCGACACGCGCTGTAAACGTTNCGAATGAAAACCTAGAAGATATTATGAAAGAGCTCGGCATGACCGAGGGCTTTGATATTGGTCTTGAAATGTCAGGTGTACCGGTTGCATTCAACAGCATGTTAAATAACATGAATCATGGTGGTAAAGTTGCCATGCTGGGAATTCCACCATCAGATATGGCAGTTGATTGGAATCAAGTTATTTTCAAAGGCTTAATTATCAAAGGTATTTATGGCCGAGAAATGTTTGAAACGTGGTACAAAATGGCGAGTCTAATTCAGTCTGGTCTTGACCTTAATCCAATTATCACGCATCAATTCTCAGTGGATGATTTCCAAGAAGGCTTTGATACAATGATTTCAGGCCAATCAGGTAAAGTAATCCTAAACTGGGATTAATACCGTANAGTGTGATAAGGCGGCTTTCGGCCGCCTTTTTAGTTTAGAGAGTGTTATGTCATATAAACATATTTCAGTCAGTGAAACGTTTGCATTATTAGATAAAAATGATGTGGTGATTGCTGATATTCGCGACCCTAACTCATTTCAAGCTGGGCATATCCCTGGTTCTGAGCATTTATCAAATGCTAATATCAGTGAGTTTATGATGAACAAAGAGTTTGATCAGCCTATTATTATCGTTTGCTATCATGGCGTAAGTTCTCAAGGTGCAGCAAGCTATTTAGTAGAGCAAGGCTTTGAAGACGTCTACAGTATGGATGGCGGCTTTACAGCATGGCAGACACAACAACCGGAGCACATTGAACGATGATTGAATTGGGCAGCATTAATAATCCTCGCGCCGCGCAAGGCTTTATCGATTACATTAAAAGTAAAGGCTTGCAGGGTGAACTGCGCTCACACGATGGTAAGACAGTGATTATTTGTGTTGCTCCTGAGCATTTTCATCAAGCTCAGCCACTGTGGCAAGCGTTCACCGCGAATCCAAATGACGAAAAGTACCTTCAAGCATCGTGGCAAGTTGGCAGTACTGAGTCGCCGTTGTTATATCAAGGCCAGTCACTTAACCTAAAAGCACGCTTTAAAGCATTGAGCTGGTTAAACCGTACTGTNACCTTGGTTTCAATCGCTATTTTTGTGGCGTTTTTACTGGGTGGGTTTGAAACTCTTTATGGTATGTTGCAATTTAACCCTGCTAAGCCGCTAACCTGGTTTACCCCNGCGATTGTTCATTTTAGCGCTATCCACCTCATTTTTAACCTGATTTGGTNGATGACACTGGGTAATGACATAGAAAAACGCAGTGGTAAATTAACCTTAGTTGGGCTTTTCTTNGTGACGGCATTTATCAGTAATTGGGCACAGTTTTTAGTAGTTGGTCCGAACTTTGGTGGGCTCAGTGGTGTTGTGTATGGTTTGCTCGGTTTCTGTTGGATTTACAGTGTAATGCGACCTCAACAACCCCCGCTTGTTAGCAACAGTATTGTTGGCTTTATGNTGGTGTGGCTNATTTTAGGCTTTGTGGATATGTTGCCGGTTAGGATGGCGAACTGGGCACATTTAGCAGGGCTTATTGCGGGTATGGCTTACGCCATGTCAGATAAACTATTGTCGCGTAAGTAGTTTTATTANANGTGACGGCCTTTGCCGTCACGTTTAATGGTATAAATACTTAGTAAACAACACTTCACGTACTATTTCTTGTCCAGTCTCTTGCTTTAACAGTGCTTTGAGTTTTTCTGTACAGCGCTTTCTAATTTCTTCACGNCCCGTGAGCGACTTGATATTTTCTTCAGGTTCTTTTGACAGTATCTCGACAATCGCATCACGCAATAGTGGAGTATGGTGCTCAACCACACCAATATCAGAAATATCATTAAGCATTAGATCAACAGTGATCCGTACATAACCCAGTTTTTTATTTCCTTGGCCAATATAATTNGTGATAATGTCAGGCTCAAAACCGAAGTAACCGACATTTGATTCTGCGCGTGTCGAGAAACTTGTCGTAGCGCCAATAACTAGCATGCTAATCAAGTAAATTGATAACAATGACTTTTTCATAGTTTAAGAATATCCCACCTATTCAATGGTTTTTAGTCTATACCCAAATTAACTTAAGATACAGGTTGTTCTCTGTTTTTTAANCCATGTAGAGATTAAATCATGACTTTTTCGAAACGGGTTGCAGTGATATCATTTACGCGGTTTTTATAATTATTGAGTCGTTGTGATTACATTCCCAGTTTCGTTAGCTGCGCATTGGCAGCCTGCTTCGGCATACCCTTATTTAACGCAACAGCAGCAAGGTTGGTTGCTTGAAGCNGGGTCATTGACGGCCAAGCTTAAGCGTCATTGCCAACACTTTTCNGTTAAAGTGCTCAATGAAGCCCCTTTTGATCTTACAAAGGAGCAACAAGCTTTATTAAATACGNCGTTGAGCCAAGCGCTTAACCGCGAAGTGCTACTATTATGTGATGATAAACCAATGGTTTATGCACAAAGTTGGTTACCCGCAGATGATACCTTAAAAAAGCAGCAGTTGCTAAGTATGGGAACACGGCCATTAGGGGATGTTATTTTTCAAGACCCAAGCTTATCTCGCACAGAGATAGAAGTGGCAGAGTTTAATGAGCAGCACACTATTCAAACNTTATTAGCTGNGCTTGGCAAAGAGTCTAAACCACTGTGGGGAAGACGAAGTGTATTTTCATTGTCAAATGCCCATTTTTTAGTGGCCGAAGTTTTTCTGCCAGAGGCTTATATTTACTTATGAAACTAGCTGCATTAAAAATCGCACACATTCCTTATTACAAACAACTTATGCGAACAGATAAGCCGATTGGTACTTTGCTATTGCTTTGGCCAACGTACTGGGCGTTATGGCTTGCAAATCAGGGAGCACCAAGCTTATTAAATTTTGTGGTGTTTAGTTTAGGGGTGTTTGTAATGCGAAGTGCAGGCTGCGTTATCAATGACTTTGCTGATCGTAAAATTGATGGTTCAGTAAAGCGCACAGCAACGCGTCCCCTAGCCGCAGGGCGAGTGTCCAGTGGTGAGGCGTTGAGCTTATTTGTGTTGTTAATTGCCGTGGCATTTGGATTAGTTTTAATGCTGGGGTGGTCGACGATTTTGCTCTCTTTGGGGGCTCTTGCGTTGGCATTTTGCTATCCGTTTATGAAGCGTTATACCCAATTACCACAAGTGGTACTAGGAGCCGCATTTAGTTGGGCTATTCCAATGGCATACATGGCCTCAATTGGCTCAGTGCCAATTGAAGCNTGGCTGTTATTTATTGCAAACCTNGTGTGGACTGTGGCTTACGATACCATGTACGCCATGGTTGACCGTGATGATGATTTAAAGATTGGTGTTAAATCAACGGCCATCTTATTTGCACGTTTTGACAGGCATATTATTTTCTTACTGAATGCGCTATTCATTGCGATACTCAGTTACATTGGCATAAGCAATCAGCTTGATATGCCTTATTGGTTAGGCTTAATAGCGGCGATTGGATTTTTACTTTACCAGCAAACGCTTATTCACTATCGCGACAGAGAGCACTGTTTTAAAGCGTTTCTAAATAATCATTACGTCGGGCTGGTTATTTTTATTGGCCTTGTAGCATCCTTGCCATTACCGTTTTGATTATCGCGGTGGGTCGATAATGCCGCTTATTGAGGCATTTTTTCTGAACCAACCAGCAATTGAATAACGCACATCGTCTGCGGGTAATACCTCATGCATAAAGCGTTCGCTTTCAAACATGACTAATGTGCCTGCCTTCGGTTTTATGACCACTTCAATGTCTTTACTTTTAGGTTTATAAATAACCAACTCGCCGCCAGACGCGGGGCTATTTAGGTAGCAAACCGTTGTAAAAATACGGTTTGAGCGTCCTTTAAAGGCATCGTAATGCTTTTTATAAAAGTCACCTTGTTGGTACTTCGCATAGTGGCATTCATAATCAAACAAGCCCAAGAAAAACTCTCTATTTAACTGGGTCTTAATTGCTTCCATGGTCGCGAGATAAGTTATTTGCGCTTGGCTTGAGCTATCAAACCAAAAGGTCTTATCTTTGCGTACCGTTTTATCGATTTGCTGATCGTTTAANCTACCGATACCTGCAACATGAAAATGGGGATTAATTCGGTAACAATCTGCAATTAAATCATTTATCAACTGCTCATCAATTGCGTTTTCAACAATGGCATAACCAGTATGTTCAATTGCATTTAAATAAGTATTGGAAATAAGCTGCGCGGTCATTCATATGCACAATCAAAAAAAGGTGCGTAAGTGTATCTGAAAAAAAATTACATGCACGCTTTTTATGCAGTAAAACAATGAGGATGTATAAGCTGGCCTAACGTAGTCAAGCCAGCTTGATATGTNCATTTAGTTGTGGCTAGATAATGCTGTTTTTTCAATAAGATCTAATAAATAACTCACGTGCGAGTTTTCATTAATTTGTTGATTAGTTTGGATCACTAACTGTTCGTGAGCGATTCCTTTATTGGTTTTTAATACTAGCAATTCAGGGTCTGAAGAAACGCTGTTGGCATGCTCAATACTNGCAATCGCAATATGGTTTGACTTTTTCAAGCCTTCCATAACTTGTTCAATACTACCGACCTTAACGCTGGTTGATTTATTGAATGAATCAATTGCTTCGTTTAGCATCGATTGAACCGGCTTCGATTGTGAAAAACAGCTGTACATTGGGTAGTCTGTTAAGTCTTTCTTGCTAATGTCTGTTTTATTAGCAATTGGATGATTTTTTGATACAAATAAAATTAGCTGATCAGGCAAATGGATATCACTACCAATGCTATTCATGGCTTGTGAGCAAACGCTGATATCAATTTCACCAAGTTGCAGTTTGCGAATTAACTCACTTTGTTCTTGCAACTGCATTTCAATTTTAACATGTGGGTATTGTGCTAAAAATTGCCCACACGACACAGGTACAACTGCACTTGCTTTAGTTGTGTAGCCGATAACGAGCTTTTCGTTTTCACAACCATTTAATGACTCGAATAAACGTTTTTTTGTTTCTTCTAAATTATTAAGTGTTTGTTGTGCGTACTCGAGGAAAAGTTCACCTTCTTTGGTTAGCTTTACAGAACGAGTAGAGCGAGTAACGAGTTCATAGCCCACTTCATCTTCAAGTGTTTGAATACTACGAGTTAATGCTGAAGTGCTTATCTGGGTTTTTTCAGCAGCTTGGCGGAAGTGTCTGAGTACGCCGAGTGCAACGAATTGTTCAAGTTGTTCAAATCTCACTTTATATAGTCCCTTTTTATTAAGTAAGCCCTTACATTGAGTTAAAATAATAATACCTAACATTGAGTATAGTAAATTATTGTACCCATTTTTAAAAGTGTTGTTTTACAGGTAAGTTACAACTAGTCAGGGTAACGGTCTTTAATCTCCAAGAAAAGTGGTAAATTTTCAAGTAATAAGTCGACTAAAGTTGGATCAAAATGTTTCGAACGTTGATTTTTTATTAGTGCAAGTGCTTCATCGAGTGGCCACGCTTTTTTGTAACAACGGTCACTGCATAGAGCGTCAAACACGTCAGCAAGCGCAGTTATACGACCAACGATATGAATATCTTTACCTGCTAAACCGTGTGGATACCCAGAGCCATCCCACTTTTCATGGTGCTGAAGTGAGATCATTGCACCGCAAGTCATGATCTCGTTACTTGAATTTTTTAGAATTTCATAACCTACTTCAGCGTGTGTCTTCATTATTTCCCATTCTGTATCATCTAATTTTCCGGGCTTATTTAAGATGTTGTCAGGGATACTTATTTTTCCTATGTCGTGTAAGGGGGAGGCAAGCTTGATGATTTCACACTGAAAGGGATTAAGTTCTGATAGTTTTGCAAGTAACTCGCTGTATAACGCGACACGTTTAACATGTGAGCCTGTTTCTTTAGAGCGTTTTTCTACTGCTTCACCAAGAATATAGGACAATTCCTTTTGCGATTCTTTTACCATTTCGCGCAATTTAAGATTGTCATAGGCCAGTGCAATATTGTTTGCATAAAACTCAAGAAGTTGATGNTCGGTAGCATGTAATTTACTTCCTTTATTTACATACAGCATAGTTTCAAGGCCCGCTTTGGTTGGAAAGTAACCAATGTAGTCGGTACTTGTTTTTAGTGATGACTTACGATCATGAGCATCAATAAATAAACTTTTAACTTCGTCAGGAATATTATTTTGACTGGGGATAGGCCCAACGCCTGAAGCCGCCAATAATTGAAAGTCTGTTGCAGGAGATGATTGTAAATTAACCGCGGCAGCACAATAAATTTGAGTGTCGTTTATACCCATCACATTTGTCACGTGGCTTAAAATAGTGGATGCAAATTCTTGCACACTGTCGCATTTTAAAAAGTTAGCTGAGGCATTTATGATTTGTTCGAGGCCATGTTTATGGCGATCAATAATTTGGATATCACGATGAGATCTCAGTGCAGAATAGAGCAGTGTTTTAATTTTTATGGCTGTTAATTCGGTTTTGTTTTTGTAATCGTTTATATCGTAATCACGGATAATAGATTCTTCAGGTGCTTCACCTGG
>JGI25130J35507_1000254_pt1 | contig 17644 bp, 11 predicted proteins | sample ETNvirnome_2_300_FD_35507 | JGI IMG/M metagenome (IMG submission 35507)
AGGCGGTCCGTTTTATGTGGCCTGCGGGGTCGCGTGACAGGTGGGTGTTGTGTAGTGTAGCAGATGTGTTATGCTGTTGTTGTTCTTATTGGATGATGGTTAGGTGATTTTTTATGTCTGAGATGTCGAATTATCTTGAGACCAAGATTTTGGATTACGTTTTGCGTGATACTGCGGATTGGGCACCGGCGACGGTGTATCTGGCGTTGCACACGGCGGATCCTGCTGAGGATGCGTCGGGTGCTGAGGTGTCTGGTGGGTCGTATGCTCGTCAGGCGTGTGCGTTTGATGCTACTCATGCTACGGGTGGTAATACGGCGAATACGTCTGCGGAGTCGTTTACGGGTATGCCTGCGTGTACGGTGAGTCATATCGGTATCTGGGATCACGCGTCTGCCGGGAACTTGTTGTTTTATACGGATGTTACGGCGTCTAAGACTGTGGGTTCGGGTGACACTATTAGTGTTGCTGCGGGTGCTGTTACTGTTACGCTTGCCTGATGGCTACTGCATATCCCGCTGCTCTTGACACCGTAGGTTCTCAACTTCGGACAGACATTGCGTCTACTGACGATTTGGATGACAGCGGCAAGGAGCATGACGTTATGCATGTGAATGTGCATGGCGCGGTTGTTGCGTTGGAAACGAAACTTGGTATCGGTGCGTCTACTGCGTCAGGGGCTTCTGACGGAGATGTGATGACGAGGCAGGGCGATGGGTCTACTGCGTGGGAGGCTGCTGCTGGTGGTGGTGCGTCTTGGTCGGGGTCGACCGCAAACGGCCTCGCCACCTACGGCGACGCTTCGACCATCGTCGCCGAGGCCAACGCCACCTACGACGGGACCAACCTGACCCTCACATCAGGCAATCTCATAGTGAGTAGTGGCAACGGCATTGACTTCTCGGCCACGGGCGATGGGACCGGAACGGCGACCAGCGAATTGTTTGACGACTACGAGGAAGGCGTTTTTACAGTTACCTCGGATGTGGCCTCGGGGACTCTGACCCTCAACACCGGAATCGACACGCTCAAGTACACCAAGATCGGCCAAGAGGTTTTCATCCACGGCATGGTCGAGTTCTCCACTGTTACGACGGCCTCCGGGGCGTGGTATATCAACGGGCTTCCCTTCACGAACACCAACACCAGCGTGGCAGGCGGCGGGGAAAAGCGGTCATGGCAGTTCGCGACCGTCCTCGACACCACCAGCGACGTTGATCCCGGTTCGCCCCTCGGCTGGATCGAAGCGAATGAAACCCGGATCATGATGTACCTCTCAGGAATCAGCGCCGGGGCGTCCATGAACGCGACCTATCTCGATACAGGTTCCAAGGTGTGCATTTCCGGCAACTACATCACCGAGTCCTAGAGCCTGAGGAGGCTTCAAATGGCACTATCCAAAACCGTCGTCTGTGACCGAATGGAGGTCCTACAGGACGCTCAGATCCAAGTCCGCACGGCGACCATCGTGGCTGAGGACGGCGTTGAACTGTCCCGCTCCTTCCACCGGCATGTCTTAGAACCGGGCGACGACACCACCGGCGAGGATGACCGCGTGACCGCTGTCGCCGCTGCCGCGTGGACACCTGAGGTGATCGCCCACTGGGATGCGATCCGGACCGAACGGCAGGCCCTCATGGACGCTTCACTCGCTGAGTAACTAAGTGATATTTAGGGGCTGACATGGCTATTGACTATCGCCAGTCCGGCATCGACTATCGAAATACCGTTTATTCCTATCGGGGTGTCACAACTCATGCCATTACGGCGGCGGTTACTGGTTCAGCAACAGTTACAGCAACGATAGTTGAAGAAGCGTCCATTGCGGCTGCGGTTACTGGTTCAGCGACTGTAACAGCAACGATAGTTGAAGAAGCCTTTATTACGGCTGCGGTTGCGGCTGCCACTACGGTAGTTACGGCTATTATTGAAGAGGCGTCCATTGCTGCGGCGATTACTGGTTCGGCTGCGGTTACGGCTGCGATTGTTAGGGAACGCCCGATTGCGGGTGATGTTACGAGTTCGGCTCTTGTCGCGGCTGCGATTGTTAGGGAATGCCCGATTGCGGGTGGTGTTACAAGTTCGGCTGCGGTGGTGGCCGATATTACTTGGTATAAGATTCTTCCGAATGTAACTATTACAACAACATTACAAGATGATGTTACACTTGCGGTTGAACTATTAGATGATGTTTCTATTACTGTGGGGGTTTAATGGCTACATACGATAAAGACGATCAGGTGCGGGTTACTGCAACATTTACTTCTAATGATGTGGCAACAAACACAACTTTAGATCCTGCGAATAAGGCATTACATCATAAGCCGTCAGGTGACAACGTAGAGGTAAATGCGAGTAGCGACGAGACTGGCATCTACTACGCCGATGTTGATTTGGATCAGATCGGTACACATACTGTCAAGTTCACGGGTACTACACCTGTCAAGGCGATGGAAGTCGTAGAATTAAAAGTCGGCAAATCCGTATTTGACCATTCGTGAAGAAACTGGCCTACGTTCTGCCAGATCCGAACCCCTCAAAGGACAGGGGTGAGGCGAACCGCGCCATTTTTCTGGCGGGGTTAGAGGAACACGGCAAAATAAGTAAAGCATGTGCCATAGCAGGGGTGACACGCTCCGCTTACGACAAGTGGAGGCAGCGTATACCGGGTTTCGCGGAGAAAGCGGACGCTATCCGCCACAAAGCCCTCCTTGAAGGCGGTACCGAGACATGGGATGGGACGTTTGCGTCGTTTAGAGGCGACTATTTCGGCCATATGTCCCCTTTCTTCCATATTGAGGCAATAAACGCCTACGAAAACACCCCGCCGGGGAACATTACCCTCATTTTGTGGCCTCCGGAGCATGGAAAGACCACGTTGGCGGAGGATTACTTCTGCAAGAAGTTGGCTTTGAACCCAGAGTTCCGTATCACCGTTGGTTCAGAGGGAACTGATATGGCTCGTAAGATTCTTGGTCGTATCCGTAGCCGTATGGAGCCTCACGGCCCGTATCCCCGGTATGTAGCCAAGTTTGGGCCGTTTGTTCCCCAGAATCAGTCTGGTCGTAAGACGGTGCAGGCGTGGGGTGCCGATTACTTCAATGTGTTCAAGAAACAGACGCATGATGAGCGCGACTATTCGATGGTTGGGTTGGGTTGGCGGTCAAAGATCGCTGGTACCCGTACTGATCATCTTCATATAGACGATATTCAATCAAGGGTGTCGTTGAATTTGACCGAACAGATGTTCGAGGTGTTCCGGCAGGACTGGTTGACACGCCCCGGTGAGAAAGGACGAACCAGTATTAACGGTACCCGTGTCGGGTCAGATGACTTCTATGAGCGGGTGATGACGGAGATCGATCCCGATATTTTGCAGGTAATCAAATTTCCGGCGATTATCACTAATGATGAGGGTGAACCGGAGCCGTTGTGGCCTGAAATGTTTTCGTTGGAATCGTTGGATCGTATTAAACGCAAGGTGGGGGAGGAGGCATGGTCGCGTAACTATATGCAGGAACCTACTTCGTCTTTATCTGCTACATTTACAGATGATTCTATCCAAAAGTGCCTTAATCCTTTACGGTCGGTGACCCATGACCCACCCGAAAATTGTAGTGTTTATATCGGCGTTGATCCTGCTCTTGGTTCAAACAACTGTGTGGTGGCTGCTACGCCGCACGAAGGCAAACTTAAGATTCTTTTCATTCGGGAAGATACTGGGTTAACTCGCAACGAACAGATCCTCGGCGTTGTTGAGGACGCTATTCAGCGTTGTCTCAAGAACGGGTCAACTGTTTCAGATGTGATCATTGAAGCAATGGTGTTCCAGAAGGGGCTGTCGCGGGACGAGCGTCTAGTGGAGATGACTCAGCGTTACGGGTTTCGTGTGCGGGAGCATTTGACTGGTATCAACAAGTACGACGAAACGATTGGTGTCCCGTCGATGGCGCTGTCGTTTATGCGAGAAGAGATTGAGATCCCTTACGCTGACGATGGGCCTACCCGCCATCAGGCCGACCAGTTGATTCGTCAGTTGAAGGCGTGGCGTCCGTTGAAGCGGGGAACACGGCTGCGTCAAGATCAGGTGATGGCTTTGTGGTTTATTTGGATACTTTGGCGGCAACGCAAACAAGCATTTGATGTAGACTCTTCACAATTCAATTATAATGGACTACCGTGGAGGACATCTATGGCTTCCAGTAGGGCGTTTTGATGTATACNTTTGAAGAAATCGTGGGGATCGTTAAGATCCGACAGCAAAACGCATCGCCGCTATTGGCGCGTATGCTGGAAGTCAAGGAACGCTACAACGGTGACTATGTTATTCCGTTGCCGTCGATGGAGAACGAGCCTGTTCTTCCTCCNTTGACACCTGCGTTGATCTCGGAGAACATTGATGCGGTAGCCCAGCGTGCAGCATCGGTTATGCCGTTCATTGGTTGCCCTGCTGTTGATGGTTCCAAGGAGCGTGGCGTCCGGTCGCGCGAGTATGCTGATATTCGTCGCCGCGCGTTGGCTTCTACTTGGTACCAGTCGAAGTATAAGATAAAGATTCGACGGGCTTACAGGCATCTTGCGGGTTANGCGACAGCATGTCTGGTTGTGCATCCTGATTTCGATAAGGGTATGCCTCGTATAGATGTCCGCGATCCTCTTGGTGTCTATCCTGAACCCAAGGCTTACGAGGATGTGGATCCTCCTGCGAACATTGGTTTCATTTACGGCAAGTCCGGGGATTGGATTCGTAGCCATTACCCGCAAGCCATGTCGGAGAATGGTGGCGTTATCCCACCAGACGGCAAGAGTGATCAGGAACTATGGGACATTGTTGAATGGCTTGATGACGAGCAGATCGTTATCGGAATCATGGGGCCACGGTACGAACATTTCAATCAGGTGTACGGTCATCATGGAGCCACGCAGGAATTGTCGCGTGTAGCCAATAGGGCAGGGATGCCATGTGTGATTACGCCGGGGCGAGTTACCTTGGATCGTATCGCATCGTCGGTTTCGCAGGTTGTCGGCATTGTGGATCTGATGTCNAAGATGATGGCGTTAGAAATTATGGCCCAAGAGAAGGCTATCTTCCCTGATAGGTATATAATCGGGCGGTCGGGTCAGGTACCGATGATTGTCGGCGGGGAGTGGAAAGACGGACGCGAAGGCCAAGTCAATGTTCTACTTGANGCTGAACAAATCGGAGAACTCCGGTCGTCACCTGACCCGACAACCAATATAGCCATCGANAGGTTGGAGCGTAATGCGCGCATCTCTACCGGAACCGTACCTCAAATTGGTGGTGAAACATACGGGGCTTTGCGTACCGGACGAGGTATCGACGCCCTCATGGGAGCCGCCTTGGATCCGCGTATCCAAGAAATTCAAGAAATTATGGAGGCTCATCTTCCTCATCTAAACGAGTGTATCTTCGCTACCTACAAGGGGTATTTCGGTAGCAAGAAGTTCTCTATGTTCACTGGCTATGCGGGTGACTTCGGTCAAGTTGAGTTCACACCGAATGAACACTTTGAGATTTTCGATAACGTGGTGTCGCATTCGATTCCCGGTGCTGACATTCAGGGAACGACTATCCAGTTGGGCCAGTTGTTGGGCATGAAGGGTATTAGTCTTAGAACATTCAGGACCAAGCATCCGTATATTGAGGATGCTGAGGCAGAAGGTAGGCGTGTCGATGAGGAACAGTTGGAGGAGGCAGTCATGGCTGCGATCCAGCAGCAGGCTTTGTCGGGTCAGTTGCCTGTGGTGTATGTCTCTAAGATTGAGAAGCATCGCAAGAAGGGGTTGGATATATTTCAAGCCATTGAGAAGGCTGACGAGGAGATAAGGGAGGAGCAGGCTGCTGCGGCTCCGCCTCCGGGCGAGGGTCAGGTTATTCCCCCGGAGATGGCTGCTGGTTTGGCTGCTGGCCCTGAGGGGATGGCTCCACAGCAGGCTCCACCTTCGGGAGAGTTTTCTCCTGAGGCTGCACAACAGTTGGTTAGTGCATTGAGGGCTGGCTGATGCCCCGNAAGAAGAGGACACAGACGCCACAGACTCCGGGCCTAGAAGCAGGTGCAGCATATGGTGAGGTAGGCGATAGTCTGGCAGCGCAAGATCCCGATAAGGGCGGGATTCCGTTGCCTGCGGGGGGTGGCTCTGTTACGGCTACTCTTCCCCCTCAGCAGCGTCCGTTGCCGGTTGAGGCGGCACGCGGATTTAATCCACAGGTAACGCCATTGACTGCTCCCGGCGAAGGTCGCAATATCCAAACGGCTTTGCCACGTATTACCCCTGAGCAACGCTCAGCAGATTTGCTACGTAGGTGGGCTATTGCTACGGGTGATCCGATTATGGCACAGTCGGCGCAGCAACTCGGGCAGTTGTAATGGCCGGAGTTTCTCTGGTTCGCCGCGAATACGTCCGCATCGGAGCGGTACCTACTAGCGCAGTAAACGACGAATACTATGGTCGCCGTATGCAAATGCTTATGTCTGCGGGTGCCGGACGGTTCCTTGACATAGATCCGGATTCGTTGGTGGGGTTGGCTGCTGGTCCCGATCCCGACGAAGACATGATGGACATCTTCTTAGGTGCGTTTGATCAGAATGAATTTAATTTGATGCGGCAACGGTTCGAAGCAATGCCGACTCAGATGCAACGAGCAGAATTTAATTTACTGCCAATGAAAACCCAGAATCTGTTGAGAGGAGCGGGCTACCAGTTTCCAGAAGAAAAAGATCCTGAAGGATTGTTGAAGCGGATCTTTACTTGGGATATTCCGTTGCTGCCTGAAGAGCATTTCGGTACCGCTATCAAGGTCGGTTTGGCTCCGATTCGTGCTGTCGGTTTTGGACTCGGAACTGTTGCCCGCAATGTGTGGGAATTCGGAATAATGAAACCATCCCGGTTTGCTACACGCTTCGGCCGGTCGCTGGCATTTATGGGGCAGCGCGACAAGGGAGATTTCTCGGATCCTACCCGATGGCGCGACGCTTGGAATAAGACGCGGCTAGAGGATGATTCGTATTACCAGTCTACGTTGGATGCTGCTATCGAAAAAGTTGGCGGTGGACAGGTTGAACTGATGCGGATCTTTCTCCGTGACGGCGGGCAGGGCGTTTACGATCATTTGGCTGAACGTGGTGAAGAGTTCGGGTATGCGCCTGAACGGATAGCGGACCAGTACCAGAGGTGGTATGACAGTCTTGCTGATCCTGCGAATACTGAAGCGTTGGAGATTCTTGATTCGGGACGGTTGACGATTGCGGATGCGTCTGTGAAGGCATGGAACCGGTACGGCGTGTGGGATGTTACACCGGGAACAAAGCCTGCCGCTGTTGTCGGGATGGTTGGGTCTTTGGCTGTTGAAATCTTATTGGATCCGACAACATGGGTTGGCGGGTTCTGGATTAAGATTGCTAAGGTCGCCAAGTTCGGTCACCGTGCTAAGGACGGGGCCGAATTGATAGACTTTATGCGGCGCGGCACCTTGTTGGAACGTGCTGCTTCTGAAACCGGGTTTGATGCCTTTAGCAAGATCCAGATCCTTGACCGCGTAACAGGCGAATACTCGGATGGTTTGGCTGGGATCAAGGAGTGGATGAAATCCACTGGTGTCAATGTGTTGGGTCGAACCAATTTTGGTATTCGATTACAACTTCGTGCCATTAACCGACTGATCGACAGGGTTACTGATGCGTTCCAAGAGATAGATGAGATCGCAGCATTCAAGCAACATATCCTTGATAACGCCGATGAGGTAGTTAGCGGTACGGATCTTAGAGCAGCGATAACAGAACAGTTTGGTAAGGGAACCAAGTTGGATGCGTTGCTTCGTGATATGCCTGCGTTGAATCAGGTCATTGATTCGATGCGTAACTGGCATTTCGGACAGCGGCGCACCGTGATTGCTGTTGATGACGAATCTGGCGAACTGATCCGCAAGTTTATTTCAGCCAAGGGCGCTGAGGAGGTCCCACTTATCAGGGCAGGGGCCGCTCCTACGCTTGCCGATGAGCAGGGCTTCTGGGAGTTTCTTGCTGATGACGCTGGGTGGATGGCGTTGGCAAAACCATTAGGCCGTACCGATCCTGAAGCATTGTTCCTGCCTCGCATCGGCGCGTTTGGTGCGAAGTGGATGGGTGCCAAAAAGTACATGCGGGAGATTCTTGACTTTGACGACTTTCCGCTTGCCGTTAAGGCCGACATTGCGCGGATGACTTCAAAGTATTTGGCGAAGCAAAGCGATTACGTTCACAGCAAAATCTTTAATGACATTCAGGAAGGTACGCTGGAACTGTCAAAGCCAATAGACCAAGACACGCTGTTCAATATTTTGCGTGATCCGTCGCAGGATCACATGACAAGGCTCGGGTTGACTTCCGATGACTGGTTGAAGATAGACGAATACGCCGACTTACATCAGGCAGACGCGTCACAAATTATTCTTGAAGACAGCGAACTGTCAGATTTGTTGAACTACTACCTGCATGATGGGTTTGAGGTTCGTCTTGATGAGAACGATGTTCGCCGTCTTCTCCCCAAAAGAGGGCCGGATCTTATCCCATTTTCGGGAGCGGGCAAAGCAGCGCATCGCTACTATAAGAATCGGGTTCATCCTCCCGGCAGCACAAACGCAGAGTTGACTTGGCTGGAAGAAATTGGTGCTATCGGTGGAGCGGTAGCGGCAGGGTTGGCGTATTACCCGGCGCGGTTCGCTGAGAAACTAACAACGTATGTACCCAAGTCCACATTGTTGGATGTCACCGATGCCGATACTGCCGTTAAGGAGTTCACGGCGCTTATCGACATGGGTGTCATGTCCGGTATGCCACGCACCCAGATAGATCAATACCTCCGCACATTTGTCATGGGTAACGATTCGGAGCGGTGGCTTGTTCAGCATGACTTCTTCCTAGATTTTATTGGCCGCACAGGCGCGCTGGTGCATGGTGGACGCGATGTTCAGGACTTCATCCAGAAGTTTGTTCGTCATGGTACTCATCGGTACGCGCAAATAACTGATGATTTGGTGGGGATCCACGGAATGAATGTTCCTCGTGCGGTATTCCCCGGTGCGGAACATGGCGCACAGTTGGCGCGTGCAAATATTATTCCAAATTACCGTGAGTTGGCTGCCATATCCCGGTACACGGCGTTTTACCGTATGGCCGGGTGGGGTATTCATTTGCCTACGATAGATAAGTTCTTGGCGCGGACTTGGCGACCGGCCGTATTGTTGCGATTGGGTTACGTTGCCCGCAATGGTGGCGAGGAGTTGTTCTCGTGGTGGCTGCGTGAAGGCCCAAAGAATTGGGCTAACCATAAGATCGCTCGTGCAGCCATTGACAAGCATGTAGTCTGGGATGAGTACGGACGGAAGATTCTCAAAGACATTGATCCAGAAGAGCAGTTGCCGATTCTGTGGAAACCGTTTTCTCGCCTATGGCGGTCGTTTAACGAGATCGGCGGCGTAGGCGACTATGCCATTACAGAAAAGGCAATAAGAGAGGCTGCTTCAAATAATCCGAATTGGAAGTTTATTAGCGACGAGGCTCGCGCATCCCTGTTTGAGGCAAGCCGGGTAAAGGTTAAGAGAGGGGTGGAAGAGACTCTAATTGGTGGTANGTCGCGACGCATGTTTGAGTTTGCTAATGCCAAGGCAAACGAATTGAGTATGCTTACAAACGATTTCATGGGGGTTGGTGCTTCTGGAAAGATGGCGCGTTGGATCGGTAGAAAGATCGACAAGCAACACGATGAGCGCGCCCGAGTTATCGCTGAGATGATGACCGATCCGACGATCCTTGATCAGCAGATGAAAGATATTCTTGGAACATTCGACAATTATATTAATCCTGATTCGGTTGACAGGGCGCTGCGAACCTCAGGATTTGGGACACCAGTTGATCTCGGGTTGCGGCTTCCAATGGATTACGGCTCATCTGGGCTGGAGTGGGTAACTACTGAAGCCGGAACCGAAATGGATGCGGTGCCGAAGAGCATTGCCGTTACTCAACGATTGAATTATATGTCAGATCCGGAGGCTGTTGCGTATTTGCGAAGCATGTCGCATTATGCGTCACCCCAGCAGGAGGCCGTATTGGCTCCCCTTGCGGCGGAACTTGGATTGGAAGTTGCAGCAGACGAGGTAGCGTCAGCAGTTGTTTTGAAGCATTTGCAAACTAATCACAAGGATGCGTTGAAGGTACTCGCCAAAGCGTTCGATGCTAGACCCACCGATCCTGATGCGTTGGTTACGAAGTTGACTGCGAACGACGCTTTCCTTGATAAGTTGCCGGAAGACGTACAGCCTGCATTCCGTGCATTTCTTGAACCGGCACCCGGCGTAGATCAGAATCCGAATGTTATAGCGTTTCTGATAAGTGGGGTTGATCCTGCGAAGATTATTACCGATTTCGATGATGCTGTTGTGCAAGCAAAGCGGGCATTGTTCAATGAGTTGATGACCGTGCGGGGCGAGCAGGCGGGTCGGAGTGCCCACGTATCCAATGTTGGGTTCGATATAACAGGTGGGCCGATTAGCGAATCGTTGCCTGATGGTGCTGCCCGCCTGTTTGTTCCGATGATCCCGATGGAGCATGTCGATTCGTTGATCAGGCTATTGTCCGAAGGTGGTGGTGCGCGCTTCCAATGGTTCGATGAGTTTGTTGAAAAGTTGGAACACCGATTTATCCAGATGGGGCTATCTTCGGGCGAGGCGTTTAAGGCGGCGCGGCTACTTCAGCCTAGTTTGCGGGCCGACACTATTCATCACACCCCCGGTATTTATGCGATTCTGGCAGGGTCGTGGACTGATGCAGGGATGTCACATATCCCGTTGATGACAGGTAGCGCCAACCCAGATATTGCTGATGCGATAGCCAAGACCATAACGGAAATGCTTGGTCCTATAACGCGACTAGATAATGCTGGTCCCGATGCAGCGTTTAGGTTGCGGTCCCGTATCGGAACAATAGATGTCAATGCCGAAGAATTGTATGGCGTATCCCCTGCTCCAAGCCGTGTCGGATTGAATGGGCCAACGATTGCAATTAATCGCGGCGGGTTGCGTACCAGTATGTCTCATCCTGATGTGGCGGTGCGAGGCGATGTGGGTGAGGTGTCGTCGTTCTATGGTTGGACCAAAGAGGGGCCGACTACGGCGGCAGACTTTGGTTCGGGCGGCATGAGCAGAGAAAAGATTATCGGTATCGGTGGCGAGCAGTTGATGTACCGCAGGGCCGACGGTGGTGTTCAGGGTGTGCAAATGGTTAATGACACGCCGGTTACTTATACGTCGAATACGTGGCGAAACAAAAAGAATGGCAGCACCATTATTCGCCGTGCCGGAGATGAGCGGGCGCAGCATTGGTATACCGACAACCCTGAATTGTGGGAAATTGTGGATACCCAGTTCACGGCGCATAACGATTTTCATAATGCGATGCTGGAATTGACTGAGCGCATGTCACCAGATATTTTGGATCTGGTTTCGTCGGGGACAAGGGCAGACGTTCCCGAGGTGTTTCTTCCGTGGATTCGGGAAGTCACTCATGGTGATGAGATTAGTGCGCTGCGAGTCAACGCCTACGCCAACGACGCGAGTTGGTGGAACAAGGCACCAGAGAGGGTGCTTGCGTTGAAGCCCGTTGGCGATGAAGGCGGCGGGCTGGGTGAACGCATGGGCAGGGCGTGGAACACGCTGCTCCGCAACTGGTTTGATGGTGTAGTCAACCCGATGATTGGTGCAATGGTTCGTGAACCAATGTTCCAGCATTACTATCTGGTTGCTTCTAAGCAGGTTGCTGGCGTGAAACGCAACTACCATCACACAAAGGGCGGCTTTCAGGCGCTTTCTGCGCGGCTAGGCGATCTTGCTTCTTACGATGACGAAGGTCAGTTGGTTGTCGATTCGTTGAGGGGCTTTATTCGCCATGATTGGCAGTTGGCGTGGATGGATCCAGAGGCTGCCGTATCGCGTGCCGCGTTTGCAGTTGAGCACGGCAACGCTAAAAGATTTGCGAAAGCCGCTGGAGAAGTGCTTGAAGATATGGATGGCGGTGCTGTTGAGGACGCGCTTAGTGTGTTGATGCGAGCCGCTGAAGCCGATTCGCCTGCGATTCATGAGTTCTTCAAGTGGGCGAAGATACAGAAGAACCAGTTTGAGGTACACAGAAATGTATCGCTTCAGCGGGCCATGACTCTGACAAGTGCGTTTATTGATGATCACCGTATCCGGTCACAGTTTCAGGAAATGGTCGGAACGGCGATGCCATTCTGGTTTGCTGAAGACCAGTTCTTGCGTCGCATGGGCAGAGGGTTGAAGCAGAATCCTCTCATGTTGCGTAATCTGCATTTGACAATGAACGCTGGGGTGCGCGGCGGGTTGGTTCAGGAAGATCAGTTTGGTGAAAAGAAGTTGGTGGTTCCCGGCAGCGAAGTGTTGACGACTGCTGTGCTGGAAATCGCAGACAAGTTCCCGATTGTCAATTCGGTATTCGGCGGGCCGCTGGGTGCGGTGATGCGACCGAAGTTGGCTACGAGTATTAACGTGATTCCGGGTTACGATTTGGAACAAATAGGGCAGATGGGATTTGGTCCCTTGCTGTCGGTGCCAATTAATTTTGCTTCAGGGCGAGATGCGAGCCTGCGGGCTACGTTTGAACACAACATGATTGGCGGCAGGTACACGGGGTCCAGCAAGTTGACGACCGGTAACGCTGACTCTGTGCGACTGTTGGGTGAAACGATCTGGTCGTCAGTGCTGCCTGCTGTATTGGCGCGGCCTCTCCAGTTGATGGGCATTGAAGGTCCGAATGGGAATGCTCGCGCGAAAGCCAAGATTGATGTAATCAAATTTATGGCGCTGAACGACATGCTGCCGACAGAGCAGGAAGTCGCGTCGCAGGCCAACCCGGAGTTGTTTCGAGAGGAGTTCTTGGACAAGGTTGATCAGATGGCGAAGCAGTACCAGTTGTTGCAGGCGCTGACTTGGTTCTTTGGTCCTGCAACTGGACAGTTTTCAGATTTGGTAGTGAACGACAAGTGGGAATGGAATACAGAGTTCCACGATCTGTTGAATACTGGCATGCCGTATGAAGAGGCGTACCCGATTTGGATTAAGAATGTGGAGGCGCGAACAGGTGAGACTTTCAATCCTGTTGAGTTTTCGCCGTTCCGCACATCGGCTTCAAGCAAAGTGCCGTTCGCTGTATTGGAATCTACGCAGGCTGCCAACGAGTGGCTGGTAGATAACGACGAGTTCACTCGTAATTTCGGGTTGTCTAGCGCGTTCTTTATGCCTCGCAAGTTTGATGTCGATGATGACGAATATGTTGCGGAGGCGAAGCAGCGACAGATCAACATGGGTTTGCGGACAATGGACACACCGGAAGAGTTTCTAGAGGAGTTGTATTACAACATCGCCAGTCCGGCTTATCACACGCACCGCATAGATTATCTACAAAAGAAGTACGTGTTGCAGAAGCAGAATTTGGATACGCAGAAACTGGATCGTAGTTGGAAATTCTGGTATGACGGTTTCAAGATTCAGCATCCTGTGTTCGCGCAGCGGATCATCACAGGCACGGCGAAAGTAAAGCGTGAAGAAACAGTTGATCAGTTTCGGCTGCTTGTTGAAACCCCCGAGTTGGTTCCAGAGGGTGACCATCGTCTAGATATTCTAAATGCGATGGCAACTATTGTCGGCTTTCAAGACAAATTGAATTCTTTGACCGGTTTGCGGACGGCGGATGCTCAGCGCCGCCGGGACGCTATTCGTTACAAGTATTGGAAGACGATGGAATTGTTTACTCAGGGCAAGCCTTGGTTGAATGAAATATACTATAGTGTGTTCTTGCCGATGGTTAACGACAGTTGGGTCGCTAAGTATCGTGCAGGTTTAGTGGAGGTTAATCCGATGGCGTTGGCAGCATAATGGCAGACGAGAACGATAACCGGAACCCGGAGCAACCGCTACCTACTGCTGCCCCTGATATAGACGTAACTGAAGATGTCCCTGTTGACGCACCTATCCCTGAGGGTGGCGATCCCGGCGCGGTTATTAGTGGTGGCCCTGACTTTAGCGGAATTCTTGATAAAGTTGGGGGGGCCGCTGAAGGCGTAATAGAAGATCGGAAGTGGTGGGAATGGCCTGACGTTCTATCACCTTTTAGCCCGGTTGTTGCTGGGGGCTGGCGAGATCTTGTAACAGACGCATGGGGTCAGGCTACAACCGGTGCGCGTCCAGAACTTGGAGATCCGGATCCTGCGTATGCGCCCATTGTGGCTGAAGAGGCTGGGGTTGTTTCAGATCAAACAACAGACCGGACTGTTCTAAAGAATCTTTATTTTGATGCGATTAGTGAAGAGTCTGCGTTTGTCAAACTGATCAATTGGCTCGCTGGAACCGGCACAATAACGATCAATCAGGGAATCGGGGGATTGGGTCAGTCCTTGAAGGACACCTTGGAGGGTGTGGACGGTGTTGAGATTTATGATCTTAACTCTCCCGCCGGGAAGGATTATGTCAGAAACTATTTGATGGCAAACTGGGTCAAAGTGGACGGCCTTAAAGAATTGGTTTCTGCGAATCTTAAAACTGGGTACGGCGACTATATGGATGCGTTGGGTAGAGATGGCAAGGTGCCTAGCAACTACCGCAATATTGATACCGATGTTATTGATCCGGCAACTGTTACTAGTATTCTCCAAGAGTTTGGTGATACAAGTTTCGGAATGGTCGCTCCTGATTTGGGTCGTGTCGGAGACATTTATGGAACCGGGGAAATGGATCAGAAGCCGATTGCCGATATAGCATTTGGGGCGGTGGAGGCAGCCGTTGACCAGATGATGGAAACAACGATTGCGCCGGGGCAGACATTGCTGGTTGGACCAGAGGGTCTTCCTGACCCGGAGGGTATGGAGTCAATCGGGTTCATTACCACATTTGATGGCACCCCGTTTGGCGATGTCGATAGTTTCAACGATCTATTCTCTGGTGGAAAGATCGGCCCGTTGACATTGATCGACCAGTTGAATCGGGCAGATCCTGATGTTGTCGAAAAGTTCCAGCGTGAATTTGTTGCACTTGGGTTGATGAACGAACCTGTTTCGTGGGGTCGCCTTTCTATTGATCCGCGAACGAAAACCAAACCGACGATTGAGGCGGCTGTCGGTTGGCAGGTATCGGTGGCGCAGGAAGCGTTGACGATGGTGCGAAATGGGCAGTCGTTGACCGATGATGGCACACCGTATGTGGATGCGGTAATGGATAGTTATATCGCTAGTCGAATGTCTGGCGATGAGACTATTGCTACGCATGACCGCGAGTTGAGGGCACGCACGGTTGCTGATGCGGGTAACCGCATTCAGCAGTATTTGACTAACACGGGTAGGTATTTGCCTGAGGGCGCGCAGTTGCAGTTGCAGTCCGGGTTACAGGACATGCTTAAGTCTATGTCGGATGAGGATCAGGAAGCCGCTTTTGGGCAGGGTGGTTCTTTGTGGGAAAGGTCGCTGGCTGAAAACTTGTTGAAGCAGTTTTATGGTGCCGACGATTGGGGTTCGATGTTGACGTTTGGCGGGTCGAACCGTGATCAGGACTTCTTCAACTATGCGGCACGGGTTGGCGCAGTTTCTAATCGGGAACGCGACCTTCTGCGTGTCGGGGCCATTGATAGAACGAGGTACAGGCGGCATTGGAAGTTTCGTGAAGATGAACTAGTTGAGGCTGAGAAAGACGTTGCTGTTGCGGGTTTGCTGCGATTCATAGGTGAAGGCATGGATGGCAGTTTGTCGAATGCCACATCGGAGGATGTTGTTCGCGGGTTGAATACATATATGCATACAATTGGTGTGCAGCAGCGAAGCGAGCGTAATCTTTCGCAACGGGATTTGTCTCAGTTCGCGCAAATAGCGTTGGATAATGCTACGTTTGGCGGCGACGAGTTGGTTTCTAATCTTGCCCAGCAGGGCGTGGCTCAGTATGGCGCAGGCGTGGGTGGTTACCGATATAAGAATCTGGTTAGTGCATTGAATCAGGTTTCTAGGGGTGCTGGAAAGTTGGAGGCGCGCAATGTTTGATCCGGTTGAGAAAGCGTCTGGTCAGCCCAATTATGCCAATCCGAAAGTACGGGGTAACGAGTTTTGGCGGCGGTTGAAGAATGCCCACGATAGGGCAGATATAAAGTTTACTGCGTATTCGATACATCCTCAAACGGTTCCTCGTTTGGTGGCACAGGTGAAGAACACGGATCCTGCATTGGCGCGTCTGTTGTCAAATGACAGCACAGGTTTTCAAACGAATGAGGCTGCGATTATTGATTACGCATCGGATGACGATTTGAAGCGGGCGGCTGACGCGTTTAGGCGGCAGGGGTTGCGGGTTGATCCTGAAACACCGTGGATTGTGTCGATGCTGGGTGGCGGACAGATTGACCGCAATGGTGACATAGCAAACCAGTTGTGGGATAAGGCCATCGGTTCTATTCACACGCCTGAAAATAATGTCTGAGTATGGAACGCAGTTGCGTGAAGGCGGCGGGCCTGAATGGGACTTTGAGCAGGATCGCAATCCGGAATCTGGTTCGTTAGACGCGGGGCTGTTAACGCAGCCTGCCGTATCGTCAGAGCGCATAGCACAGTTGGTAGATACGTTGGGGTTGGCGTTGCGTGTCGGCGCAGATCAGGCAGGTGATGGTCCGGACGCCGATGTTATCACTTATGCGGATAGGTGGTTGCGTGACACTTCCGGTATGACGTATGGGGCCGTGTTGAATGTGTTGGAGTTGGCGGATGCCCAAGATGGGATTGATTGGACGCATAGTCTTATCGGTCCACAGACGCCACAGTTCGATGTGCGACATATCGGGGGATGGATTAATCCGTTTTCTGGGGTGATGGATTATGGGACTGCTGTGTGGGATGTTACGGGTGCGCCGTGGCTGCGGTTGGTTCAGGGTAAGCCTACAGAAACCTTCGGGCATGATTTGTCTCGGGCGTGGCAGCACGCAACGCAGGCTGATACTCGTTTGTATGGTTACGGTGGTAATCCTTATGGCAATAAGGCGGCAAATGTTTTGGGTGTTCATAGTCCGTCAGATGCGTTGTGGGCTGCGTTGGATGTTGTAGATATTGCGTCGTTGCGGTGGGGTGGTGCGATTATTGCTCCGGTGCGGCAGATGTTGCGGGAGGCTGCGGAGCGTGGCGGACGACGGGAGATTGCGGATGCTATTGCTTTACAATCTAGAAGCATTAGGTCACCTGATCGGTTCGGTCCTGAACACGATATACCCCTAGCAGATACGCTGGATCAATTAAGACCTGATCGGTTCGGTCCTGAACACGATATACCCCTAGTAGAGATGCTGGCGCGCGGCAGGGCGGAGGCCCGCACATGGTTCGATAATCTATCTGATAAGGATCAGGCTGCTGCTATAGTGGAATGGGAAAAGTCTTCTAAGCCGCACTATACCGATCCTGACCATGTGTTTGATCCGGCAGATGACTATGACGTTCGGAATGCTTATACCGCTGCGCGTCGCGCCCGCGAAACTGAGATGCGTACTATGTGGGATAATATTAGTACCGGTGAGCGTGAGGTTATAGAAGCCGACTACAGGGCTGCTATGCCAACTTT
>JGI25130J35507_1000260_pt1 | contig 17498 bp, 26 predicted proteins | sample ETNvirnome_2_300_FD_35507 | JGI IMG/M metagenome (IMG submission 35507)
TTCCAAATCCCCGGTGAAATCATCACCTCTGTCACCGCTCTCGGTGGCGGTGCGCCCCCGTCCGGCTACTACGCCGCAAAGATCGAGAAGATCGAACCTCACCCGTCGCGCGCCACGGCTCGTCGGATGACCCTGTCGTTCCAGGGCTTCTCCTGCACTGACTGGCTGAACACCCCCTACGATGTCGAAGGGAAGGCTATCGCCGGTCTCAACGAGAAGCAGGTTCGCGGCATGGTTGCTGCGATCAAGAGTGTCTTCCTGTCCGCTGGGTACACCAACGAACAGATGTCTCAGGGAATCAGCGACGACTGGCTGATCGACAAGAGCGTCTGGCTCGAGTGGCATGCCGCCAAGGACCTGGGTGCCACCTACGGAAAGATCGACCGATACCTCACACAGGTTTCCTTCGACACTTTCCAGGCCGACGGATCCAAGCCGGCAGTTGCAGGAGCTGACGCTGTCAGTTCAAGCAGTGCCTCTGCAGCCGTTCCACCTGCGGTCGCTGCTGCAACACCGGCTCCGGCAGCTACTGTGGCTCCGGCTCCTGTTCCTGCACCTTCCAATGGTGCCTCTCAGACGACGATTGGTGGGGCTGTTCTGCCTCCTCCGCCCGTCGGCGCGCAGGGCCTGACCCAGTAGTTGTCAGGGGGTGGCCTCGACACCGGCACGTCGAGGTCATCCCCACCCTTTCTCCGGTGCAGTTTGACTTTCAATCCCCAAGAACACGGCGCAAAGTGCGAGGTGTGTCCGCTCGGACCTCGTGGCTGCTTCAACGATGAGGACTGGCGCCCTGTCGGTCCAGAGATTCATGAAGGTGCCACAGTTCTCGCTGTCGGAGAGAGTCCGTCGCACGAGGACANCCACCACCAGCGNCCTTTCATGGGTCGAGGCGCATCAGAGTGGGCGACAGCGCTGGNTGTGATCTGCAAGAGTCGGCCCGACATCGACCTCACCAACGTCATTGCGTGCAAGCCTCCCGGTCAGGCCAGTGGTGCCTGGACACGGATGACGCGGAAGCTCGACCGACTGAACAAGTCTCGACAGAGCAAGGGGCAACAGCCTCACCCTCACCCGATGACCTGTTGCCTGCCGCACNTGCACAGTCTGGCTGCCAAGTACGAGAACATCATCACGCTTGGTCGTATCGCGACACTCGCCCTGACTGGGCAGAACAAGAGCATCTTCTCTGTTCGCGGCGGCCCTATCTACGTCGATGAAGACTGGCAGACTTCCGGGGAGGGCCGGCGCGTCTTTCCCACCGTGCACCCGGACTACATTACTCGAGCGCCGTCCTGGCGCAGTGTCCTGCACGCAGACATGGGTAAGGCGTTTCGCTGGTTCACCGGAGCACTCAAGTGGACAGACCCAGACATTCTCTGGCGTCCATCGCCCGACGAGCTTCGCACCTTTCTTGCGCAGCCTGCACCCTACTGGGCATACGATGTGGAGACCGATGGAGTCGAGCCATTGGAGTGCGGGCTGCGCACCATCGCCATTGCCATCCCTGACCTGGATAGCAAGGGCCGAGTCGTCAAGGGTGGCCGGTCTGTTGCCCAGAACAGTTATGCCGTGGGCATCACGCTCCAGTCTGTGCGAGGCGCTCGGTGGCTCTGCCCCGAAGACGAAGCCGAGATCAAGGACATCCTGTGCAAGGCGTTCACCGACGGGCGCACCTGGGTGGGGCACAACGCGGGTAGCTTCGACCGGATGGTCATCGAGAACCACCTCGGTGTCACCCCTGCGCCTCTCGTCGATACCCTCTTCTCCACGCGGTTCCGTGCGCCAGACCTACCGAAGGGGCTGAAGACAATCGGATCCATCCTGACAGACGTGGAGCGGTGGGAATCCACAGAGAAAGGCGCAAGCATCTCGACAGGCACCACCGATGACGACGAGCTCCTCCGATACAACTGCATCGACACCGTAGTCAACGCGCGCATCCTGCCCCCGCTCATCGAAGCGACAGACTTCAACGGTGCCTTCAGACAGCTGCCCGCGTGGGCGCGGCCTGCAAGCTGGCCCGCCGAGCCCTGGAACCTACACCAGGTCGACCATGCCACCCAGGACATGTGCGTGCAGATGCACAAGGCAGGTGTCTGGATTGACCAGACTCGTCGTCGTCAACTCGAGGACCACTACACGGTCTTGGTGGGTCAACGTCAGAAGTGGCTCATCGATGAAGCCCGGGGATGGACGCAGACGTTCAACAACCCGGGTAGCGGGGACCAGGTACGCAACCTGCTCTACGACATCTGGTCACTGGGCATCCCTCCACAAATCGATGCGCGTGAGTTCTACACCGAGACGGGTCTCCCAGGAACGGGGGATGCAGTCATCCGAGCGCACCTCGCTGCAGACAATGTCACTGCGAATCAAGCGACGTGGCTCAAGCAGCTGCGTGTGTATCGGCGGGAAAAGAACAAGATCCTGGGCACTGTGCTCATCCCCATGCGCAGACGAGATGCAGACCCCGTGAAGGGCATCGTGTTCGAGGACGGTCGTGTCCGCAGCAACTGGAACGCACACGTCACNAGTGTGGGCAGGCTCAGCTCCAGTGGTCCGAACCTGCAGAACATCGGCAACCGCAAGGGNCAGGCTCCGCTCAAGAGCATCTTCTCCGCACCTCCTGGTCGAATGTTCATCGGGGCGGATCTGGACCAGGCCCACNTGAGAATCACCGCCTGCTACTGGCGCATCCCGATGCTCCTCGAGTGCTTCGCCAGCGGCCAGGACCCACACAACACGCTGGCGTGGAGCGTGTTCGGCGACAAATTCAAGAGCGCAGACGGCTGGGGCCCAGACGGATTCAGCCTTCACCGCAAGCCAGCGGGCGGGCAGGCCAAGTCCATGCGCGACATCATCAAGACCTTCAGGTACGCCTCAATCTACTGGGCCTCTCCCGCAACGGTCTGGCAGGTGCTCACCTCGACGGAGACGGATGAGGGCGATCTCCCCTACCTGGGATTCAGTCTGCGAGATGTTCGGTTCATCCACGATGCGTGGCTCGAGGCAGAGCCCGAATGGATGAAGGCATGGCAGTCAATGCTCAAGCTCTACCGCCAACAGGGATTCATGGACGAGCCTGTGTTCGGCAGACGGTCGGGCCCCCTGAGCGATGGCAAGAAGAACGAAGTGGTCAACTACCCGATATTGAGTGCAGAGTCTGCGGTCATGCGGATTGCCGAGCAGCGTCTGATCGAGCAGTTCCCCTATGGATTCGCAGGACCCGGCACGGGACTCATCCACCAGTGCCACGACAGCATCGCCGTCGAGGTGCCTGACGAGGGAGAGCATCAGCTCGAGCAGTGGCGCAAGCTCGTCGAGCAGTGCATGACCGTCGAGGTTCCCGGGTGGGTGGTCACCATGACTTCCGAGGCCGCAGTCGGCAAGACTCTGAAGGAGGTCTGATGACAACCGCACGCTGGTTCCTGGCACACAGCAAGAGCTGTCCGGTCGAGCACATCGATACCTGGGCCAAGGCACTCACCCCAGCACTCACCTCACCGGGGTGGGATGCGCAGGTCACCTCGGCTCGAGACGACTATGAACTCCGCGCGCGAGCAATGGGTGGGTGGCATCGCTGGTGCCAGGACGTGCCGAGGGGTGTGCGGTGGGATGGTACGCCACTCTTCCACGGCATCATCATTCCCGAAGGACCCATCGTCGGTCGAGCGACAGACAGTCTGATTCGTGGGTTCCTCGATGCGGGCAAACATGTCTTTGCGTGGGAGCCCAGCACAGGCAGATTCCACGCTGTCAGCGGATTAAAGGAGCTCGGGCTCGACAACTGGAAGCAGTGGTCGAAAATCGTGTTGACTTCTATATCTTGAATCGTTACCATCAGGGAATACAGGAGTAGTCATGGCAAAGAAACAAATCCCCCTCCACGTTCAACAGATCAAGTCCAACCTCAAGAGCATCGACGGCGAGGCCTGGCATGTCGATCTCGGAGACAAGACACTCATCGTCGGGCCGAACGGCAGTCACAAGTCTGCCATCGCCCAGTCTCTCGAGCTGGCAGTCAGTGGTGCCGCAGACGACATCGTCGGACGCACTGCCGTGAAGTCAGGCGACACCCTGCTTTCGACGGCTCACGAGGATGCTCTCTGGATCCAGGCGAACCTCTCCAACGAGGAAATCTCCTCTTTCAAAGTACAGAGAGAGGACGAGAAAGTCAAGCGCCCGGCGCATGTCAGCAACAGTACTGCTGTCCTTCCCCTGCGGGATGTGAGGGCTGCACTGGCGGGCACGACCTCCATCGCCATGCGTGCCTTCTTCAAGTGGACCTGCGCTGACATCAGTGAGGACGCATTCATCGTCGAGTCGTCCCCAGCCGTGAACATCACCTCGTCACAGGATGTGCAGGAGGCTCTCGACGCCTACGAGGTCTATTCTCGTCACCGCAAGGACAGCCCTGCTGCTCGACTGCTCTCGCTGCACCAGTACACGGGTGAGCAGGTACGGAGTCGGTCAGGCAAGATCAAGGCGCTCGAGGCGAGAATCGTCGTCCTGCAGCATACGCTCTTCGATAGCTGTCCTTCCGACGAAGACATCGACAGTGCCAAGCAGCAACTGGTGCGCGCCGCGAGCGCGAACAGTGCGCCTACCCAGGAGATCGAGGCCGCAGAGGATGCGGTCCGTCTGTGGACCGAGCGAGTCAGGAGTCTGGACGCATCTCTCGTCTCCGACTCCATGGCGAACTGCGCGAACTCCATTCTCACGACAGCGACATTCGAGTACCTGCAGAGTTGTCCTATCTGTGCCTCCCCGGTTGGATTGGAGCACCTGCGCGCATGTCAGAGCCACTACAGCGGACAGGCGGACGCAGAGACCGAGGCCATCAGCGGAGACATCGAGACTGCCAACGAGAACCTCGTGGCATGGAAGACACACCTGGAGAAGCTGCGTAGCCAGTCTGCCGTCGATAGCAGCTCGGTCATTCGTGCTGCCAACGAGTTGACCGACATGGTCGCCAATCGGAAGCAGTGGGATGAGTTCTCCCAGTGCCGTGAAGACGTCAACGCACTCGAGGTAGAAGTCGACAGCTTCGGTCGAGCGAAGAAGGGCGTCGAGGTCATCATCAAAGACGTCCTCGCACAGCACACGATGTCATTCGTGGAGTCGGTGAACCGGTTCCTGCCCGAGGGATACGTCTTCGACATGACCGTGCACCCGAAGCTGTCGGTGGGTCTGGTTCGTAACGGTGCTCTGCACACTGCCCTGAGCGGTGCCGAGTGGGTGACTGTGACGGCTGCCATCGCCATGGTCGCATCCTCTTCGATGGATGCCGAGCTTCGGGTCATCGTGCTCGAGGACCGTGCGCTCGACCCCGACACACTGCGCGGCCTGCTCAAGACGTTCAGTGCGTTCAATGGTCAGGTCGTCATCACCAGCGTGACCAAGCCGAAGGGTCGCCCCTTCAAGGCCTGGAAGGTCATCGACCTGTACAAGGCTCCGCTGTGCGATGCTCCGATAATCAGCGCTGCTCCCGAACCTGACGCTGCCCCAGAGCCCGAAGCAGAGCCCGAAGCAGAGCTCCCCCCTGCGCCACCGACGGAGCCCGTGGTGGTCAAGCGGCGCAAGCGGTCAGCCATCAAGGCACCCTCCTCGAGGAAGATCCTCAAGGGCTTGGGCTACACCGACGCTGACCTGGACGTCATGACGCCAGATACTGCGGTGAGCATCATCAAGGAGGGGCTGCTCGCCAAGGACGTGGACACGCACTCGGACGGCACGGTCACCGTGATCCTACGCCCGAACGTACACCAGCTTCCTCGCCTCCAGTAATACAGGAACAACAATGAACACCCTCGTACTTTTCTCTGGTGGTGTGGATTCCACTGTTCTTTGCTATCGCGCGCTTACGCAGCTTCGCTTGCAGGCTGTGATGTTCGTCGACTACGGGCAGGCTGCGGCAAAAATGGAGCGCGAAGCTGTGACTGATTGGGCAACACGGATGAAGGTGCCTCTCGTCTTGTCTGAAGTCGACATCTATGGAACCGATGACCGCATGAACACAGGGTCAGGCTCTCCAGGTCTGCGTATACTGCCGGGCAGGAACCTCGTCTTGATCTCACACGCGACGAACTATGCAGCGACACACGGGATCTCTTCGGTGTGGTACGGGGCGACTGCTGACGACAAAGACTACCCAGACTGCCGCGTCGAGTGGGTCGAGACCATGAACGCATTGACGTCCAGGGATTTCGGTGTCCGGGTAGAGGCTCCGCTTGTCGGATTGACGAAGCACCAGGTCATGCAAGAAGCCCAGAGACACGGTCTCAAGCTTAGCTCAATGTGGTCGTGCTATGACCCTGTGGGCGATCTTCCGTGTGGTGAGTGCCACTCGTGCAAAGAACGGCTTCATGCTGTTGCCCTATTGGACAATATGTGATTGGTTGTTGTTGTCTTCTCAGGAAAGGTGTTGCCTAATCGGGAAACATGTGCGGCTCTCGAGGTCTTATACTTCGCCAGTGGATCCAGTCGTCTATCCGACTTGTTGGGGTTCGTTGATATCGGTCACCCCGTGGGAGTAGTTGCACCTGAATTAAACGTCGAGACGCTCGATACTCTATGCACTCTCGCAGGTACCGGCGTGCCCCTCTTTGTAGACTCTGGGGCTTTCAGCGAAGTAGAGATCACAGGTGAAGGAGTCAAGGTAGTGTGTCCGATCACTCGCTCCGACTGGGCAGATCGCCTGGCGATATATCGTCGGCTGGCTGTTGCTCTGGGGGACCAGGTCTATCTCGTGGCGCCCGACAAGGTGGGGTTTCAACAGGAGACCTTGATGCGCCTGTCTCGTTATGTGGACAAACTGAGCAAGCTGGCGTCTCTTGGCGCCCACATTCTCGTGCCGATTCAGAAGGGGGATATGACGCAAGCGGACTTCCACAGGGCTGTTGCGGAAGTGTTGGGCGAGACCCCCTGGATTCCTGCGCTTCCTTGCAAGAAAGCAGCAACAACTACAGACGAAGTCATCGCCTACTGCAAAGAGATACAGCCACCGCGCGTTCATCTACTCGGACTCGGTCAAGGAAATCGAGCCGCCCCTCACGTACTATCTGGGGTTGCCGCTGTTTCTCCATCTACGTCGGTGTTGTTGGACAGCTGCTTGCTGCGCTCCTCCGTCGGCTGGACGAATGGCCCTGGAGGCGGCCCCAGCTCCCTGACAATCGCCGAGGCAATCATCAAAGCTTCTGGTCTGCGCCCCCCAGAGGCAAGGCGTGCGGCTGTCAGCTTGGCGTTCGGTCCAGACTTTGATCAAGTCTGGGGAGCAAAGCGGCACAAGAAAAGTCGACCTTCTCGCCGGGTCCACCTGGTGCGGGGCGAAGCAGGCTGGCACTGGGACTGGTGTCAGGATGACCAAGCGCACAAGGAGTCACCATGACTGACTGGGACGTACTTCACAGCAGCAAGGACATGGACTGGCGCACTCCACCAGAGTTGTTCAAGCAGCTCGACAGGGAGTTCCGGTTCACCCTGGACGCAGCCTCATCGTGCGACAACGCCCTGTGCTCCACCTACCTGACTCCGCAGGATGATGCACTTCAGACAAGTTGGTGGCGCGTGCAGACGACGCAGCCAGGACCGCCCACCGTGTGGCTCAACCCGCCCTACGGTAGGAGCGTCGGTATCTGGGTCGACAAAGCCATCGAAGAGGCTCAGCGAGGCTGTACGGTGGTCATGCTCACCATGGCATGCACCGACACCCAGTGGTGGGCTCGAGCGTGGAGAGCCGCACACGAGGTCAGGTTCATCACAGGGCGCGTCCACTTCCTCAACTCAGAGGGTGAGCGCGCCAATGCAGCGCCAAAGGGAAGCGCCATCATCGTGCTCAGGCCTTCGCCCACCAACCCCATCAAGCTGGTGCGCCTGACCACAATCTCAGAAAAATGAACCGACTCGTGTCCGCGTTGGCAACTTCGGATCGTTCTTACACACAGAGAGATACTTTCAACCCCATCCCTTTGGAGACATTGTGGAAACCTCAACCATCATCAACAACTACCCCCTGTCCCCCGAAGCCATCGAGGCCCTCGTCGCTGACGCAAGGCACTCGAATCAAGCAGTTCACGAGAGCTTTCTCGTGCACTACGCACAGCAGGAGACCCCCAGCGAGATCAACAATCATGTCCTCGCCCACTTCCAGAGCGACAAGCGCAAGCGCGAGCAGCAGCGAGACCTCGATGAGATCCGCCACTACCTCTCGATACCACCTACTCAGCGCCTGAGTCTCATGGTCGAGAGTTGGGCNGAGTTCTTGACGGACCATGGGGATGACGAAGACGCTTCGCTCATCAAGTTCCTCGAAGACATCGCATTGCTNCTCTACGCCGATGACGGGGAAACAGCGCTACTCCTGGCGTACCATGGCGCTGAGTTGCTGGACGGGAACCTCCCCGACGACCTGGACATCGAGCACAGCCGCTTCTGGTCCGACGTGGAGAAGTCATGACACCAGCCACTCCCATCTTCTTCTGGTTCCTGTGCAACCGACCCGGCGCTGTCTGGGTAGGTACGCAGGAGACCTGGGACTGGTGGCTCAGCGAGGAGGGCGGGGCATGCGAGCAGCCGCACCTGCTTCATGAAGGTGTCCTGTGTAACTTCGCAGGCAGAGCCGTCGAGTGGCACCAGTGGTGGCCTCGAGACGAGGAGGGCTCGTGGCCTGTAGCGCACACCTGTCGAGACCTTGCACAGGTTCTCGGGTGCCCTACTCCGAGCGTTTCCGGTCGAGCTCCTTGAGCCCCTCGTCCAGTTTACACGCTTCGCTGGAAGAGATACAGTTGACATGGGTACTGCCCACTCACACTGACACCTCCAAAGGAGGCTGATATGCCCGTCTCTCTTCCCCGCTTGCAGCAGTCACAGGTTGCTGCTGCCGTAAACCGCTCACGAGCCCAGGCCATCAAGGTCACCACGAGCGAAGCCATCTCCGCTGGCGACATCATCGTCGGCACTGGCTTCAGCTCCGGTGTGATGACTGTCCACAAGGCAGACGCCGACGACGCCGCCAAATGCCAAGGACCCTTCTTCATCGCGGACTACGGTGCTGCCTCGGGCGTCACCACCGACCTGGCGATCCCCTGGAAGATCGTCACTGGGGTCAACACTGGAAGCTTCACTGTCGGCTCTCCCGTCTGGCTCAGCACTACGGCGGGCGNCTACNTCGTCGGCACGATGCCTGCTGCTGTCGCCAAGGGTGCGGCCTTCTCTTTCGCGATCAAGATCGGGCGTGTACTCGCTGTCCACGCAAGCACGGGGGTTATCATGCTCGAGCCGGGTATGGCAACCGGCGCCCCACTCGTCGGTCGAGTGACCACAGCAGGAGCATCCACCACGGTCATTGGCCTCCCTGCGGGTCTGGCCGGCGCACCGTGCATCGTGACACCTGACGGCGCTACTGCAGACCATGCGACTCAGGTCACCGCGACCATCGCAGGGACTGTACTGACACTCACCCATGACGACATGGACACTGCAACAGACATCGTCAGCTACGCCATCTACGGCTAGCCATCTCTCTCGCACCTCGGCGCTCNNCCAGCAAATCCACCAGGNCGCCGGGGTGTCTGCGCCGAGGCACTCACGCCTATGTGAAATCGACTCGCGTGCAGTGGTAATGAGAGCCCGAACAGGATAGACTTCAGAGGCTGCGGCATCACTGTCTCAGCCCCGGTAGTTTGACTAATCCCACCCCCGGAGGTGTTGCTATGCCTGACTCGGCAGTCGGCTCGAGGACCAGCCTCGATCTGCTGCAGGGAGTTCGCTCGCGTCTACAACAAGCGTCACGTGGTGACATCGCCGCCATCTGGTCGGACCTCCAAGAAGTCGAGGTGCTCGAACAGCTCTCGGCGGAGTGGGGGGATGCACTACGCGCAGAGTTCACGGTCATCGAGTCGATACCCGGTTGCGCCCAGCGGACCCGTACCCTGGTACGTTCCGTCGAACGTCTCGTCGAAGAGAACCGTAGTCGCCAGATTCGGGCGCAGATGGCTCAGCTCGAGCAGCAGATCTCTGTGGTCACGTCGCTCTCGGCAGAACTCGATGTGCCGCCCGCAGTTGTCCCTGCTCCATGCCTCGCCCAGCTTCACGTCCCCTCTGGTTACCGGGTCAACGCTCGTGGTGTGTTCCGCGTGCGCCCCACCGAAGAGGGAGAGATCAGCGAGACCGTCATCGCACCTGCCCCCATCTTCCTGTCCAGGCGCTCACACGATGTGTTGACCGGGGAGTCCAAGCGTGAGGTGGTATGGCATGGTGCCAGTGGTTGGTGCTCTCGAGTGGTCGACCGTCGCACCATCATGGACGCGCGCAAGATCATCGAGCTGACCGACTTCGATGCGCCCATCAACTCCAACGTCACCTCTGCCGTGGTCGCCTACCTGGCGGACTTCGAGGCAGAGAACGCCCACAGGCTTCCTGCCACCCTGTCGTCCTCGCGCATGGGCTGGCTACCTGACGGCTCGTTCCTGTTGCACGACAGGCACTACACCCAGGACGAGAGCGTCGGCTATGCCCTGACGCCTCCACCTGGTCACGAGAAGGCAGCGAGTGGTTGGTGTGCGTCCGGTGAGTGGGAGAAGTGGCAGGAAGCTGTCGAGCTCGTGAAGGACTATCCCTACATGATGGTCTCCATCTACGCGAGCTGTGCGGCTCCGCTGCTCGAGGTGCTGGGGGTGCAGGGCTTCGTCCTCGACTTCTCTGGTGAGACCAGTGGCGGTAAGACCACCGCACTCAGGCTCGCAGCCAGTGTGTGGGGCAAGGCAGCAGACACCTACCCGACTGCAATCTACGGCTGGGATGCGACCAAGGTATGGATCGAGCGAACCGCTGGGTTCCTGCACAACCTGCCACTCATCCTCGACGAGACCAAGCGGGCCAAGCATCCAAGCGTCGTGCGCGATGTCATCTATGACTTCGTCCAGGGACAGGGTCGAGGCCGTGGCTCGGTCGATGGAACCCGACAGACCCATAGCTGGCGCAGCATCCTCATCTCCAGCGGCGAGGGGGCAGCCACCAGCTTCAGCCAGGACGCAGGAACGCGCGCTCGAGTCATCAGCCTGCGCGGCAAGCCGCTGGGCAACGATGCCGTCGTCGGCGGACAGATCAGTGAGGACGTGCAGACCATCCTCGCTCGGCACCATGGACACCTCGGTCGGATGGTGGTCGAGTACCTGGTGAGCAACCAGCAGAACTACGAGACGTTCATCGAGGTGTTCCGCAAGACCAGGGACCACTACGCCAAGTCGGCAGGCAATGCTGTGGCGCGTCGACAGTCCTCGCACATGGCCGTGCTCGAGGTGGCCGCCAGCATCGCACACTCGCTGGGGTTGCCTCGTCCAGACGTCGACCCGTTCATGTGTCTGATCGAGTCAGCAGAGAGGGCAGGTCGAGATGCCGACCGTCCGCTCGCTGCCATGCAGGACGTGGTCTCATGGTGCGCAGTCAACCAAACGAAGTTCTGGGGACGTCACAACAAGCGGTCTGACAACACCACTGTCGCTCCGCACAACGGTTGGGCTGGTGCGTGGCCTGGCTCGACGAACTGGAGTGAGGTCGGCCTGACCAGCACAGAGCTCCGACGCATCCTACGAACCCACGAGTACGACTTCTCCGAGATCGTGGACCGCTGGGTCGAGCGCAAGTGGCTCAGGGTAGGCGGGAGCAGGACGACCAGACCGCTTCGTATCGATGGGATGCAGGTGCGCTGCTACTGTCTGCGACGAGACGTGGTCGAGATGCTCATAGAAGACTGACGCTACGCCTCGAGACCGAGCATCAACGAGGCCGTGCGCCACTTCGACTCCAGCGAATCATCGGTAGCTATCAGTGCATCGAGGTCATCGTCGGTCAGGTCGTCAACCGTAGTCCAGGCAAGGTCGACCTCCGACTGCTGCAGGAGCAACTCGGTCACCGCCGCACCGTAGATGATGCCTGCACACAACGTCTCTGCGAAGTAGTCTGCGTCTGCGAATGGTCCAACAGTGTTCATGCGGAGATCAGCTCGCGCCTGAGGGATTAGAAGATTGCAACACAATAGATGTAGAGGACGAACAGTTGAAAGGTGACCACGAGTACTCTCGTCACCATATCGGTAACAGGGTCATCGATGAAGTTCATGTCGTTGTTCGGGTCTCGAATCTTCATTACTTACTCCTCGTGAATCGGCGCCAGTCGTGGGTACCACAGGCGCACTTGGTTGTGGGTTGTCTCGAGTCGGGAGCCAGAGCCCCGCACCCATTGCACACGTAGAAGGCCAAGGCTGCCTCGGTGAGTGCGCTGAGTGCGTCACATGCGCGCTCGTAGGTTTCGTCTCTGCCTTCCGGGTTCATCGTAAGCCTCGTTCGTTCAGCCACTCGTGAAACTTCTCCTGGCTGAACCCGTGGTCTTCTCCCTCTGGGTCGAGGATGTCCAGCACCTTGTCCAACAGGTCCATCGCCTCCATGTACACGTCAGTATTGACGATGACGTCGCCGCACCACTCCGTGACCTCGTCACGGTCCTCGCACTCTGAGATGCGCCGAGCGAGCTTGATCAGTACTGCCAAAGCTTCTTCCGGGTTCTCTCGAAGAGACTCGAACTTCGCCTGCACCGCACGCTGCGTCACCTGCTGCGCTGTCGGCGCTCCTGGGATTGGTGAGTGCACTACCCGCCAGCCCATAGGTGAGCCGCCGCAGGAGCACGGGCTCGTGGGGGTTGGCTGCACAGGTCTTTGCGGGTCTGGATGGACCTCGTGGCAACGCCTGCACACATGGATGGTCATCCACATCACGCGCCTCAATATGCTCCTATGAATTCAAGCACTGTCTCGATTTGTTCAAGTGAACGAAACGCTCCCAAGAACGTTTCCTCACTGCTCTCTGTCTTGTCCATGAGACACTTGTAGTTAAATTTGATACTTAGATGATATTCACAGGCAATCGGTAGTGGTACCTCCACGATGCTGAAAGTACACGATTTCTCACTGAAGGCCAGCCCCTTTTGCTGATATGTGGCTGTGTCTCCAGTATTGGATACGTACTTATAGTCTCTATCGTATGAGTTAGTCGGCCATTTCATTCAGTCCTCTCCTGCTTCGTGGCAGTCGCGGCACTGCACCTCGTCCTCTGTCCACGATGGGTCGCCCCACTCGTCGATGTCCACAGCGTCGAAGTCGAGGCCGCACTCTCCGCACCATAGGGTGAGCTCACCGAAGAGGTAGTACCTCTGCTGAGCGGGAGTCATGNNCGCCGTGACCCTCTGGACCTCGTAGTACTCGTCGGAGTGTCTCATCAGTCACCTTCCTCGAGGCGCGCGACCAGGAGGTGAGTCGGCAGCAGCCATGAGAGGTGCTCGATGTTCCAGCATGCCTCCCACATTTCGTCGCAGTGGTTGTCGAGGAGGTGGTCCAGCGCCTCGGCGATGCGACCATCCACCATGTCCGCGAACATGAATGTAATTATAGTGTGTGGGATTAGATTAGAGGAGGTGTTGTGTTTTTNGATGATTGCAGTCCACTGGACAACCGGAAGGTTTCTCTGTGTCTCGGTGTGTTCCTGAGAACGTGTCATGACGACCTCCTGCCGTAGCGACGAGCGCCTGTGGGTTCGTCCTCGTCTTCGATAGCGACCAGCTTGTCGTGNGCAGCGCACATGGCGCTGGCGAAGTCGCGCATCGCCTTGACCACAGCTATCGACCCATGCATGTCGGACTCTGACCATCCCTGCATGCGGCGGGTGTCCACGGCCTTGCTCAATGTCTCGAGTGCTTCCCCGATCCGTCCCTCGTGGNCCTCTTGGTCGGCGAGGCTTCCTGGGTCGAGCTTGCGCCCTTCCTCGTCGAGGGTCGGAAGGAGCTCAACTGTGATGCGCGTTCTCATGTCATGTCCCCTTGTTGTGATTAACTCTGTAGAGAAGATACCGTGATGGTTTTAATCTGTCCACATATTTCTTCAACAGTGCTTTTCGGTGATGCTTTCGTCTACTCGGATGCCTCAACAGACAGCTTGTCATCAGTGCGACGTGCGGCCTGTGGAGAGACAGCTCGCTTGCGCGGGTGGTTGTGCGTCCGCTCGANCCTCTTGCGGCGCTGCACATCTCGAAGGGCGCGCTGTTGGCGCTGCTTCATCCTGCTCCTGGTGATTCGGTTGCGCTTCATGATGCCTCCTCGAGTTCATCCCTGGACTCGATGTTGATGTCGGAACTACACGTACCGACGATTGCGTGGGTTTCATTCCATGACCAGACCTCTGCTGTGTTGCGCGGGTCGGCTCCTCCGAACGTCGGGAGGTTGTCCCACGGCCCCACGCTCGGGTGGTCAGCCTTCATCAGGTCGAACAGTTCTNGCAGCGAGCTGACGAGGGGACTCACGCCATCGCACACCACAGTGGGGTCCTCGACAGTGATGACGCTTCCGGGTCCGCGCCTCCATACTCGGAGCGCTTCCCCGTTGTCCAGCTTGACCACGTTGACGCTCTGGCGAACGTCCGTGGACACGACCGTGGTGTTCTCGCGACCGTCTCTGACGACCACATCCCCTATGTTGATTTCATTCCAGTGCCTGATCATGANGTCTCCTCCTTGAACTTGACTGCGGTACCGTCTCCAGCGACCNGGGCCTTGAGCTCTCCGTCGACTCGTCGCACTCGAGCGATGGGGATGCGTACATCCTCACCTGCCCTGATGCGGCGCAGCGTGTCGTCNGCCTTTTCCTGGGTGAGGACTCCCCGGGCTACGAGCCAGTTCATCCATGCTTCGTGGTTGGTGTTCATGCTGTCCTCCTACAGGTAAGAACGATTCGAGTGTGAGAAAGCGGACACGAAAGGGTGAGAAAGTTGAGATTCATCTCTCGCCCCTGTTGTCCCACGTAGGGAACTCAGTGGCGGTCTCGATGCCGAGCAGGGCAGTCATCCAGTCCCCGCCGCTCTCCCAGTTATCTGGCACAGGGTAGAACGTACCGACAATCCTGCCCGCGTTGTACTCGAACAGCACCTCTCGACCAGCTTGGTCGGTGCCGACCAAGAACGCGCGCTGTCCGAAGGCCCACTCGAGCGCGCTCCATGGACCGTCGTGCTCGGTGACTGGGGCTTCGTCCTCGCCGTGCTGTCGGAACAGCGCCGCGCGGTTTGCCTCTCGGGCGGCCTCCTCCTTGCGCTCCTTACGCCGCATGCCGTGCTTGTCGGTGGCACCGACACGGACCCACTGTCCGTCATCGTAGTGATCGGGTTCCCCCGCCGCGTTGCGATAGGCGATCTTCGTGTGAGCGAAGTGCGCCCTGTTGGCGTTGTCGTCGTCCTGTAGCGTATTCGCCAGGATAGCCACTGTGGGCTTGAGCTTGGCAGTCAGGCGGGAGGTGCACAGCTCGTCCGTATCGTCCCCGAACGATCCACAGGCGAGGTGGATGCATTCGTGCAGCAATGCCGAGGCGACCGTCTCGCGGCTGCCCTTGCGCGATAGCCCGATTTCGTTGCGGGACCTATCGGCCCAGCCCATCACATTACCCTCGGCGACATCACTCCCCATCTTGGACAGGTCCAAGATCCGCACGCGGAGCGTGGCGAGGTCCATGGGATAGTTGTGGTGCGCGAGCACTGCGGCGCTGGCGTTGATCCAGGCGCGGATGAACTCGCGTGAGACGTTGCGGTGCTTGCCTGTGATCTTCATGATGCCCCCCAGTACGTCGGGTTGGTGCCGTTGCACTCAGGACAGCTCCACACCCCGTCCTCGGCGTGCGTCCAGCCATTCTCGATGGCGCTGGTGTAGCCGTCGCGGATTGTCGCGCAGTACTCTCCGACGACCTCCTCTGCTGAGCCGCAGCCACAGTCCAAGGCGATCACGATGTAGGGGTCCGTCTTGTAGAGCCACTTGAGTGCCTTGTGGTATCCCTTCATGATGCCCTCCTACAGAGATAAACGATGTGAGTGTGAGAAAGCGGACACGAGCCCGTGAGAAAGTTCAAGTGGGGCGGATGGGCATGATGATAGCGAGGACACAGGCACTCGCTGTCGCACGTCTCGCACGGGGTGCTATCCGTAGCCTCGGCAGCGCAGGTGGCGCACACGACCACGACCTTGGTGCCCGTGCGCATGTCGAAGCCATAGATGCTCGGCTCGCCGCACGTCTCGCACTCAGTGGCAGGCCCAGCGTGTCGATAGGTGAAGGTGGTGGTCATGTCGGCTCCCCTTGTGTGTCTGTTTGGGTGGTGTAGAGTTTATACCGTGCTGGAAATCAGGTGGCAAGTAAAAAATGAGGGGTCAAAAGTGATACGCGTTGACGTGTCAAATAATAAGCGGACAGAATCTGTCCGACTTGGCCCAAAGTCCAGGGCAACCCTGACTTATGCCGTGGTACACCTGGCGGTATCATGGTGTACCAGTCGAAAAGCCAAGGAAGAACCTGGGTTATCACCCGTTGAACCTACTCTGCGTGGTACCCGAAGTGGTACCACCCCGATCTAGGTAGAACCTGGGTTATCGGGCGGTGGTACACCTGGTACACCATTTTTACAGTACATAGACGTATATGAGAGAACTGCTTGCGGTTGGGGGTCTAATAATTTCATCCGTGTTGGTATCGTATCTGTTTGTACTCACTCCGAGCCTACTACAACCGTGAGCGCTGACCCTATGACCTGTTCTCAGAGGTGTACCAAGTGTACCAAGTGTACCAGTGATTTAATTGCTTCCTGATTCCAGTGCTTTAGAGTGTGACCGCAGACGGAATGTCGGGTCACAGGTGGTACCAGTGTTTTTGTGTTAATATATCGACATGTCAGACGAAATAATCGACACGCTGGACGAGGTGTCACCACTGTCCCAGCCGCTTGAGCTGGTTCCGAGTACGACCGTGGAGCCGACGGAGCCAGAAGTGGTCGGTATGATCATCGAAGAGGCGCAGTTTGCGAGCGAGATCGAACGTCAGGCTGCTGCGATCCGTCTCCTCGAGGCAGGATATACGATCCGTGTGGTTGCCAGGAAATTAAGTATGCGGCCTTCAACGCTCTGGAGGTGGGCCCAGAGCGAGGATGCGCGCGATGCGATGGAGAAAGGGCGTCAATTACGCGCACAAAAGATCGGCCAGGAGCTTGAACACGCAGCCGAGTGCGCAATTACGACATTAATTGACGTGTCTGCGGACGATGCAGTTAATCCGAGGGACCGAGTGCGCGCCTCGGAGGCGATATTAGACCGGTGCGGCATGGCAAATGTCGCAAATAACGACACTTCACACCGTCGCTGTCGCTGTTGACATCGACTTTGACGAGCGATTGGCCAGGATAGTGGCCGGATCGCGCCCGCAGGAGAAATAATGTACGGATCTTGTCCCCCCGGCGCACACGATGCGCTAATTAATGCGCGCATGGACGCCGGACACCCGGATTTCACCGGTCCGACCCTCATTATCGCGAAGAAACAGGCGATGGAGGCACCGGAGGCCGAGTCTGCGCCCCAGGAAGCCGGTAAAAGCGCCGATCAGCTCCGGCAGATGGCCTCAGACCTCCTCGAGACTGCCGCAGAGCAGTCA
>JGI25130J35507_1000261_pt1 | contig 17472 bp, 14 predicted proteins | sample ETNvirnome_2_300_FD_35507 | JGI IMG/M metagenome (IMG submission 35507)
TTTCTTTTTCTTTTAATTTTCTTTGCTGGCATAGAATTATTTAGAAGAGTTTTTAAATAGTAAAGTGGGAAAAGTAATTTTAGGTATCGCAGGTAGTCATAATGCTTGCGTTACAGTGTACATAGAAGATCAAGACAAGTATATAGTGTTGGAGTTAGAAAGGTTATTCGGTCATAAAAATTTAGCATATGCTACGTTTGATCCTCAATTTTGGTACGAAGACGTTACAAACTATATTAAAAAATATCTCAAAAAACATTATGGTATAACAAAATATGATTTGATAAGAACTGTCGGGTCACATTATGGTACACATAACGTAGCTTATGATTACGAATGTGATTTAATCGAACACAATCAGGGGCGTTATCTTAATGACGGAACAGAAGTTGAATTATGTCATGATACAGGAGACACTAGCGGTGACAGTTGGTGTGCTTTTCACCATAAGTCTCATGCAGCTAATACCTTTTATCAGAGTCCATTTGATCATGCTCTGGTTTTGTCATATGACGGGGGTGGCGATGACGGATGGTTTAATGGCTACATATGCGATAGATCCAAACCAAAAGATAAACAGATGAAGACCGTTTTATATTCTCTTACAGATTTGGGTAACCCTTATATGTATCTAGGTTATTTTATAGACGATATTCAATATGTTAAGGATTTTGGAAAAGCATGTTTGGTATATGCAGGTAAGTTAATGGGTTATTGTGCATACGGAAAGGTAAGAGAAGAATGGATACAGCCTCTCAGAGAATATTACAAAGAATGGCACAGAGAGGGCTTGCAGGCGGTAGAGATAGGCGCGCCGGATATGATGCAAAGACTTGGAGATAAGATAGGGTTGCAATTTATATTTTATGATATGAATGAAGATGATAATGCCTATATAGGAAACCCATGTCCGGATAATAGGCTTAAAGGCAACGACGCGAAAGATTTAATTGCTACGAGTCAAAAAGTATTTGAAGATCTATTTTTAGAAGAGGTAGAACCAGTAATGGACAAATATAAAACAAACGTTTGTCTTACTGGAGGCTGTGCAATGAATATATTATTGAACACTCGAGTAAAAAAACTAGTGAAACAAAAATACAATAAAGAAGTATATGTAGCTCCTAATTCTTCTGACTGCGGGCTAGCTACCGGGTTGGTGCTTGACTACGTTAGACCACACCGGCATCCTGCACCACCTGATCTAACTTATGCTGGAGAAGAAGTCTTTGACCTTGATACGCTCTTCTGGTATATGTCATCTTACGCCTATTCAGCCGTTGATATGGAATTGCTCGTAGATAAAATGCATCACTCAAATTATATATACGGATTAGTGCAAGGTAAATGTGAACACGGACCAAGAGCATTAGGTAACAGATCAATTATTTGTTCACCTAAACCAGGTATGAAAGATATATTAAACAGTCAAGTGAAGCACAGAGAATACTATCGACCATTTGCTCCTATTGTTAGACTGGAAGACGTATCCAAATATTTCGAATGGGAAGGTGAAAGCAGACATATGAATTTTGCTGCTCCTGTAAAAGAAGGTTATCGAGACTTATTGCAAAGCATAACACATGAAGACGGTACAGCAAGAATACAAACAATAACAAGAGAACAAAATGCTTTTATGTATGATTTGTTAACTCAAATGCAGTTAATGGGACTAGTACCTGTACTTTTGAATACGTCCTTTAACATAAATGGTAAACCAATATTAAACTCATACAAAGAAGCTTTTGATGTGTATGAAAATAATAACATGAACGGGGTAATAATACTAAGTGACTATAATACAGACTGGGGTCAAGGTAAACCTTGGCCAGGTGGTCAAGGTATGTTATTTACAAAAAATGATCATGATCATAGATTTGATTAGTCAGTCGTTTAAAAAATAATTTTTATTGAGTTTACTCACAACCAAATCGTCATACCGAGCTTTAACAAACGCAAACAATTCTAATCTATTCTCTAGCTCATCTTGAGTAAGTTGCTCTTGTTCTGAATTCCCTCTCACATAGTCATTACCCATTGCTACTTGGTACAATACCTGGTATTCATCTGTTAAATACTCAGCAAATTCTTCTATGCCTGATACTAATTCAGCAGGATCATAAATCTTATTCTGGGCTTGGTTCGTTGACACTGTCTTCTAAGTTTAGCCTGCTAATAGCTTGCATAAGAGCATAGAATTGAGACTTGGACAAAGAGAAGGTTGAGATGTTATCAAAAGTTATATCCATACCATCCTTGTTCACCCATTCTACTACACTTACAAAATTCTTATCTTTGCCCCACTCTACTACAATATTGCGGACCTTATTAGTTTCTAGTTTAAAATTATTCATACTCGTCTAAGTGTTCTTTTAATTTAGCAATCGTTTTTACTTTAATATTTTCATTTATTAATTCACAAAATCTTTCTAATACATCATCAAAATGTTCTGACCCAGGAAGAATGTTAGCATTAAAAAAAAATAAAGATATGATAGATGATATTTCTTCTAAATCTTCTAACTCATTTACTGTCGATACTATTTTTGCTAAGTTACTGTTCATTCATCACCGGGTTTCTATCATCAGCAGTATCATCAAACAATGAACCGACAATGCTATCTATTGATAAATGAACATCCCTTTCTGTTATCACGTCTGTTTGTAGGTATTGCTCCCCGGTACCATTTTTAATTATGTTCGAATGACCTATTTCTTCTCCGGTGTACTCATATATTTTAATTTCGTTACCACCGTACCAGGCATACACTTCATCGTATTCTTCGTTGAAATAAACGTATCTTGCTAAATGTAACTTGCGTAAAAGTTCAAGTGAATATATCTTCCTCATAGAGATATTATATCTCAATAATCTTCAAAGTCAATGTCTAATTTATCTTCTGAATCTTCATAGTAATCATCCTCTGAGTAGACGGAAAGTTTACTCTCTTCATGTTTTTTCCACATTGCTTCTATTTGAGCTTTTTTTTGTTCCTCAGTTATCCCTGCAGGATCTATCTTTTTCATTTACGATTGGCCGATTGTTAATGTAAAATTTTTATCTTGATTTAACCATGTATCATAATCTATGACAGTGTATTGGATGCGGTCCTGATCAGGGCCAGCAAAAACTACTTCAGAAGTATAGTCTATATTTCCAAATAAACAAGGCCCTGCTGGGTAACCATCTGCATCCAATTGTGCAGTATCATTAGATAGAGCAGTTGCTTTAACGGTATAAACAAGTTTGTAATTACCACCTATAACTTCATCTCCTGCGAAACGACCAACTGAATCTGCTTTTGTGGTATCATACGGTATCTTAATGAGTAAAGGCTTACCTAGTGGTTGGGACTCTATATAACAGCCATCTAACGTTAGATCGAATTCTCCCTCAGAGAAAGGCACGTTCTCTTGCAGTACGCTCCATACTACTTTAAAGTTTCTTTCACATGGAATGTCATACCCGGAACCGCAATCAGTATTATAAGCTGCGGGGTAAAATACAAAAGTATAATAATTTCTTGGTATCGGTGGTAACCCAACTGAAGGATTGTATGTAGGTGTCGGATTTGGTGTTGGGGTTGGTTCCGGTACATCAGGAGTTATTTTTACGTCAGACTTATCCTTCCTATCAACTGCGATAAGACAACAAGGATTGCTTACGGTAATACTTTCTACTGTTATGCCAGGGTCTTGTTGTGTATATTGATATGTGGTGGTGAAATAATTCAGTACGTAAGAAACAGGAACGTAAAAAGTTACACTAAAAGTTCCATATACTTGTTGTAATGATTTTGTGTACAGCGTCTTTGCATTACCTGCTCCATCATGATTATATACAAGCGAAAGCACCACGTCATTGGGATTAACTTTGTCATTAATTCCAGTATATGTGACAGTTATTTCCTGAGAATTACAAATATCCGAAGACTTCGAAGGGGTGGGTGTTACTCTATTCCAAAATGATCTCGTTTCAGTACAAGTTGCTGTGTACGTTGTCGTGGGTGTAACAGTAACACCNTGGGTTTGAGANGGTGTTACTGTTTGTGTTTGTGTGCTAGTCNGTGTTGGTGTACATGTTTGAGATTTTGTTATTGTGGTTGTTGGTGTGNGTGACCTAGTGGGCGTTTGTGTGGGTGTCTGTGTNGGTGTCTGTGTAGGGGTGGCAGCTGCAGCAGTTATAGTTCTAGTTGGTGTGGGTGTAACATGGCGCCTGATAACAACATTATTAACATAATCGGGGTCATCTAACTCCAACTTAATTAACGGGTCAAGTGAAGAAAACGGTAGCACTTGTGTGTCTAATAGATTCAAAGTATTAGCTAAATTATAAATGCTGTCTTTACTAACAACTAAAGAGCAATTATACACATCTACCATACCGTCTTGTCTGAATGCAGAAAAAGAAGGATTAAAGGTACTTAAACTATCGTCAAGAGTTGGTAACGAATTTAAATCATAATTGTGGGTGTATACGCTATAAGATTTTGGGTTGTATCCAAAAGCAAAACCAGTAGCTAATTTATATACATAGTCGGCACTAAACTCAGGAAGAGCTTCCCAAACATAACTACTAACTTTCCCTCCTGAAATAGGGGTCCAATCAACTCTAATAATATTATTTGTACTATCTTCAATACCGCTAAGATCAAAATTGAAAGTATTATATTGACTAAAGATACCTAATGCACCTGAGGATGCCGATTGTGCAGAAACACCAATAAAGTTACTTTGAAATATTATATCAGTCTCTCTTTTATACATCAACGGAGCAGAGACATTGCTGTTAAAAGTGGTTCCAGTTAGTGCTTGAGTCCAAAAAATCCCCACCCCAGGAAATTCTACCCCGGTGGCTGTGTTAGTATAGTAGTCTGATGAACCTGTAGCGGGATCAACATAAAGATACCCATCAGCTACACTAATGTCTCTATTTGCAGAAACATCAGACCCCATTTGCAGAAACATCAGACCCCATTAAATGTAATGTTAGTAAACTCATTTATTCATAATCTTTATCCAATATGGTGAGCATCTTGTTGATCAGCGCTTGTCCATAAAGTTATTCTTGCACCAACATATGCTTTACCGTTTTCAGTTCTTGATAAGTCTGGGTGACCTGCAGGTAATCGATCAACATAAAAGGTGCTTTCTTGCATCTTAATTAGCTCTGTAGCATAACTGAAAGTAATATCTATATTCCCAGTATTTACTCTCAAATATCTCGTATTTGGTACTGTGCGATTTGCATCGTCAATTTTTTCAAAATCGTTTCTAGACCCGGGTGGTATTAATAAAGGCGAACCCGTTATATTGTCAAAATTATATAAAATTTGTTCATCTGTTTTACTAGTGAAAGGGTAGGAAATACCCCATTGATCTAGAAGCCCTGTCGCATTCGTATTTTCATTTATTCCTTCAACCCAATCTGTTTTTCCCTCATTCAATGTGTGTGCTGGATCGCCGGGTGTCCAAATATTATAATTTTTCCCAGCGTTGTTAGAAGGTAGCTGCCTTTCATTAGAATTATCTAAAGCATTTAAATGTAATAAAGTATCAGCGTAAGTAACACCACCTGTTGTAAATAACGTATTGAGTGCCGTGTATATATTTTCTGATAATGGTGGTGCACTTCCTTTTACGTAGAGTCCTAAATCTTCACGCGGGTTAGTTGGTGGTGCAAATGGAACAGGTGNCCACCCTACTTGACCATTGGCACCTTCTTCTCCTTTCTGACCAGCTTCTGGTGTTCCAGGAAAATACCAAGCTTGAATAAAATCATTATTACCTACCAAGTCATAATTAGTAGATAAAGTCCCTGTTGTTCCCCAACCGGTTTCGTACCGCGGTGATGCCCAATCTTCTTCTTTTTCATTTTCACCAGTACCGGTATTGTTATATGGGAATAAATATGTGGACTTTTGATTTTCAGTAAACCAATAACGAACATTGTTCATCAATATTTTTATCGCTTTGTTAAAATCATCGCAATAATACCACAAACCAGTAAATCTAAACATATAAGATGCATTCTCAGGTTTTGTGAGCACAATTGGTTTAGTCGGGGTCCTTGTCCTGGTTCTTGTCCTTGTCCTGGTTCTTGTCCTAGTTCTTGTTTGTGTACTGGTTCTTGTTTGTGTTCTAGTTTGTGATGGTGTTCTTGTACGTGTTCTAGACATAGTTGGAATCGGTGTTTCTGTTCTTGTTTGGGTTCTTGTTCGACTTTGAGTTGGTGTCTGTGTTCTAGTTTGTGATGGTGTTCTCGTTCTAGTCTGTGTTTGTGATGGTGTGCGTGTTCGGGTAGGATCTGGTGTTGATGTTCTGGTTTGGGTAGCCGTCCTCGTCGCCGTTCGTGTTGGTGTGGGTGTGTATGTACCTTGGTACCCTATACCGTTTGCTTCAAATTTATACAAATAAAATTTACTATAATTTACCCCCGTTGCATAACTCAGACCAACCATAACGTGGCCTGGGCCTTGATCGACAGCAGCCCCTAAAATTGATAGATTTAAACCACCCTTTTCATATACTTTTGTATAATCTCCCGCTTGGCCATTACGAACATATACAATAACTTTTCTACCAAAATCAGTAATTCTTACCTTTACTGATTTTCTGTTAGGAAATATTCCCGTGGTCGTCGGGGTTTGTGATGAAGTACGTGTAGGTGTAGTAGTTTGTGTAGGTGTGTAAGTTCTGGTTGGTGTCTTTGTTAATGTTTTTGTTACTACAACAGTTCTTGTCTGTGTCTGAGTTCGAGTTGGTGTCTGTGTTTGTGTTGGTGTCTGTGTTTGGGATTGAGTTACTGTTCTTGAATGTGTTGGCGTGGGTGTAGCAGTAGAACCAAACGTGTTTGTAAATGTGGAAGTATGTGTCTGAGTTTGTGTAGGTGTTGGTGTACTGGTGGCAGCAGGAGCATCGGAGCCATATTGCTGATATAAATTAAAAGCATAGTCTGTAGATAAATTAGAAGACGAACCGATGTATTCAAAATTATCATCTGTACCTTTTCTTAGTGTTATGGCATTAGGGTGCGCAACGCTATCACCAGTAGNAACATCTCCCCCCAGAGGTAAAGCAAAATTACCCGCTATGTCAAACCCAACCCCCAAAACAGCATTGTTAACCCCGGTAAAAACGTTACCACCACCGGAACCAATTTTAACCAAATCTACAGTAGGAGCATACCCTAAACCGGGGCCCGGGCTTCCAATAGATTGATCTAATACATGACCCCCATAAAAGTAAATACAAAACCCTGCACCACCATCAGCATTACTCCCAAAACATGAATAATCTGCTGACACAACAATATCTTTTCTAAAATCGACACAGTCATCTAGAGTTATATTATTTGTTTTTGTTAATGCTGCATTTAATTCACTTGTTGCCATTTCTTATATTTACTTTTATTCTCCAAGTTTCAAAACACCCTCGTTCTTTATCCAAGAAAAGCCTTTTCCTGTTTCAGGAAGGTAATTATAATGTAAAAATGCTGCAGTAAGAGGGTTGACATAACATTCATCTCTAATGATACCATTTTGAAAATATATTTCATTGATTGAATTTATCATTGAACCATCAACATACTTGTACGTTTGGTAATAAAAAGCAAGAGCATCACTATTGTCGGAAGCTTTTATTACAAAACCGTAGTTATTAGTATTTGGATCATACGATAAATTAGGTCGGTCTATTGAATCAACACTATATATTGGAGTCTCTTCTTGTACCGCACTCAAACTTTGAATATACTCTACAAGATTATCAGGGTTTTCTCCATTAGACCTAAAACTATATGTACTTAATTTTTTGAACAAATTGGTATTGTTAGTAGGAAATACTTGTTTCAGACTTAAACCATCTAATTCGTATTTGTATATAGTTGGGTAAAACGTCTTATAAACAGAACCTGACAAAGAATCAAGAAGTGTGGTCTTGTAAAGTAAAAACGAATTTGTTCTTTCATGAAAATAGAAGTCACCAAATTTCTCTAGACTACTACCTTTATCGGATCTTTCTATATAAGATAAACTACTCGTGTACGGCTTAACGGTATTTGTATTATAGTCAAAATTAATTTTTTCTAATACCATATAATTAGAAGTTTCAAAAACACCTACATCATAAACAATATCATACTTTACAATATTATCGTTTAGTTCTTCATAGATTGCTGATAGTGCTTTATATTTTACAAATACAGCACTAAGAGCAGACGATAAAGGAAATACTTCGTTACTAATATTTCTGAAATATGGGTAAGATGATAGCTCATATCTTTTTGCATATATAGATGCATTAGCTCCTGGCGTTTCAACAACATAAGAAGTAGCTTCAGAGTCCAACGTATAAGACGAATAAGGTATATCGTGTCTTACAATATTGGGTTCGATTCTTAAGAAAGGGTCACCATCTACATATCTAAATCTACCACCATCTTTTACAGCATTTGTAGCCGAAAGTGGAATAATATGCATAAAGGTAGCTGGGTTCAATACGGTACCCCTACCGCCATTGATATTTGGTCCCCCTTCTAAAACCATGTTATAATATAAATCTTGATTATTTGTGCTCCAAAAAGTGCTTTCTGGTAGAGGCGAATCAACAAANGGTAAATTTTGATACCCTGTAAATGTAANACCGTCATACAAACCGTTCTTTCGGAAAATGTTATGTAACTGATCGTCTCCTCTCCACGGCATAGTAAATGTACCATAAGATAAGGTTATGGGTGATGGAAAATCTACAAATAAATCAACATAATCGGGATCAGTTGACTCTAGATTCCAATCTGCATAAGAGTGTCCCATCAACAATTGAATTCCTGATCTGTTATAAGTTATGGAATCATAAGGGTCAGTTACTTCACCAGTAGTTGTTGTGTAATTAAAAGTGGTACCTTCATAATCGTATAAGAAATTGCTCAATAGTAAAAACCGTTTTCGAATTTGAGCAAAAACAGTACCTATATCTCTAAAAATAGGATCAGACGCTGCCTTTAGTGCACCATATTGATTACCGTACACATCACTAGAATAATCAATTAAATCTTTTTGCCCCGTTAGAAGCTTAGTTTGTCTTTCGTCAATAGGAAACAGAGCTTTATTGCTTACTTCATATATATCATCATTTGCCCATATGTTAGAAGTTTTTCCTTTAAAGAAGTCTACCCTATCATAATTTTTTGATATACCCGAATTATATATTCTGTTTTTCTCTTCTGCATTCTCATAACCATGAAAATTAAGATAGTAACCTTGATCGTTAATGTACCCAAAAGCATATGAATTTGCAAAATCATAGTTTACCACATAAACATTTTCTTGAACGGTAAATATATCACCCGTTTTGATATATTTTGAATTTCCTATGGTTTCAATATACTTCTCGGGATCTGGAAAAAAGTATACTTCATTAGGAGAAAGTTTTGATGTGTTAACAGTATGGGTATAATCAAAACTCGTATAATTTAAAACACCTAGATAATTTGGTGTATAAAACCCGCCTATGTCTTTCTGAGATACTACAAACGCTGTGTTAGGAACAGTAGCAGTTGATACATTATTTCTGTTTAGATAATTAGATGAAACATTATCGGCTTTTATTAAAAGTGAAGATAAGTAGTTGGTTACTGTATCACCTGTACTGAGCATATACCAATCTGTACCCAAATACTTCTGAAATAATTTTATCTTATTAGCTAAATTTAGATCGTTTACATCATCAGTTTTAATATTGTCGATATAATCTTTAGAAGAAGAATAAGATACTATATCTTCTGCACTAAGACCTACAGGAACAGCTAAGTTATCTGAAAAACCAGAAAGAAGATAAGTGTAAGATGATAAAAGACGAACTACTGAATTGTCATAATTATAAAATAAATCAAAATCCCAAGGATTAGTATTACTGGTCCATTCTTCTTTTCTTAATTTGCCCCCATACTCATATGCAGATGAAGGAAGTTGAGTCGTTATATCAAAATAGTCTGTATATTCATCATATAAATCTTCAACTAAAATGCTAATATTTCTTAATACGTTTTCTGTGTCTAGATTATATTTGTTGGTTAAGTCTACAGTATCAGAATCATAGTTTAATAAATCACTTATAGTTTGTAGAAGAAAAGATCTTATACCAAGATTAGAGGAAAACAAATTGTTTTTTCTAGGTTGGGTCTTTACCACTTCTCTAAAATTTTTGTAATAATTACAGAGGCTGTTAATTTTTTCACTAATTAGTGGAATCAGTGTATCTAGTTGTTGAGGATCTTGGTAATCTACTGCTTCTATGAATTGCCTCTCTTGTTCTGTCAACGCATCCAATTGTAGATCTTTTACTAACCTAACGTAATTATCTTTTACTGCAGTGTCCTGATTATTAAGAAAGACATTTTTTATGTTATTCCAGTCACGCAAGTAAGAATTGTAAGTATTTTGGTAGGTTTGTTTAGAAATTGATATGTCAGTAAAGTGGGAGAGCCAATCTTTATATGCCAACGGGTTATTATAGTCAATTGCCTTCGATATATTACCGATACTGGTTATCGACTTGGCTATTTCATATTTGGCATAGCGCTCTATGTTAGGCATTGAAAATATTTATTCTATTTTCAAGGGGTTGCTGATAGCAATCTAAGTCCTTTCGACAACTGATAGGATAAATTTTGATCTACTATACTTCCACGGCTTGTTATTTGACCACCGGCAGATAAATTATCCCAACTTGCTAACGGGGTACCTTGAAAACTACTTAAGTATGAAGGTAAATATGTCTTCCAATCGGGTACATTTCCTTGTAAATTAATAGTGGTTTGGTATGTGTCGTCCCAGTTAATAATATTACCTACAAAGTCACCTGGAACAATGTCGAAATATCTATAAAAACTATAATAATTGCTAAGTGTGTGAAATGTTGTGTCTTCTGGTATTGTTAACCCCCACCCTGCCGACAAATCTAATACAGTGCTGAGAGCAAATGAATTAGCAGTAACAGATTCAAGATTTGTGGGTACCAACTTATATGTATTTGAAAAAAGTTCTTTTGCTACACAATAATCTTCACTTGCTGAAAGAGTGCTTTCATTTGAAAGTAACGGCCCTAAGTTATTACCGGTAGTTTTGCCTTCTATATATGCGCTGATGGCTGCTCCCATTGACAGTGTGTTGTCATTTAGATTATATCTATCCTGAAAATTTGTATTATATTGTATTCTTCTTCCCCATAATAGCGATTTTTTAATAGAGAACAGATTAACCAATCTGCTTAAATCAGCTGGGTAATTTATTAATAAATTACTACTAGCATAATCATTTAAATTAACATTATATTCTTTTGCATAAGAAAATAGGTTGTTTATATCACAAGTATCAATATTAATGTTGTTGGGTATAAACCCTGATGTCTTTTCATATATTCTTTTTCCTATTGCATTAGTTTCAGAACTAACTGTACCAACTATAGTGGACATAAACGGGTCCCACAATTTGGAGCTTTGACTAATCACCGGTTGAAAAGCATACGACTCTAAAGCTGCCGTCATATCAAAATTTTCATTTTGTTTTGCCACTCTGTTAACGCCTTTTGAAGAATATAAACTAAAAGGACCACTCACACCCCCTACATAAAAAGAACTCCCGCTTGGCCCATTTATATTATTCCAAATTTGTCCTGCAGCGCTAATTTGCACAACCCCGGTATATTCTTTAAGAGCACCGGAATCATCTTTTCCATAAGCTTTTAATTCCTGAGGTATAGTTATAAACCCTTTTAAAAAGCCGTAACTTTTTTCTTTAAACAAAGCGTAGTCAATTGTAGTATAATCAAATAGATCGTAAGGTTTTCCGTTCTCAAAAAATAAATCAGGCGAACTAGGCTTAACAAGACGAAGCGCGAAACTATTAGTGTTAAACTCGCTAATATCAACAATACTTCTAAGGTGTATCTTGGGATTGTATATGGGTTTGGCAGTGAAAGCAGAATCGGTACCCACCTGGTCGCTATATTTTAGCTTAGCAACAAAGCTAATAGGGGAATTTTTAAACTTCGTCTTAGCAATTTGAAATGTAGGTAAATAAACCCCCTCACCGTCTAAACCATTACTGGTGATGGAAATTTGAGCTGGTCTTTCATATTTCACTGCCGTCACCGGAAAATATGCACTTTCAACATTCTTTATTGGAAGGGTGCTGTCATTTGTGTAATTGTAATAGTGTGTGTAGTTATCAGGAAATCTTGATGTATCGGGGGTTGCAAACAAGTAAATAGTATCGTAAGTCCATTGTTCAGGATCGATTTCATCAGAAGTTTTATTTTCTGTATCATCAACATATTGACAAGTAGCATATCCGCTTGTTCCAACGAAGAATGCGTTAGGGTCACTAGCAGATGTAGCAACTACTAAAGCTGATAAAGAATTTTGTAGTTTACCATATAGCATTGTATCCACAGTAGTGAGTGAATGAGTAGTGGTGTCGCTGTATTTGTTACCAACTAGTTCTCTTTGTATAAATCTATGTGTTGGTAGTAAGTATGCATATGGTTCTTTAGCTAAGTTGTCTTTGTCGTAATATAAACTTCTACTTCCACTTGCATACATAAAAAACGAATAATTTTCCCCGAATGTTTGTAAACTGTTCCATCTTTTTAAAGCCAATATATCAGAATACTTACCAGCTGTAAGAGATAAATTACGTGCATCACTCGTAGATAGAGATAGTGAATATGTATTAGGAACAAAGTCTTTTATTGTAACAACCCTATTAAACGAATCTAATACTGCTTCACCTGATGAAAGCATAAGATTCATCGTTACCTTATATTGCCCGGGGTAATAATAATAGTGTTCAGCTGAAAAACCATGCACATTAGTAGAACCGTCTCCAAAATCCCACAATATGTATTGGTCGCTGTATACATCAGATCTTGCACTACTTAAAGGGGGTACATTATGATCATTATCTGGTACAAATCTTAGTGGTGTTTGTTCTAAAGCATAAGCTGAAAGGCAAGCAGAGTTATAAACGNTATAAACGCTAAATTTCCAATATCCTGTATTTCCTGGCAAGTTAGGCATTTTATCCTTGTCTTATAACCTGTATTCTGTTTTGTATCGTAGGTAAATCTTTAAAGTAAGCAAACTTATAAAATTCTAAATTTATATCTTGTCTTGTAAAATCGTAATCTACTGTTTCGTATACAGGATTATAAACAGCTAAGGACAAATTACTGTCTATAATTACCACCCCTTTGTTTTCCCTTCTTGTTGAAAAACTAACTACACCATCAACGTCTAAAACCGACTGCTGAAGATCTTTCAAACTTATAACTTGACCCAATGATAAATTATCTGTATTAAAATAAGTTGTAAATACACCAGCTACATCGTTTCTAACTGCTTCTAAATCTCTTCTAGAATTTTGTTCAACCTCAACATAAAGATACGATTCATCCCCTGCTTCAGAAATAATAGCAAAATCTGTATTAGTATAAGATGCTCCAAAATTTATTTCCATATAGATAGGATCAGAGATTACAATTTCGGTTGTGGCAGATTTAACCTCCGACAATAAATTCACAATTGCGTTCTTTTGAGAAGTGGAAAGATAATTTGTTCTTTGATCTAAACTTGAATCTAATTCTTTGTTAGGTACAGCAAAAGAATATATGTTATTAAAGTCGCAAGAATCTGCAAAATTAACCTGATTAAAAAGAACCCTTGAATTGTCATTAGGTCTATCTAACCCTAAATCAAAAAAGTATTTTAAGTAAATGCTTGTATAATCAAAGTTGTTTACACATTTAACAGATTGTACCCAACTACCAAAATTCTTTGATATATAATTTGTATAATCGTCAATTGTTACTAATCTGTATTGAGAATTAAACAAATTAGGGGCATTTACTTTTATTTCACTTACGCTTTCTTTTTGTTTAAAATTTGTAGACGTATTTTTATTTGAAAAGGCGAGGTTAGCTGCTTGTGCAGAATCAACCACAACTGTTGAACTCGATATGACGTCGGTCTTTATTTGGTTAAATTGTGTAGTAGTAAAAAAGTATAAAGGTTGGTTGTTAAGTGTGTTTTTACTAACCTGACCATCCACACCATCTGATTGAAGGAAATAAACAGCTATTTGATCACCTGCATTTAGTTTCTTACCCGTAATATTATTACCGAATTTTAGTTCATATCTTTCGTTTTCGTTAAACCTAACTGAAAACTTTTTAGATGACCCAGTTTCAAGATACAGTGATGTGGTTTTAGTCCATTCAACCCACGTAGAATTTGGAACCGCTTCTTTAATGTATACATATATGTTATGGTTATCGATAATAAACGTCGAATCGTTAGTTGAGGGAGCTAAACTAACCGTTTCAAAATTCTCACCAATTGCGGCTAGTGTAGGGTATTCAACAAACAACCCATTATACAATAAATTATTATTTTGTAAATCTGTTAAAATTTGATCTGTAGAAACGCTTTTTGTAAAAGAAACGTCTTCACTAAAAGAGTAAGATGTACCACTAAAAGTAAAATAACTGTACCTAGGTATAGTATAGGTACCAATATCTAAATTGTTAGAGGCTTCAGCTTGAAAATTTAAATTTGCAGTTTGGGGGCCCGTTGGGTTGTAGTCAATGCTCTTTACAATCTGGTTAATATTTTCATATATTTCTGATTGACTAAACGTGCTTTCAGCTGAATTTTTATTAAGATAGTATATGAGAGTATGGTAAGAATAAGAAATTATGTCTATTAATGATGAAAGATTGCTTCCTTCATAGTTTTGATCGGTGAATACTTCATTATCGTTTAACCTTTCAATTATCAGGTCCTTCAGGCTAATAGCATCAAACGCTACGTAGCCGTCTTGTCTCAATTCGAATTCTGATTCTTCTGTAGCCATTTCTAATTATAAAATTGCACCCCCGTTGAATTTAGAAGCGCTTTTAGTTCTATCGTTCTAACATTATTTATGAAAGGTACCGCTAGCGTCAAAGTAATGTTATATTCTGCAGAAGGTATATCTGCTATTACTTCTATCGCTTCAACTACTACTCTTGGTTCCTGTCTTTTTATTTCACTATGAATTAAATGTCCTATTTGTCGTGCTGTATTTTCAGAACACGCCATAAACAAAAATTGATTAAGGTTTAACCCGAATTCTGGATTTAATAACTTATCACCCGGAAAAGAAGTAAATAGATTTTTTATTGAATTTTCAATCGCACCAAGATCATAACTTGCCCTAACATCCTTTGTATATAATTTTGAATATGCTTCTTCATTTTGCACTTGTTCTAGCTTTAAATCTAATGTTAGATCCGCATATGAAAAGTAAGATTTATACTTAGGACCAGCTGATTTCTTTAAATTATCTAACTTTATCTTTGCCATAATAATATTTATATCAGTTACCTTTTTGTAATTCTTTCAAAAAAGCATAAATATTGATGTGAAGAAAAAATTTAATATGCTTTATGAGACATATGTTTCGAGATATACTAGAGGGGGTTTCTTAACAGGTGACTTGGTAAGGCTTAAAAAAGGATTCGAAAATTTAGAATCTTTTAAAAAGTTAGATCCTAATGTTCAACAGAAGTTAAAAGACTATGCTGATAGTGATATCAACATCAGAATTTCTGGTATTGTAAATAAATACCCTTCACACCAACCTGGAAACACAGATAACTCTACTGGTGATGTATCAGTTACGGTTTCTCAAGAAACAGCTCCTGGAAGATACGACGGGTTTGTAAATGCAGCTTCTGATCTTTTTGATACAGTTGATGTATACCCTAATAGAATGCCAGTACCAAACTCGATGGTTAGACCAAACGGTACTCAAATAGATCCTTCTGATTTTGAGTATGAGAACGAATACATTGGTCTTGATCCATTAAAATCACAAATCGGTACAGGAACAGAGTTAAAAGATCCTGCGCAAGGAGACGATAAAGAGTTACACGATGTTAATGTAAAAATTGATCAATTTGGTGCAAACAATGATTGGGATGATTTAGCACCTGGTGGGGGTAATATGCCTGATACATCAATTTATATGAAAGGTGATTATCCTATTCCTGGTCCCGGTAACGACACTATGACAGGTAATGTAACTACCACAGTAGGTTAATTTATCATTGTATCTACATCAATTAAACAAGCATAAGCATTTATTTCCTGGTCCATTACAAATGCTGATTTGTAAATAAAATCATAAATTGTCGATAGAGCAGCTTTCTTTATAGCACTATCGCTTTCTGATTCATCTACAACATTAAACAATATCTTCAACAAAATAGGGTAATCATTATTGAATACACGCTCGTTAGTAATCATATATTTTCTGCATTTTAATACATGACCAGCTTTTATTAGTTTGTATAAATCGTTTGCTATTTTTTCAACACTTTCAGTATCTTGTATGACTAATTTGCCTTTTGAAATGCTTTTTTGTAAAACGTTTATACATTTTCGTATATCAGGGAAATTTTCATCGACTATTTTTTGCAAGTCTTGTACTAATACAATAATGCCTTCTTCGTTAGCAATGTATGCTAATCTTTCTATAATTGGTTGTCTGTCATGATTAATATCAAACGTTTGACACCTGCTTTGTAATGCAGGAATAATTCTATGCTTATAATTTGCTGTTAATATAAACCTTGTGATTGCACTATACTCTTCCATCACATTTCGAAGAGCTCTTTGTCCATCCTGTGTTAAACCATCACACTCATCCAATATAATTACCTTTATATCAAATAAACTTTTTGTTCTTGCATAACCAGTAACTTTGCTTCGAATTGTATCAATTCCATTTTCATCCGATGCATTTATATATAAATGATCGCATTCCAAAAGACCATTTACAATAATTTTTGATATTGTAGTTTTTCCAATTCCGGGATTACCCACTAAAAGTATATTTGGTATCTCGTTGTCCTTGTTGCACTTACCGAGAAACTCTTTTAGTGTACTAGAATCACTAATACAAAAATCATCCAATTTCTTTGGTCTGTATTTTTCTACCCATAAATTGTCAAACATAATTAAGAATAATTATAGCAGTTTCCCATAGGAAATCAATTAAATATTTGTATGACCCCGACTGCGGCCAAGGCAACCAGGGGGTTCACGTTAATTGAACTACTGGTAGTAATAGCGATAATAGCAATTTTAGCTGCGTTATTGTTACCGGCTCTCGGGTCAGCAAAACAAACAGGTTGGCAGGCCGCATGCATAAACAACCACCGCCAACTTAACCTCGCTTACGCAGAATTTGCAGGAGACCATGAAAACAGGTTTCCTTACGCATCAGCTTGGGCAGGCGAACCTACAGGGATGTGGGCATGGGTAGCTGATAGTATGAGCGGTAATGGAGCTTGGGGTCAAAGTGATCGACCTCTCTTCTATTCACCCTTAAAACCTTACGCAGGTATGGGCATATATCATTGTCCAGG
>JGI25130J35507_1000269_pt1 | contig 17105 bp, 31 predicted proteins | sample ETNvirnome_2_300_FD_35507 | JGI IMG/M metagenome (IMG submission 35507)
AATACTACTAACGCTCTAAATTTAACACACGCTGAGTGGCAAGGACACACTCCTATTTGCTCTAAATGTCGTCAATATAACAACTATAAGTTTGAGGAGAGTATAAGATGAGAAAAAAACATCTGTATGATGAGCATACGCGCAAAACGATTTGCGGACACCGAATGACTCATCAGGAACGACGCACCGCGCGAATGAATACGCTTATAACAATCAATTGTAAGAATTGTAAGAAGCGCTGGGGAAGAATGAGTAAGTATGAGCGACAGCCCGGACGCTGAGATGATATGCAAACACTGTAAAAAAGTGAGCGATAGAGGAAATCTCTGTTTCGACTGTTGGAACGACTATTGTAATACAGACAGACCGGAGAACTACTAATGAACAAAAGACAAATGAAAAAACTGATATACTCAGACGCCGCAGGCTTTCTGGAAGAACACGAGCGCTCTTATTTGACGCTTAAAAGGGGTGTGAACCCTGAGAAGCCTATAATATATGGCGACTTGAGAGATATGACCCCTACGGAAAGAGCGCGTTGGAACAGAGCCACCGACGAGGTTATAGCACACCTAGAAAAACTAGCGGGCTATTATGATGGATGGTTGGAGGACAAATATAATGACCATTGATCATATGAAATGTGGGTGCGTCACAAAATCAAATGTGATGGAAGTGCTCAATTTCTGTGAACATCACGAGTGGATGCTATGTGAGGATTGGGAAATTGAAGTGACTGAGGAAGTATGAGCAAAGAAACAACATACATATACGAATCTCCCGACGGGGGCAGAACTATATATCGAAGAGAATTTGGAGAGAGCGAGCGTAAACAAATTAAACCGCACAGAGACCGATGGCACGGAGAAGAGAAAAAGTATTGGACTTGCCATATTTGTAAAAAGAGCACTATGGAGACAGAGTATGACTATTTAGCAGCGCACAATTTGCACTTAGAGTGTGCTCTGAAAGCAGAATTGAAAGAAATGAAAGCAACCGAAAAGAAATGTCCATATTGTGAGGCAGGACTATGAGCAGTATTGATTTTGAAATGATTGAGAAAAACGATGAAAGATATTGGAACTTTAAAGAATTGCTCGTTTGGATGGGGCTCTCTCTCATCGGTGGAGCAGGAATAGGGATGATTATATCATCTTTTTGGGGTGCGTAATGACTTATCAGGAATTGATGGCTCAAGGAAAAGTAATATGCAAATACTGTGGAGAGAAGTGGGGCGCGCTCGAGTGTCATATCGGTAGGTGCGCCGGACGGGGGGAGAAGAAATGAAAGAATGGATGCTGAAACAATATGAGAAACGCAAAAAACGAGATATGGGCTCTGCTGATTGGTATATGCTCCTTTCTCTCTTTATGGTCGTCTGGTTATTGATGGTGATGAGGTATTGGAACGAATGAATGTGCTTAGTCTATTTGATGGGATGGCCTGTGGTCGGATTGCGCTAGACCGAGCGAATATAACCGTTGACAATTATTACGCTTCTGAGATTGATAAGTGGTGCATAAAGGTCGCGCAGGAGAACTATCCTGAGATTATTCAGGTTGGCTCCGTCGAGGATTTAGATACGGCCACGCTGCCCAAAATTGATTTAGTGATGGGGGGCTCTCCCTGCCAAGGCTTTTCGTATGCGGGTCGTGGGCTCAATTTCAAAGACCCACGCAGCGCACTTTTTTTTGAGTTTGTGAGAATACTAGATGAGATTAAACCAGAGTTTTTTTTACTTGAGAATGTGCGAATGAAGAAAGAGAATCGAGATATTATATCTAGGTATATGGGGTGTGAACCCTTTGAGATTAATTCAGCACTTGTGTCTGCTCAAAATAGAAAGCGCTTGTTCTGGACGAATATCCCATTGATCAATGGCCTTCCCGACGACAAAAGGATTGCTCTGCAAGATATTCTGGAACAGGATGTGGATGAGAAATATACAGTAAAGGCTCGTAATATTGATAGATACTTACCTAAGAAGATTCAAACGCGCTTCATTGACCCTAGTAATATGTGGACAGTAGACCGTGAGAAAGCGCATTGTCTTGATGCGAGTTATGGTAAAGGGCAAGACCCCTATTTGTATTTTAAAAAAGGGCGCCGACAACTCGTGCTGGGTGCAGCTATGCGGCCCTATCCTCGTCGGGGAATTGCTGAAAGTGAGAAACACGACATTGATGGAAAGGAGAGAAGCCAACAATTAGAGTTACGAAAGGATGAGAAAAGTAATTCTATAACAACCGCGAACTATAAAGACGCACTTGTATATGAAAAGCCTGTCGTAATAGGTAATATATTTCCCTCGAAAGGACAAAATGGGAACATCTATGATTTACGCGGAAAGTCTAAAACTTTATCATCTGGTGGCTCACCCTTCAAGAGAAATTCTGGTGTCGGTAGCTGCAATTCCCCGCTCATACTACAAGATAAGATACGCAGGCTCACCCCCGTCGAGTGTGAGCGCCTACAGACCGTTCCAGACGGGTTTACGGCGTGCGTGAGCGACACTCAACGCTATAAAATGCTTGGGAACGGCTGGACTGTTGATGTAATTGCTCATATTTTGGAGGGTATAAAATGAAAGCAGAGTGTCCGATATGTAAAGTGTCGTATGGCCGAAGAAAAGGTTATGCTGTGCAATGTAAAAAATGCGGAACTTGGCTCAAATCAGACAGTGAAAAGAAAACATACGCAAAAGGAAAATATTACAGAAGCCATTAAATATCTAAGAGCCCTATATATTATATATCTAAATCATATCTTGCTTATTCTCTATTACTCTTAATAGAGCTATAAGGAGTATATGAGAAGGTATTTGTATGGATAGTGGTAAAAACTTTGAAGGGGAGGTCCGAGGGTCGTTAAAGAGCATTGACTGTTTTTGGTTTCGTATTCAAGATACTAATGATATCAGCAGGTTTGTAAAGCACGCAATAGCAGTTAAGCAGCCTGGAGACTTTATGGCTGTTTATCGCCGTAAAGCCTTTTTGCTTGAATGTAAAACAAGCAAAGGCAAAAAATCATTCCCGCTGTATTATGGCGAGACTCCGAGCATACCAAATCACCAAATAGAAGCAGGCATTGATATAAAACGACACGGTGGATTGTCCTATTTTTTACTGAGAAGGGATGAGCAGAGAAAAAAAAGGATGTGGGCAATCACCCCCGAAGGCATTTTAAGGCTTTACCTGGTCGCAAAGAAGAAGTCTATACCGTGGACTGAGATTGACGCTAGTCCTCACTCTATAGAGATTAAACGACTAACTGCGCCGGTGAGATGGGACTTGGAAAAGTTATTTAAGCTCCGACAACCTTTATAAACCTGAGAAGTTGTGGCTGTTTGCCCGGTGGGATGATGAGATGGTTGAAGTCCTTAAAAAAATCATTGACGACCTTGACGACGATGAGGTTGAGAGTGTGAATATACTCAGTTTTTTTGATAATGACCGAGAGAAAGAACTTTACGAGAAATGGGTAAAGATTTACCATAGTGTGACCCCTTTCAATATCAAAGAAGGGCTCAAACACATTAATAAATCATTTGAGCTGAGTAATGACGAAGAGATTATGTTAGTATCTTATATTAAATTCTTTGAGGGTAGACTTATGGAGCTGAAAGGAGATATTGATTTGCGTACTGAAAAATTTGAAAGCGAAGATAATGGTGGTGGAATGTTTGCTTAAAGACAAAGAATTTACTGTATCGGAATTAATTGACAGGCTTGAAACAGTTAGAGAGGTGTTGAAAGAGCGAGAAACAGCTGTAACTCCTGAGCTTCTTAATGCAGTTGATATTGCAATCACGTGGATTAAAAATAATCCTCTGATTGGTAAAGCACTATCGCTCGATGAAGCTTTTGACGATTTGATAAACACCTTTTTCAGGAATTTCTAATGGTAGCAACACACACAGAAGTTAAACAAATAATGAATATTCTAGATGAATATTTACCACACACCACGGTGGAGCTGATGCTTAATGATATATGGAAGCGAGTGGGCAACCACACAAATAACCAATCGCTGAGAAGCACAATCCTGAGAATGATAAAATATGTTAAAATGGTACACAAATGAAAGAACAACAATTTGAGAACATTTGGAATAAGAATGGAAAAATGAAAAACAAAATTTTGGGTTGGCTCAAAGTAAGGAACTTAGAACTTACTTATGAAAATGCCCGTGATTATTGGTTGGGTCGTATTAAACCTTTTAAGGAACCCAATACCGGTGAAACCCAACACTTAAATACCGAAACAGATTGGCGAATAATAAGAAGATGGAGGAACAATGGAAAGTCACACAGAAATTCACGACAGAATCCACGAAAGAACAAAAGAGTTAAGTGATAATTGGTGGCCCTTCATCCAAAATATTGAAGATATTCTGACCAGGATGGCTGAACTTGANACTAAAATTGANTCTTATGACAATAGAGTAGGAGAAGCCTACGGATTAGCTAAATCAATAACGAAGGCTTTAAATAAATTAGGACTATATGACGATGACCTCCACTTAAAATGGAAGTCTGTAAAAAAATTAAACGAGGTGCTTGGAAATGAAGAAAAATAATGAAACCCACGACGAGCCAGCCATAGGGGATGATACCCCTGTAAACCAAACTTCTCTGCTTGTTGAAAAAGTAGTAGAAGTGACCGCAGAGAATAATATATTGCGCGCCTGTAATAAACATATTATGCGCCTAGGTGTAGTCTCTCTAGAGCTAATACCGGTAGCTAAAATGAATTTATCTCAAGTATTTGATGAATTCACAAAATTTGCTGAGGCAATGCACAAGCTTCACGGTAATACGCATTTGAAAGCCACAATAGTGCATTCTTCTGAAGATAACGAGCCAGAAATGATTAATCCAGAGATGTTCGGTTAAAATGCGTCGAGGCTTCGGAGACGACGCTATTCTAGGGCGATGTACTTTTTGCAAATATACAGTTAAAGAAGCGGAACTTAAATTCGCCTCTAGATTTGCAAGAATTACACACGGCCGCTGGATATGCGGTAATTGCCTAATGGGTATGAAAGATGTAATCGAAGAAGCTGAAACCATTTATGCAGAAGAAGCTGGAAAAAGAACTGAATTATTAAGAGATGCTGGATATACCATAAATCCCAAAACAGGCAGATTGGAGAAGGTAAATGAATTATAAGAAAGAAGAAGCCGTAGGGCTAAGTCAAGCGCGTGCGCGCGTAAGAGTTATACGGAATATGAGCTATCATAGTATATGCTTAGCTAGCTTTTATATAGCTAGGCGTCATACCCAAAACAAGGAGGTAAGAAACAATGCCCAAAACCCAGAACCAGAAGAACTCCGAACTTGAACTCATTTGCGGACTGTTCCGTAATGAGAGTAAGAGCGGTAGTATCTACTACAACGGGCGCAGCCAAGATACGAGCGCTGAATATGTTATGTTCAAAAACTCGTATTACGAAGAGGGAGACAACAAGCCCTACTTCAGGCTAATGCGCAGAATTCCCGAAACGGAAGACTAGTACAGCCGTGAGCGTAGCCCTCAGTGAGTGGCTGAAATCTCAAAAAAGCGCGAGAGTCTGGTTAGAAGACTCAATGAACGCTGAGGCTCAGTTCGCTTTCATAAGCCCCCTGCACAGATTGCAACACTGGATAAGCTCAAAAAGGCGACGAATAGTTTGCTGGCAAGAGCAAGGTAAAAAATGTCGCTACTGTGAGAATGGTCTCAGGCAACAGCACGATTATACCTACGGTATCTTTACAGAACCGGGGAATGAGACGGTATTCTATTTGAATACTAATATGACCACCCACTCTTACTTTCAGCGCACCTTCTCAAAGCTACTAGATGACAATATAAATCCTTGTGATGCTATGTTCATCTTTACGCGTGCGAAGCTAACAACAGTCACAGGCAACAAAGCAAATGGTTATGCTTTGGTTAAGACAAATACACCACAATTCGTAGCAGAAATATTTAGACCATCGCTTGACTCACAATTTCAAAATCAAGTAATGAATTTCAGATGGGAAGTACCCGAAGAAGTAATTAGAAAACTTACTGAGTTGGACGGGCAACCGTTTACTCTAATTGATTTCTTTTTAGCAATCAAAGAGAAGCTACCTAATTTGNCAGATAAGATAGCGAAACAATACTCAATTATATTAATAGAGAANGGTATAGTGGATTTAAGAAAAGCGAGANTATTTAGAGAATGAGCGATTTTGAATTAACAGACCTAGTTAGATATTTTCATAATGTTCGTACTGATAAAGGTGTTCTCGCGCCGATTATTGGTGAAGATAGACTAGCATTAACAGCAGCAATAGCATACCTGCTAGAGGACACTAACTTCTTAATTAACGCTTACAGCGGTACGGGTAAAACAGTAATTATGAATGCAGTTTTTGGACTCCTAAAAAATACTGGTATAGACTACGAAGTAATTGAACAAATGTCTGATACTGCTATGTGGTATGACTCTGACAGGATCAATGAATGTCGATTTGTTGCTATTCCTGAAGCGCAGAAGGCGCCTGAAAATATCATAGAAATATTGAAAACTTGGGCAGACGACCGTCCAGCAGAACGGCGCCGAACAGATGTAACTATCAGTGATATTCGCACGCAGGTACTCTATCCAAAATTTGTGTTTATGTGTAAAGCGGTTGAAAACAAGCGCGGAGACGCCTATCTAGACGCTGAACTTGAACGCCGTTATATGATTACGCACACCAATCCTACTGTAATGCAAACAAAAGAAGTATTACGATATAAACTAAGACAAGCTTCTGCACCTGTGGAAGATTTAGAAGATATGAGCGAAGAAGAAATCCAAGAGCTTCGTATGCATTTTCGTGACTGCATTATCAACAGAGATGATTCGCGTGCTACAAAATTAAGAAATCCCTGTGCGCCATTTTTATTTGATTTGATACCAAATATATTCCCTATAGCACGCAGTAAAATCCATTATTTATTACAATTAATAAACGGAGTAGCTCGATTTTTTCCTAATGAAATAATCACGGTAGAAAAAGGAGAGCGCACCTACGGCCTTGTCACCCCTAAGCATAATTGGTTAGCAATTCAGATATACATAAACTCTTTCGTAACTGAGTGTCTGCAAATGCCCGCCCACGGCACAGACATTCTGCACTTAATACCTGACTCAGAAATGGATAGCTTTGGAATGACTACGAGTGAAACAATAAAGATGGGTATGCGCGAGATACAGCAAGCAGCACGCGGTGCCGGGCTACCTTTTGCTCAAAAAAATATTACACCGCTCCTCACATCGCTCACTATGCTTGGCTTTTTGGAGATGGAAGAAGAAGGCAATAAGAAACTTTATTTCAAATCACCTATGATAAGAGAACCAAGCACAAAAATAGATTGGAATGTGCTTATTGAAGATACGAAAAAATTAGTAATAGATACTTGGCCTATTGAAACGGCGAACGAATACATTGCTCGATTTTGTACTGAAGTAGAAGTAGTAGACCCCTTCACTCAGGAAAAGACAATTCTGGGTTTAAATATCCCGCGCCCCGAAAAAGAGATAGGGGGTGATGATTATGCCTCGTGGCTCGAATGAACCTCAGGCGCCGCGGAAAATTAAGATGCCCTATAAGCCAGCAGGTGAAATGATGGCTGTAGTGCGCGAATTTCACGGTGGTTCTAGACTAACGGCCTTATGCGAAGACGGGCACAATAGAATGATAAGAATACGAGGGCGCTTGAAGAAAAAAATGTGGGTGCGACAATATGATTATATCATAATTAAGAAATGGGTCGTCCAGAGCGACCAAAAAGCTGACCTTATGCATAGGTATATCAAACCTGAGGTTGAGCAATTGCGACGCAAAGGTTTAATACCTGAAATCCTTGACACCGAACGATGAAAATACCCCTTATAGCTATAGCAGGGCCGGGCACCGTTAACAAAAAAACAAATAAGCAACAGGTGCTACTATGGAATCGCGGTGAAAAAATTGCCCGACCCTCTCCGCGCACACACTGCTATTATATAGAATCAAAGGATGGAGAAAAATATAAAGTTTTAGGTTCACGAAAACTGCGCAAACTCACACAGGTTAAAGTAGCTAACTGTGCCGTTTTTAATGAGTTTGAAATGCCACCATTAGCTCGCCTGGACGGTGTTAATAAAAATGAATCGGAGCGTATCTGTATTGAACATCCTGAATTTTTCGGTAAATATTATGACGACGAAGGGCCGAGAACATTAGGATTTGATATTGAAACCTATAGCCCTGATAGCACCTTTCCCTTCGGAGAAGATTATCCTATAGTAGCAATTGGTGTGGTAACTAATGAGCAGAACAAGCGAGTATTTTTTTGGGATGGAGAAAGTGACGCAAAGTGCATACAAGATTTTCTGGATTTCTTAAAAGAATTTGACCCTGACATTATTTATGGCTACAATAATATTGGCTATGATATTCCGCAAATAGAACACCGCGCCCTTCTGCACGGTATTAACATAGAAAAATACTTTAACCGCGAAGGGAGAACAGATAAATTAAAGTCTGATATGGGTCTGAAAAAAAATATAATGCGATGTTGGGGTCGTATCATAGTTGATGTATTTAATTTCACGCGCCGAGATTACGCCCTCTCAGGAATACCAAAAAGCTTGAAAGCTGTAGCTGAGTTTTATGGTCAACACCCCCAAGAATTAGATTTCAGGAAAAAAAATATTCTAGATTATCACAAAGATATTATTGAAGAATATGTCCTTAGCGATTGCCTGGTCACAAAATTTCTATTCAACCATTACTTTCAGCAACACCTCTTTATTGCTGAAATTCTTAAAGTTCCCTTAGAGATGTACTTGAATGGCGCTGACTCTTTCATTACCAAAATTTTGCAGGGTCGTTCTTTATATAAACAGGGCATTTTGACTCTTGATAAGAATAAAGATAGACACCCCGAAATCATAACCTTCCAGGCTGCGCATATTGATTTGTATAAGCCGGGATTTCATAAAGAAAACTATAAGGTCGATTTTAAGTCTATGTACCCAAGTATAGCGATGGCCCTGAACTTAGGCCCTGATACTACACGCATTATCGGAATGGAAGATTATGATATCAAAAAATTTGGTAGCGTTCTCGACGGAGAGCGAGCAACGCTCACTATACCTGATAATGTAATTAATAAAAATATTATTATCGAAGTAGACCAAGACAGGAAATCTAGCCTTTATACTATGAGCAAACAATTTAAAGAGATGCGCGAGCCTTACAAACAACAAGATACCCAAGAAGCCACGAGCCGTTCTAATGCGTTAAAGATTATGGTAAATACATTCTATGGCGCCAATACAAATCCCTATATGACTTATGGAGATTTATCGGTCGGTATAGCGATCACTGGTGTAGCCCGCTGGTTAATTATGGGCGCACGCAAACTGATTTCAATCAGGAACGGAGATGTAGTAGTATACATACACACCGACGGAGTAAACACTTCTACTGATGTTAATATAGAATGGTTAAATACAGAGCTTCAGAAGGCTATGCGTGCGGTCTTCCCTTTTTGTGAGAAGCGCTGGATTGAAGTAGAGAAAGATACATTTAAAGAAGGCTACTGGATTCAAATAGGTAACTATGTATTACGCAAAGAAGATGGAACGCTCATAAAGCACGGCTCAACATTCAAATCAAAGAGTCGGTCTACCTTTTACAAAAAACTGCTCAACAAAATCATACCCGCGCGCCTTGACAATACAGTAACTAATGGGTTTATAGAAGATTTGTATAACTTTGACAATTATGAGCTAGAAGACTTTGTGCAAATGCGCACTATGAACAAAGAAATTAATGAATATAAAGCAGAGAATGACCTTATAATGCAGCTGGCGAGGGAAGCTCAGACAATTAATATAAAGCTCGGACCAGGTACTACATTCAGCTTCTTTAAAACTAATGACGGTTATAAGCTTACGCAGCAAGTAAGTTTGANGAGTGACATAGATATTAAATACCACTGGAATATAGTGAGTTCGCTCTTACAAAAGTTCGGGCTGGAAAATTATATGAAGCGAAACCCTCCGATTACAGTCATAGACGCCAAACAACGGCAATTGCTGGACTTCATCTAAAATAAAAGAAGTGTTAAAATGAAACCGAAAATAAGACTAAACGAATATTTGTATAAGAAATTGGCAGAAGATATGCCTTCGTCGGAGAAAGAGTTAGAAGAATGGATACGCACTTGGTATAGGGAAGAGTATTTTCAGCTGCCCCCGATATGGTTAGTTAAAAGAGAGAGGAAGAAGCGTGATTAATCTCACCTTTGACGATATAGCTATACTTCCACAATATTCAGAAATCAGCAGTCGCCAGGAGTGTGATACTAGCATAAAATTTAGTTCCTTTACGCTTGATATACCAATCATTTCTAGCCCGATGGAGACAGTAACAGGGCCTGAAATGTGCGACCGTATGCTAGAATTAGGGTGCCTTGGTATTATGCACAGGTTTATGTCTATAGCAGAACAAGTAAGTGCTTTGAGCTGTGCGGCAGCAGTCGGGGTAAACGATTATAAGCGCATAGACGCATTGATCACTGCTGAAGCAAAGATTATTGACATTGATGTAGCTCACGGCCACCACAAAAAAGTACAGGAGACAATTAAATACATTAAGGACAACTACCCCGAGTGTCACATTATGGCTGGCGCGATAGGTACGCGGCAAGCGGCCCGCGACCTAGCCATATGGGGTGCTGACTCAATTCGAGTCGGTGTGGGTGGTGGTTCCCTATGTGAGACCCGTATAAGAACGGGGGTGGGGGTACCAATGATATCCTCCCTGACGCAAGCGCAATTGGGGGTGCTCGACGCTGGGCTGGACGCTAACGGTGTATCGTTAGTAGCCGATGGGGGGATTAGGTATCCGGGGGATATGGCTAAAGCGTTAGCTGTAGGCGCTGACGCTGTGATTTTAGGTAGTTTGCTTGCTGGCACCAAAGAAACACCACAGCCCATTAGTAAGCGTGGGGTATGGCCTAATGAAGAGTTATACAAACGCTATGCTGGCGCTGCGTCACTAGAGTCCAAATCAAATGGTGGGCTCATTTCTACAGTCACCGGAGATATTAAATATGTCGAAGGGAATAGTAAGATTATACCTTACAAAGGTAAAGTGAAGAGGATAATAATGGATATGCGCGAAGGACTACAGTCAGCTATGAGCTATGTAGGCGCCAAAACAATAGAGGAATTTAAACAACGCGCCGTTTGGGAGCGCGTATCACCCGCTTCAGTAATTGAAGCTCGGCCACACCTATTGGAGATGAGATAATGGCAGCACCACACGCAGCTTGGCAAGCAAAATTGAAGCAAAAAAATGCAGAATATAAAGAGGAAAATGAAGCGTAAACTTGGCACTCCGCACAAAAAAGTGGATATTAAAAAAGACCTTGATTGGGGCCTTAAAGAAGAACCTAAAGTAATGAGAGCATTAGAAACTATTTTCCCTAATTGGCCCCCTTTCAAAAAACTGGGTAAATATGACCACTTTGATTTCTGTGCCTGGTCAAAGGATTGTTGTTGTTTTGTAGAAATCAAGAGTCGCCGCAATACTCACGATGCATATGAAGAAACAATCATTCCTTCTTCCAAAATGCAAAAAGCTCTTAGCTTAATCGCATTAGGGCATAAAGCAGTTTTGGCTATACAATTTACAGATGGAATTTATTACCTCGATTTAGAAAATGCAACAATCAGGTTTGGTTTTAATGCGCGCACGGATAGAGGAGCAGTTGAGCTTAACCATTACGCTTTTATACCCGTTCATCAATTTGAACGAATCGCATAACCTTTATATATAATTAAAGAACATCTATAAATACCGTGTAATACGGCCCTTAAAAGGGGTAATGTAATATGACCGAAGAGAAGGAAAGCGCCTTTACGGTGACAGCTTACTATAAAGGAGAAGATGTTAAAATCGTATGGCGCGAAGAAGGAAAAACTAAATTAGGAAGAGGGCGAATAGTAAATGACGACGAACAATTTATATACCTCAAAGGTAGTAAGGGATTACTAGTAGTCAATCGTAGTGAAGTGATTGTAATCAAAGGACAAAGAAAAGAAGAGGAAAAAAATGCGGATAATGCCAGTAAGTGATTCGCCTTGGGCTCCGACGGGCTTTGGGACGAATACAAGAAATATAGCTAGTATTTTTGCGGCGGAAGGGCATACTATTGGATACGCCGGATGTCAAAACCCAAAACACGACCCGGAATGGGAAACACCTTGGCCGTTAGGCCAAGAAAAAGAAAAAGTTCAGATAGAACTTTTGCCCCTACTGCACCCTGGCGATGAAAAGTTCGGTGAAAAATCTTTTCCTAGTTGGCTTGAAAATTTTAAGCCAGATTTTGTTTTTACGCATTTAGATATCCAAATGTTTGCATATATGATGGAAGCAAAAAAACCTACTGGAGTAAATTTACCATTACTGAATGAAGCTCAAAAGAAAATGAATATGCGTGAATTTCAAAGTCTCGCTAAAAAAGCATACAGAATGGCAAGTAAACCACGCTTTAAAGTTGGTTCCATTATTCCTATTGATGGGCAGCCTTCCATACCTGCGTGGCAAAAAATTCTGGAGGGGGTTGACTATCCTGTTGCTATGTCAGAGTATGGAAGAACAGTAATGGGCGTTGATTTTCCGTCGTGGGACGCGAATGTAGTTACAATTCCGCACGGAGTAGACTGCAATTTCTTCGAGCCGCGGGAAGTACCCAAGCCTAATCCTGATACCTTTATTGTGGGATGTGTTGCTAGAAATCAGCACCGCAAAAATATCCCGCGCCTGATACGCTCTTTTAAACTATTTGTCGAAGATAATAATTTAGGCCCCGACGACGCTAAGTTACTACTTCATATGGATTGGACTGACCATATGGGTTGGAACATAGAATATATGGCAGGGCCTAATGTATATGATATTGCTGATTATATAATGCCCCCTTCTATGGGTAATTTAGAACAAGGACAACACCCGGACGATGAAACTATGGTTAGTATCTATAATTTAATGGATATTCACGCACTACCGACGGGAGGCGAAGGATTTGGTATACCCACAGCAGAATCTATGGCGTGTGGAAAACCAAATGTTATTTGTAATTATACTACTAGCTATGAATTAGTAGGAGCAGATAAACCAGAATGCCCTGAAGAAATGCTCTTACCACACGGACGCGATGGCGGTGGTGAAATGATTATCAGTGATCGCGGTATTCTCGTCCCTTATAAAGATATGATGTGGGATACCCCAATTCGAGCAGCTCCTATGCGCGCACTTTGGGATGAACACGAGGGAGCAAAAGCTTTTGCCTATTACTATAATGACAGAGAAGCTCTGAAAAAGGCTGGAAAAGCCGCCCGACAATATATCAAGAAATATTATGATTGGGAACCCGTCGGTAAATTGTGGAAGAAGTATATAAAAGAAGTGAAACTATGAATTTAGTATTTGATTTGGATGGAGTTATTTGTGTTCCCCCCACTGATTTAATTAATCACCAATATGCTATTTATGATCACTGTCTTCCATTAGCAAATGTAACTGAATTTATGCAATGGTTGAAAAAGGAAAACCATCACATTACGATATGGTGTTCTCGACCTAATGATTTAGGAGCTAAACTAGCAACAGAAGAATGGTTAAAGATGAATCAAATTCCTTATGATAGATTAATTTTTGAGCGCCCTCTTGAGCCTATTTTTGTGTCAGATACTCCCCCTAATGCTAAATATTATAGTGATTGGGGAGACAACGGAATAGTTTCAATGTTATTTGATGAATGGAAGGGGGATATAAAATGTTAGGAGATAATGGCCCTCTAGCTCGTGTTAGATGGTTCGACGCTGTAAATGAAAGAGGTGCTAACAAAGTATCTATAAAAGACCCTAGCGAACATTTATCCTATTGTGAAACTATCGGTGAAATAACTTCCTCGGACGAATATGCGACTGTAATTACATACCACTATACAGATTGTGACGGCACAGATTTTATATGCCTACCCTCTTCTTGGATAGTCGAAATACAGGAGCTCGAATGGAAAGACAAGGAATTAGACCCTTCAGAGAATTTGGTATCCCCGCAAGAATAGCTACATTTTCTACCAAGGAAAAGGGCGACCGCCTTATTAAAGAATGGGCTGGGCGTAAAAATTGTTATGTAAGTGTGTATGCCTTTAATGATAAAGACAGCAACAGATTAGCCAAATATGATAGTGCAATTATAGAAACATTATGGTTTGATTTTGACGATAATGAAAATGTAGATAATTGTTTACAGGATGTTCGTAAATTATATGAACAGTTTTGTTTGCCTAAAAATTTAACGCCGCGTATTTATTATACTGGTGGCCGCGGCTTCCAAGTAAATATTGATTTTGAATACTTACCTTTACCTACGCGTATCAAAAAAAATGCAATCCGTGATTATTTAACTTTTTTAAAAGATAAATACCGATTAAGGACACTTGACCAAAACTGTATTAACAATAGCATTACCTGTTTACGCAGGATGGTTAATACACCTTATATAGATAAAAAAATAAATGAACCTAATGGTCGTTATTGTATTCAATTAGAGATTGCAGAATTATTAGAATATTCTATGGACGAAATAGAAAAACTATCAGGGTGGGAGCGCAATCGTATTTTTGAAATAGACAGAGTAGAAAATGAGATGGCCGCTAAAGGGCTTCTTCAATATGTTTGTAATGCGCTGCATATTCGTTTTCAACCCACTAATAGTATACCATATTTATTAGAGGCCATTAATGGAACTGATAAAACAATGATATCTCAGGATTTTAAAAACAACGGATATATCTATCCGGTACGCCCTTGTATTAAAAGTATAATTGAAAAGGCAATAACGAAAGGTGAAAATGACCATACTACAAATACTGCGATTGCTACTGAATTGATTAATGCAGGATGGAAGGACGAAGATATAGCTTTTGTATTCCGTGCTATTTATAATGAAGAGCCTGGAAATAAGTGGGGATGGTATAAAGATAATGGAGAAGCAGGGTTTCAAATATACAATCTTAGAGCGAAATCTATAAATAGGTTTAGCAAGAAGCTATTAATACAAAATAAAATTTGTAAAAAACAGTTTTGTGGTTGTGGAAAATGGTAGGTGATTAGGATGGCTAAAAAACAAAACCAAAATAAAAAATACGGTATTGATAAAACTCTTACATTAAGAAAGAGCGGCAAAGGAGTGAAAGTTTATAGTCACGCTGGTGGCAAAACTCACGCATTAAGTAAACGCCCACTTTCTAAGAAGACGGCCCTACATCAAATTAGAGATATAACCGAATCGGAAATAGCTCGCCGGGAACATCACGGACACCATATTGGTAAGAGACAAGCTCGTAAAAACAAATATCGAAAGTGATACTATGGCTAAAAAAGAAAAAGTGACAAAGGAAGAGAAAGAAGAGGACGCCGAAGAGTGTCCTGAATGCGGCGCCAAGTATGGTTCGGCAGGATGTGGCCCAAATGAAGATGGTAGCTGGCGCTGTGGCCCAGAACCAGAGCCGGAGCCGGAGCCGGAACCGGAGCCGGAACCGGAGCCGGAACCAGCACCTCTAGAACATCAGCCCTGGGGCGCTTAAATGGCTGTCACCGGGGTTCCTGAAACACCCGGAATATTATCTACTCAATCAGCAAACGAAGGCCATAAAGTTTTAATTGATTATAAATGAGCAATCATAAGTGATAAGAATGGATGCTTATCCTATAGATATTTATATGCGGGCCGCCGAGGGAAAGCTAATATCTAAATATCTCAATTCTAAAAAAGTGATGTTAGAATGGGGAGCGGGCGGTAGTACAGTTTACTTCAGTAAATTAGTAAAACAATATATTAGTATTGAGCACAATCTAGAATGGTATAATAAAGTTAAAAAAGAAATAGGATATAATGAAAATTATACATTATATTGATACATCATATGAAATGGGCGCCTTTGGGGGTGTGCCCAGATTTGATAATGAACTTAAGAAGATTCCTTTATAAATAATAACATACATAAATTTGAAAAGGATGACCACATTTGTTTACACTTAACTTGGGAAGTGAAAGAAAAAAATAAATCTTCAGATTGGAAATTACCCCAAATAATTAATCATATTAAGGAGACTCTATGAAAATTATACATTATATTGATACATCATATGAAATGGGCGCCTTTGGGGGTGTGCCCAGATTTGATAATGAACTTAAGAAGATTCTGGATATTAAAACATTCACAAGACCACAAAGAAATCTTATGTTACGCAATTTAACAAGCGACACAATTGTGATCACTGATAATGGTATGTGTATGGAAGTGCCTGAAAATATTAAATGCGTCGTCGTTCATCACGGCTGTTCTTTAACTCATAAACAAAGAGAGCCTTTCTGGGGTGGAGATTATTATGTACAAAGCCAAAATCTAATGTCTAAAAGAAAAAACACATATTTTGTGGCACCTTCTAAATTTATGCAAGAAGAATTTAAAAGACATTATAATATTCAGGGCACACTCATACCACATTTCTCTAATCTCACACCACTCAAAAATCCCACCAAATCTAAAAAAATATTAGGAGACTGGAGAGGGCATAACAAAGGCGAAGGGGTTATTTCGCGCTTGCAAGAAAGAAATGATTTTGAATATATACAATTAAACTGTGATATTACAGAAGAATCTAAGATGAAAGCGTACTCCGAAGCTTCTATATACCTCACCCTTTCTCTGTGTGAGGGGTGTAGTTATTCTCAATTAGATGCTTTGGCTTGTGGTCTGCCTGTCCTTTCTACTGATGTTAGTTTGTTCGGAGGGGATTGTGATGACACTTGTGGAGAAGCAATTGCCTGGAATAAAAGAGATAATTTAGATTTAATTGAAGAAAAATTAATGTTTATGTACGAAAATTATGATAAATATAACCCTCAAAAATGGGTGCGAGATAATGTTAGTTTAAATCATTGGGAAGCCAGATGGAAAAAATTAATAAAGGAAGTGCAAAATGATTGAAGAAGGAATGATTTTAGTAACAGGAC
>JGI25130J35507_1000270_pt1 | contig 17104 bp, 18 predicted proteins | sample ETNvirnome_2_300_FD_35507 | JGI IMG/M metagenome (IMG submission 35507)
TAGTTACCATAACGGGGCTTCGTGAAAAACAAATGAGTCCTTCACCTGCATTGTTGGGATCTTCATAACCATAAATAAACAAAGGCATTTCAGAACCCCAANCANCTGAAGCAGTCGTTCCCAAGAGACCCATGTTAAGAGTCGTAGAGCCGTGTCCATCATCTTCGACTGTCTTTGGGGCATCGATAATAACCGTATTAAGTTGTCCTGATGTAGCACTTCTTACAGTAAAATGAGCTGGATTTGTTGAACTTAAAGCAGTCCCTTGAGCATCCGTAATTGTAAAAACATTGGCAGCCAGAGTAAATCCAAGGTTTGAAATCCAACCAGACGTATTTGCTCCTCCGAATTCAATGATTCCGCTTGTGTTGAGCTTAAGTAAATCAGCCATCTTTTCCTCCAATAAAACTAGTTATAAAATTATCTATCCACTTCCTACGATGAAAGCTCCCTCGTCATCAATATAAGAGATCAAAGACCCACCATCGTAAAATTCTGCAATGTTTCCTGTTGAGTCTTGTTGAATCCTAAAGCAAGTCGCTCCCGTTGCTGCGGTATTATCATTGACAATATCAACGAGAGTTCTTGTGTCGGTTTCAGCCGAATTACTTACTATATCCATTAAACCACCAGTAGTAAGAGAATCTCCGTTTAGCTCAAAAATGTCACCAGTGGTTGCCGCGGAATCAAGATCAAGACAGGTTGATGTACCAGAGATATTGATGGCTAATTCCCCAGTCATCGTATCACCTGTCGTAATTACGTGATTGGTATGGGGAGAGGCGGCTGCCGTGTGAGTGTTTACCTCGTCAATGATATTCTGCCATTCAGCATCATCATCGTCAGCTACAATTGTATCGCCTGTACTTCTGTCTTTTAATAATGAAATAGCCATTAGTCTACACTCCCTGGTCTAATAAATAGAGTAACTACAATATCTGCCGTTATGGGTGCCCAGCTAGAATCTGTTGTTATTTCCACCCCGACTGCTTGATTAATTAAAAAAGGATCGTTCTCATGCACCTGGACGCCTGAAGCATACGTAGTATTGGTTCCATTCAATACTGCTGATAATGTCGTAGACGCTGTTGAATTAATTACTGGAACAACAGTCAGTGTTCCTGCAGACCTTGCTGCATTTGAAGCTACTGATATTCCAGAGACGTTCCCTTTGTATGGAAACGTTATCTCTGTATTTGTCGACGATCCTATAAGATTTAATGCAACAGATGTCTGGCTTGCAGTTACATTTGTCTGTTCCCATCCACCTGCAGGAACAAGGATTTGGATGCCCATCTGATAGACATCTTTCAAGAACCCATCTAATACTGGTTCGCCTGTAATAGGCGGCGCTCTAAGTCTCATTTAGTCAGGCCGCATTATGGACCCAACGCCTTCCAATTGGCTTTGCGTCTATAATAAACTTTTCAATCTCAAATGGTTGGGCTGCGCTTTGGTTCCTAAATCTAACTTGAATAAAGCGAAATTCATTCTGAGCTATACTTTCCAGATCATCAAATCTTTGTGTTTGACCTCCATAAACTCCAGTTCCATAAACTCCGGTTCCATATATGGCTCCAGATTCCTGGAGGTTAAAATTAGAAGAACTACCAGAACCTGTAGAGAAATCTCTCCTAACTCTCGCCTGAACGTTGAAGTCACCCTCTGTCTTGGCAAACATTATCAGTTCTCTTAGAATCTTCACCTCTTGAGAATCACCAAGATCAAACCATTTTGAATCCCAAAACCCATCAATATCTATTCTTCTTGAAGATACATCATCTACAAAGAATTCTGATACTGCAGTACCAACACTCTCAAAGATAATCCTCGATGTCGTNNCNGTTGCTGTGAAATCTATCGAGTCTCTTGTAAATGCTGCAGCTGACTGGGTCGTTCCATTAACGGCGTCGGAACCGTCTGTATCCTGTTTGGCTAATCGAGCATCACCACTAGCAACCCATATGTGTGCCCAGACTCTATATCGCTGCCCTACGACGGTTGTAATGTCTTGATAAAAACCCTCATTGACAGCATCTGTTACAGCTCGTCTTGAAAAAGATCCATTTCTAGCTTGAGTAGCTGATCTTTCATTTGTTGTTGGGCTACCAAAATCTGTCCAGTTTGCATCAGCCTCCATGCTTCCGTTCGTGATTAATTCGGTTGTAAACTCAATTGATTCTTCAGCTTCATCAAACCTATAAACGATTGAATCATTGCTTCCGACATGAAGCTCATCAATATCAGTAGTAGAGTTCTCTACGATAGCAGCATAGTTTGCATTGATGTTATCTAGGGGCCAGATACCTCCCTTTCGGGTATCATAGATTAACCCTGCATCATTCTGAGAAGACCCTGAACTTGAAAAGAAACAATAATATTGATCAAGAGGCTTGTAATAAGATCCAACTGCGTTTGGAAATCTCGACGTATTCTGAGACTTGAGAAAGTCTTTTGCCTTGTCAGATAGTCTAATGACTTCAGAACCATCAAAAGCGTAAAGACCATCTTCTCCTAAGAAGATATGGACTTCCTTCATTACGCCTTGAACAAAAATCCTAGCTGACTTCAGAGTATATCCAGAAATACAGCCAACACCTTTTTTAAAAGACCTATCAACTGTCCATGAAGTCAATCCATAACCACTAACTACACCAATAGAATCAGACTTATAGACAATAAGTCTTTGTCCTAGTGGGAGTATTCCTGTAATGAATTGTCCATCATCTGCTTCAAACTCCCAGAAGTCATCAGTTGTGTCCCAAGACTCAGGAAGGTCTAAATCACTGTAATAGACTCTTGCAGGAAATGGGCTAGCTCCTACCTTAGCATTCCCAATACAAACACGACCATTGAAGGACGTTAACCACTGTCCTTTTGGTGGAGATCCACCAAGAGCTGCAGCATTCCCAGTCCCAGTCCATTTAATTGGATCATCACTAAGATTAGTTGCAATAACTATATCGTTAAAAGTTATTAACTGATGCTTTGCATCGCTGATTGTCAAAGCGCCTGTGATGTCAGCCCATGTCGTTCCAGACCTATTATAGATAGCGTCTTCTAGTATAACTACAAGATGCTGGGTAGCATCTCTCATCTGAAAGTCATGTATTCCATTGACCTTCTCAGACCCACCTGCTCCTTCAAGTTGGTCGTTGACACGGGTAATGCCAAACATCTTTTTCAAGAACCCATCAAAGTAATAGACATTCTCAGCGTCGGTTCCGTCTCTGTCTTCTATTTCTGTGCTAAGGATATTGGAATTCAATCCACCGCTCATATCCTGGATTGTAACTCCAGCTATGCCGACTTGTTCTTGTCCCAATTAATTATTCCTTTACGAAGAGATTATAAAACTTCCACCGAGAGACACTGCACCATCAAATCTTGAATCTCCATCATCGACCCAGAGAGCGTAAGAGTTTGTAAGAGTCATGTTGGCTCCAGCTGTAGGTGCTGCATCAATGTATACGGTGGCTGCCGCTGTGATAGTCAAAGCTCCGCCAGCATTTCCAATATATGTTGGTGCTTGAAATCTTATCTCACGCTGTGTTGCTAACGGCCCCGCACCTGCTGCCCATGTCTTACTTGCACTAAAATCAAATGAAGTGCCTATAACTTCTGTAGCGGCTGTCAGACCTGTATGAGCAGCACCTGTTATAGTTAAAGCTGTAGGCGTGCCAGAAGTTCCTATTGCTTGTGTAAACGTAAAACCACCACCCGGCCCATCAGTTATTGTTAAATCACTCGTTGTGTCGTTTCCTGTTCGTAGGATAAGATCCCATTCACCATTCGAGGATACAACACCCGCCGCAGCATCATCGCCGACATCGATAGCTCCGTTTGTCCCATCATGAAATATTGAAAACGCCTGAGTCAATGCCCCAGTCGCACCTGGATTTGCAACTTCAACTCCAATTGCCCCCAACTCTGTTGTGCTTGTGGGATCACCAATTACTCCATAAATCTGTGCGTAATCTTGCGCATTAGAAGCACTATCCTCTCCTCTGAATGTAATTCCACCCACTTGATCGCCTTGACCTGGACTTGCAGAATTTTGGTACAGGACCAGTTGCGCTCCTATCGCTCCAGCACTCTCGCTTAGTAATTCTACACCTCCAGCATTAAAAATAATGTCACCACCTATAGTATCGATATGTGCATCGGTCCCATCGTGCATAAGTAAGAGGCCATTATCTGCGTCTGTGTCCGATATAAAAAGGATTGGGTCGGTTGCTCCATTCCCAAGACCTAGATCAACTCCTATACCAGCACTTGAAATTCCAATTGCGAAAATAGGAACATTTACTGCCCCACCAGCAGGAAGACCAAATTTAAACATATTGGCGTTGGCATCAGAAGTGTCCCAAACAAGACGGGCGTCATTACTACTCCCAAACTTATATTGAACATCATCACCAACAGAATCAGGAATCTTTTTTCCATTAATATATGTACTCATCTATTCCTCCTATACCGCCTGCGTGACGATTCTTAACCCGTATGTTCTGGAATCAGTGTTAGTATATGCAACATCCAATTCATCCCCGCTTTCAAAGACTAAGTCTCCATCTGGAATAAATACTAGACTTGTAGCTGAAGTTGCTGATGGATCTTCCGTATAAAGAACTGCATCATAAGCAGAGCCATCATTTGCATTTAAGGTTACTGTAAAATTTTCAGAAGTTGTTGGTGCGGTATTGAATAAAAGAGTCACACTTGAAAGTCTAAATGCCGCACTAAGTGATGTACTTGTTGCGATAGCTGCAGATCCTGTCGCATTAGTGACAGTTAATGTTCTACGAATGACAGCAATCGTTCTCACGGCTACATTTCCGCTTACGCTCTCTACAAATTTATTATATTCTCTTTCTTTTCTACCTGTCGGTAACGCCATAATGGTCTCCTCTAAAAAAGTCTTTGTTGCCTTCTATGTTGGTTCAGTCTTTTGTTTGCATTATCAAAATACTCTTTGTCTATTTCACAAGTAGTGTCATTACCTTAAGATACCAAAATTACTTGGGAGCCTTCCAAGGGGCTTTGGAACCAAAGTTGTTTTGCCAATAACCGGAGCAAAGTCTCTTTTATGAGATTGATCAGATACTAAGTCTCTTATGTTCTGAGCAACCATGCCCCTTTTCTGTGTTGCTACATCAAATTCATACAAGAACTCATGGCCATAAGCTAAGGTCAGTTGAAGTAGAGTTGAATGCCAATTCTCTGGAAGATCGGGAATATCATCCCCATCTCTCAGTGGAACTGCATTTCTTATATATCTGACCAAGATAGTTCTTGCGCTGCTTGGAACAGGCCACAGTCTTATTGGCTGCATTTCTAAGAAAAGAAGCCTTGCAGGAATCGTTACGTTGGTTACAGCAGCCGCATTACTTGTAGCAGTAATAGTCCCTGCCGTCGTAGCTGACTTTGAAATTCTCCTAAGAGAAGTAAAGCTCGTACTCCCAACAACATTTACAGTCCCATTCATTGTGAGATTTTCAGCAACCTCTACGCCGCCTGCCGTCCCTATGATTTGAATGGTCTGAGTTGTATCTGTGTTGTCATCAGATACGACAGTTATGGCAGAAGCAGACGATGGCTGATTCTGAATGTATGAGATTCCGAATAATGAATAGAAGTTTGGTGATCCGCTATCGTTTAGTTCAGGATCAAACGTTTCGATTTCGGTTTCTGACAGTTGAGACAATCTAATACTGCCTGTCTGATCAACAACAGACAGGATCTTGTTAATAGAAGCCTCAATGTTGTACTGCCTTTGTGCTGAAACTGTTGTAAATGTTGTAGTCTCTTTTCCATATTCAGGATCTAATGATCTCCATAATTCAAGATGAGCAAAGTTTGCCCATAAGTCGATTCTGTTCTGAGCAATAAGACTGCTCTTAAGGTTAGCTTTAACCTCTGTTCTTATATCAGATAGTTTAATGGACATAGTTTTTATCCCTCAAAAGAAAGGCCCCCGATGTGGGGGCCAATCTGTTAGACTTGGGGGGAAATAACGATTAATTAACCGCTTTCACTTTTTTAACTTCTTTTTCTGCTTCTTTAGCTTCTTCTTTTTCCAACTCAAGTAGTGCGGTTAGTTCTTTATGCGCACCGTCGATTCGTTTTTGACGTTCTTGAATTTGGTACATAGCCTGATCGATTTCTTTACGTTTCTCGCTTAGAACCTTTAGTTGTCCTGCAAGCTCCGCAAAGTCATCTTCCTTACTTTTTATACGTTTTTCTAGTTCGTCTTTCACTTATCCTCCTTTAGTTATCCTGGGACATATCATTTAATTCTTCTTCAAGTTGGCAACCTTTGCAGGTTCATCTTCACCTAAGAGATCTTCGATCTCCTTATAAGAACCTTGCAGTTGTACTTGCCTTACCTGAATTTGAGAAAGCTTCTGGTCGATTTCTTTGCGACTCTGTTGGAGTTTTTCTGCCTCCTCCTTCAAAGATTCAAATTCACCTTCCAGCGTTTTCTTCCTCTCTTCTAATTTGGCCTTCACGTGCATCACCTCACTTTCATTGTTTATTCGTTTATTGACTTAAGCATAACCAAGAGGTTGCGCCTGCNCTATAAACAACCTCAATAACACCATTAGCTGCATAAGCAGTCCCTAAGTTAGCGGCTGGATTTGTGGACAATGTNATTCCAACAGCTCCGCCACCAGCATAATTAAGAGTGTTAGCTCCAGCTTGTAGTGTTTGTGCAGCTAAATCGATTGTCAGCTTTAATCCATCAGCTAAAGGAATTGTATCTCCAGCAGCATCAGTAACAGCTGCGACTGTGATAGCATTAGGTGCGCCAGCAGCTTGCACATAGTTTGAAGCAGTTGCTTGAACATTTGTTCCTAAGAATGAAGCGGATTCAGCAAAATGTGCTCGTCCTGTAGAAACATTCAATGCTTCATTGTTTGTTGAATCAATCTGTACTGCATAACTTGTTGCCCGTGTAGCACCTGTTTCCAAGAACCGTCCACAAACACCAACATTAGCTGCAGCAGGTTGTGCGCTTGAAGAAGCCAACAACACATGGCCTCCAGCAGCAGGAATCCCTGTAACGCCTAATTCAGTTACAGCTCCAGAAGGAGCGATGTCTCCTTCAATGACAAGCCCTTGAAAAGCAGGATCTACATTATCTGCTACAACATCAAGAGCTGTACCAGCATAAGCTCCAGCAAAATTCATCTCGAGAATAACAGCATCATCTGTTCCAGCTACATCAATAGCAATACAAGCAGCAGTTCCTGCAGCAGGGGTTAAGTTCAGATCAATAGTATTGGCATTAGCTCCTGCTGGAGTATCTGTAATCTCAATCAATGAAACTGTTCTAGCTCCTGAACCAACCAACTCAATGGCTGTACCAGCAACAGCGTTAGCCATTGTACAAACGATTGCACTACCTGTGTAGGCAGCAGCAAAGTCGAATGTTAAGATGTCAGCGTCATCAGTTCCTGCAATATCAATGTCGATAACTTGAGTCGTTCCAGCAGCAGGAGTAATGTTTAAATCGATTGTGTTAGCTGCAGCACCTTCTGGTGTATCGGTGATTTCAATCAAAGATACAGTACGAGTGCCAGCTCCTGTAACAACCAATCCTTGCGCACCAACAGCAGTAGTTGTGTCGATAGCAACAAAGTCTCCAGTGTAAGTACCAGAAGCGTTACAAGCAATAATCGGAGCAGTACCAGTTGATACGTCAATATCAACAATACCACCANCAGCAACAGACGCTGCAGCAGCATTTAGATCAATAGCAGCGCTTNCTGCTACGTTTGCAATGTCAATGGCATCACCAGCATTAGGTGCNATATTCAAAGTACCGTTAGAGATACTAATGTCACCAGCTGTTAATGTGATTGCATCACTTGCGGCTGTTCCTGAAATTGTGATTGATCCATCTTCATCTACGTCAAAGACGGAAGTTCCATCTACCGTACAGTTAATGATGTTTCCGCCAGTTAATGTGGCAGCGTCAGCTTCTACTTGAAGAACATCGCCAGTAGTAACAGTAGATCCATCAATTAATAAACCATTGCCAGTTGTTGCGGAAGTGGTGAAAACGCAATCACCTGATAGAGTAAACCCATCAACAGATCCTAATGCCATACTTGTAATATTAGCAGTAGTGATATTAGCAGTAGCAAAAGTAGCTACGCCAGCAGGACTAACCGACCATCCTGCTGTACCTGTAACATCATTACCAGTACCTGTGTTTGTGAAAGCTAAAGCTGCTGGATTATTTGTCACATCATTTTGAACTAATGACAAAGCTGCGTTATTAGAAGTATTTGTAACTGTAATTGCGACAGCACCACTATCTGCAGTGATTGCTCGTCCTGATCCAGCTCCACCTTGGTCATAAGCATCATCAAGAGTGTTATCCCCTGATCCCGCAGAACCAATTGTAGTCCATGAACCCGAAATAACTGCTTCCAAACGATCATTCGTGGTATCGTATGAAAGAGTACCATTCGTTGAACTGGAAGCAGTCGGTTGGTTTGCATTTGTTACGTTTGGAACACGCATACCTCTATTGTCACCAAACGGGCCAGTGGCGGGATCTTCTTCCATGCCTCTGATGCCATTTCTCCATTTAATAGCCATTTAATTCTCCTGTAATTAGCCCTCCGATAAATCGGAGATTCGGTTTATCCCCCACTAAAAAAGGGNCCCTGCAAATGCAGAGACCCTTCCTTGTGGGATTCCCTAATTATTGTTTAACCACCNTCTAGGATCTTGTTTGCTTGACCACATCTGAGGTCAACCATAATCGTCCTTAAGACAGTATCCGTNNTGAGTTGATGCATTGCTTTACCGACAGCGAGATCAGCGTCATCTCCATTGCTATCATTCACAGTAGCAGTAAAGGCAACAACGTTTTCCAAATCAGGAATTGTCGTTCCCGCAGCCACCGCTGCAACAGTTGGATGGATTCCGAAGAATTGAACCCAACCATAATCGTATTGATCTTGCGCTGCCATGATAACACCAGCAACAGTACCGGAAAAATCACCGTTCGCTGAATCATTAACTGCCCAAGGCGTAATAATGACAAAGTCATCATTGTCCGCAGGAGTTGCTGAGAATGCATCATCAGAATCGATGGTAATTACGGTTGCCGTATTAGCAATAATACGACCTGTTTCACCTTCTGGAGCTGCACCGGCTCCACCAACATCATCAAGACAGTTCAGGAAACTATCGATATGAATATCTGCAGTTAATCCTGAAGTCTCAATTCGTGTTGTGGCGTGAGTCGTTCCAGACTCAGCGATGTTATTAACCGCAACATTTACTCTGTAGGACGATAATTGTCCTGCAGTCATTCCACCAGATTGGTCAATGCGGCAATACTGAAAGCCACGAAAACCATACTGGGGGTGTCTGTCCCAACGGATAATACCCTTGGATTCAAGGGCCGTAGAACTAGAACTGTTAAGCGCGGTCGCCCATACTCTAGTAGGAGCGCCAGCAGCTTCCAAAATTGAACTAGCTTGAATAGTCATTTTTGCTCCTTTCTCAGGTGACACCCGTTAATCTGCCGAGTGCGCGTCTGTTGTCAGTGATGAGTTGACCACGGAAAACCAGCTTGGCCGTTGAGGATTTCTGATCGACAGGTGTTTGAAATTCATCAAACGTAAACTGTCCGTCAGTATCTACAACAAACTTAAGCCAATCGAAGTTAATAATATACAACTCACCCGCAGTCATATCCGCATCAAACATGATGGGCTTTCCTTTGAAGACAAGTGAAGTTGCGCCACGTGCTAACACGTCAGGATTTTCATAACGAACATCAGGATCTTGTTCAGCCTCGTACGCCTCAAAAATAGCTTGAGTCGTTAAGGTGAGATCAGGCGTTCCTTGACCCTGTCTGATAATATCATTCCACAGACTTCTCATGTTGGTCATTCCGTTTGAAGTGAATGCGCCAACTGAAGTTGTTTCCTGAGATTGCCAGAACGTATCAGTGGAACTATCAATTCCACCAACAGTACCTGTCGTAGTGATTAGGAATGGTAAGGAGTTTAAATCCTTACTTGCTGGACTAACCACAAACATATCGGAGTTCATCCGATCTTTCATCGACATAAGAGCAGAATTTCTCCTATGCCTTAGAAGATCGAAGGTCCGAACATCATTCGTAGCTGTTTCCCGTTTTTCTTCCCAAAGGAGAGTTACTGTCGCACCATAGTTCTTGTACGCAAACACAGCTGTCTGTGTCGTGTCCTGAACTGAGGTGTCGAAAGTGTCATTTCCTTCAAAGGAGTCAACGGTCGAGTTTTGCTCTGTTTCAACAATGATCATTGACTGACGTCCACCGTCGATCACCGTTCTACGGCCCATAAGTTCCTTTAGAAGCGGCAGCTCAACGAAGACGTTGTCAACAGGCTCATTCTTGTCAATACGCGATAAGAACATCGAGAGACGTTCATTAGTTCGCGCATTGTCAATCGCAATCTGTGACATTGCTCTTCTCCTTTATCTGGGAGAGAAGAGATCAGGTCTATCTCGGCGCATATCTGCGATCATATCTTGCTTTGAACGTCTTCCTTGTTTTTTCTCTGGAGAAGTTGGCGTTGACTTTCTTGGTTTTTCAGTCGCCGCCTCTTTCTTTTTTTGTCCAGATTTAAGAGCGTCTTGTTTTGCTCTCTCTAGGAGATCGTCTGTAGCCATCGACAGGAATGCGGATTCTAAAACCTGTTTCTCATCCATCCCTTTGTTTACGAGACCCTGAAAAGGACCTGTAGCGACAGCATTAAGTATTCTCTGAGAATGCTTATCCCAAACCTCACCATATTTTTCTTTCATGGTTCGATCGGCTCCTGACCATCGATCTCTAGCAATAGGAGCGGAAATTCTTTGGATCTCCGCTGCTAACTTTTGATCGTATTCTTTACGCATATTATCTTCGCGCCAATGGTCTCTTTGATCTAAATACTCCATTAGATCGTCTGAACTTTCGAGCCTTTTAGGGGTAGGCATCTCACTCTTTTGTTGAGCGCCTTGAACACCTTGCGGGCCTACTTGACCCATAAGTTGCAAACGCGCTTTTTCTACCTCCTCTTGCCAATTTGGAGATAAAATTGCGTTTCTTACGTTTTCAGTAACGTAATTCAGTTGTTGTTCAACCTGAGTGAGCTTTTCAGAGCTTCCTCTTGCCTGCTTCAGTTCCTCGGACTTCTTGTTGTACTGAGTTTGAATGTCCTTAATCTTTCGTGCAGTTGGTTCATCCAAACCATTGGTATCCCACCAATTATCCGTTGTAGATTCCGCGGTGGATTGGCTATCTACAGCGGCTTCAGAAGTCGCTTCAGGTTGATCAACTGATTGACTAATCTCCGTAACTTCGGGCTGATTAGATTCTTCAGAGATTTCCGTAGCGGTGTTTTCCTCTGCCATTCTTCCTCCAATAAAAAAGGCGACCATTGAGGTCGCCCTTTCCATCATCTATGTTAATAAATCTTATCTTGCTTTCGGTATTGAGTAGATTGTGCCGCGCTTTTCTTTTCTCACTGAACTGTCGGCTCTTACCCAACCCTTATCTTTTATTGCCTTATCGTGATGACTCTTCGACTCAACAACCTTATCTAAGTGTTCACAATAAAATGGATACCTCTTCCTTTCATATCCACCATCATGACGAAGAGATCGTATCTCTTTTCTTAAAGAGATTCCACATTCGTCACACTCTTGGTTGTTCATGTCTTTAACAGAAGAATGTCTTTCTGATTCTTCATGACAGACATCACAAAAGTACTCGTATAAAGGTGACATTACTGTGATAAGTTGCTTGTAAACCCTCCTGCTAATTCAGGTTCTGTTTGCGCAGCTTGAGGTTCAGGTTGAAACCCAGGGCCTTGTTGCTGTTGACCTTGCTGAAGTTGCTGGAGTTGTTTTGGGTTAATTTGACCAGACAGAACTCCCATTAAGAATTGGTGCATCTGAGCGTGCCTTAACATTTCGTCAGCCTTTTGATTGTCTCCTGCTGCCTGCATCTCTTCAACGAAAGGCATATGAATCTCTAAGTGGGCACGATGATCTTCGAGAGTTCTTGGATCTAAAATTCTCTTACCGTTACGAACAAATTCATTTTCTTGTTCAGGATCGAATTCAAGATGCGCAACTTCAGGACGTTTCTTGAATTGCTCAATATTAAGATCCATCTGTTGAAATAGTTCTTTAGAGAGAACAGATGTATCGATCTCTCTTAACATGGGTTGTAATGCTGGATGAGCAGCCATAATATTAAGAGCATTAATCAATTGTTGGACTCTTGATTGAGACATGAACCTGACAGACTGAACATCGAAATCAAAATCAAATTCTCCTGCAATGTCATCTTTAGTAAAATCAACAAACTGAAAACCTGTTTCACCTTCTACACGGATAGTCCTTTCCCTGTCGTAGTATTGTTGAATGAGGGCTGCGACCTTTCCGGTAATATTTAAAATAAAATCTTTAACAAAACCTAAGAAGTACTCTCTTCTAATCGAAGCGTCTGATTGTTCAAAGGTAGCTTCGGTAGCTGACTTTCTTCCTGAAGTTCTTGGACGTTGAAAATCTGGAATACCCAAGACTCTGTCCATTAATGATTGTAGGGAATTAATTACATTGAAATAATCATTGCCCATAGGAACGGGAGGATGCTTTTGAACCCTATTTTCTCTTAAGGCTGTATTCCCTACAGGTAAAATAGATCCTTGTTCACCATCTACCCATAACTGCATTTCATCTTCATCAAGAGCGCCTTTTTCTGCAATGACCTGTCCTGGAAAGATGTCTAGGTGACGGATCATCTTTGTAACGGTTTCGTTTAAAGCAACGGCTTCATCCTCCACCATTTCAATCATTGGGATTCCGCGGAATGCATCTATGTCTCCAGCAAATTTAAGAATGACAAAATGAGATCCAGTAAAGTCATGTGGATTTTCCCTAGGATCTCTCAAGAACTTTTTAGAACTCTTGGAAACGGTAGAAATCTCATTTTTTAACAGATCGTGATATTCAAATATGGTTGCAAACTCTCCCTTGATTTCTGCTTCTTTTGTTCCAGCTCGCTTCTTAACATTTATAGGAAGTTCAGCTTTTAGATTTTCTTCGTCCGTGTTTTTATACACATCGGAATCTCTGACTTCATCTATGGGCTTAACAGTCCTATGGACTAAATAACGAGCGTCATTAACGTCAGTAGCGGCAGGATCAAAACCAAAATCGAGAGGAGATACTCGCATAACGAAAATGCCTTCTTCTTTAATCCTGGTTGTATCGTCTGACTCTTCCGGCGATTCAATGTTTGGATCTGTTTCTGTTTCAACTCCGTAACCCACCTTCATAACTCCAAAACCATAGAACATGGTATCTTGGACACACTTTCTTATTTCTTCTGCAAAGCGAATATCATTTAAAGTCTTGTTTAAGACTGACTCCATTAACTCAGTGGATCTCCATGTTGGAACAGCTTGATCTTCACCTGTTGGAGTCTTAATAAAAATGTTTTTGCTCTTTGGCTTAACTCTTATAAATGGGTCTCTTACACCGGCCAAATTGGGAACAATGAGATTAACAAAGTTATAGACTGAATTGACAGTAAACCTTTTCCTTGCTGTATTTTTTGAATGATATTTCCCCTTAAAGAAGTCGAGGAATCTTTCGGACTTGTCTTTCCAGTCGTCTTCATCCTGAAAGTTAAAAGCCAATTCTATATTCTCTTGAATCTTTTTAACTTTATCTTTTTTGGATTTAGAGCCCTTTTTTTTATCAGCCATTCATTCTCCGAAGTTTATGATTTCCCCACGTTCCACCGATGACTTTGGCGGTCATCTTTCTTTTCTTGTAATCGTCCCAAAAGTAATCAAACCCATCTTTAGGAAGATTCTTTGCTGACGTTCCGCCTTCTCGTACGAACTCTAATTGGGAAGCCAAGGCATCGATCATGTCGTCATGCTTCCCTGTAGGAAAAGCGAGTAACTCACTCTTAAGAGCGGTCATGCTTTTCTTAATAAAAACTTTTTTCTTTTCGAAATACGGTTGAAGTCTTTCTATCCGAAAACCTTTCCGCATCTGACCAACTGAAATTTCTTTAATAAACGGATAGATATTNTGAGAACTACATTCCTCGTCTAANGCAAACCTTAGGACTTTTTGAAACCCGACAGTTTCTATCCCTATGATTTCAGGATTGTACTCTGCGTTATGTCTTAGGATCTCTGTGATCGTTTCTGCCGGGAGCATCCTCTTTTGAGTAACGTCGACAACGTAAATGTTTTTGTCGGCATCAACTGCACAAGTGACGATCGCAGTGTAATCTGGATCTGATCTAAGATCGACAGAGATAGCAGGGTCAACAGTAGTAAAGTAAGCGCAAAGGGATGGTTCTTTATCAAAGTATCGGATGTCTTCTTCTTTAAAAGTCCTCCACTCTTCTGGTATTGGGTTGTTTTGGTACTCTTGTTCGAACGCAGCTTCGCCAATTTGATCTTTGCGTCGAAGTAGCTCTTTCGGTGACCACTTGGATGGCCAGATTGATTTACCGTCATCTAAGAGCGCCTTGTATTTACGAGTCTGCCATCCTTCTGGAGGCTCTTTTAAAATATTGGCAAGCAAAGCCTCTGGGTGGAGCAAGGTCCCTATCATGATCAATTGACCATGAGGGTCCATGGTTCCAGTCAGAGTTTTTAAGAACCAATCTTTTAATTTTTTTCGTCCGGTCTTAGACCAAACAGCCTCATCAGATTCCAAGTCGTCTATGAGGACCAGATCGGGTCGGAAGCCTCTGATTTTACATTCAGCACCGCGCGCACGCATAACGGCGCCGTTTTTCAGTTCTATGTGGTCTTGTCTCCATATCCCGGATCTCTGGTCCCCATAATCGGCTAAGATCGATTGGTTGGACTCTAATTCTCGTTTTATTTTACCTAACCACCACTCTGCCAAGTTGGAGGCCGCCGACACCATCAAGACATCTTTGGATCTTCCCTCTAACACTTGGTAGAGTGGATAGAAGATAGAGAAGTAGGCTGACTTCGCAAAAGACCTCGGGGCGGCAACGGCTAGTCTTTTGTAAGAGATTAGCTTCGTCCACTCCTGATGAAAGTCTGGTAAGTCTCCGTCTTCTCTATTTGTTAGGTAATCACTTAAATGTTCAAATATGAAGGCTTGAAAGTCTAGAGCCCTCTCTAAGCTATTCACTTATAGTTGGTGTGTCCTCTATAATTGACTTTTCTTTAATGACTTCGGGTACAGTCTCAATGACTTTGGGTTGCTCTTGAATTTCAGGTTCTTTAGGTGCCTCGACTTTGACTTCAGTCTGAACGGCTTCCTTTACAGAAAGACCCTGACAAACGCCTAAAAGTTTGTTGGTGGCGGATTCCTTCAAGTCGTAGATCCATTTTCCGGTCTCACGGATTCTTCCCATGTTGTCACGTTTTTGAATGGCTCGTCTCTTAGTAATGGTGTCTTGGACTACAATGGGGTTTTTGCCCGTAAGGCACCTATTCCCATCATAAAGTCCTACGACGTACTTGACTTGCTCCATCTGACCCACTCCGTTACGACCTCCCTCATACATAACTACGAGGACTTGAAAACCTTCGGGAGTCGTGTACTGACCTAGTGACGTAGCCTCAATAACGGCTTCCCAACCTCTTTTCACTATAACTACTTCTTTACCTCTGATGGGAGCGACGTAGGACCATTCCTGTTTTTCATTGCCAATCTCAGCGATACAGCGGTCTCCTCTTTCATGGGTCCAACTTGTCTTAAGGAAATCGAATACTTCTTTGACACCGCCTCCGAGCAGTGTATTTTTCATTTCTCGGCGTTCTTTCAAGGAACCTCCTTTAATACGTTAGTTATTGACTTTGTAGAATTATACTCGTAAAATCTCATATATATGGATTACAAGCACACAAAACGACCTCGCTTAAGAAAGCGAAAGATAATCCAAATACATGAAATTGCTGAATATTACGGGGTAAACCCCGCGACGGTCTCTAGAAGGCTTAAAAAATCAGGTCTTTCTCTCTATGACGTCTGTGATACGATTAAGTTTATAGCTCACTACCATATCTCGTATCCCTCAGTTCTCACTAGAGACAAGTAACCTCTTCAATACCTCATCAACTAACTTATCTAAGTCTATAGAGTTCAAGACTCTATCTACGATTAACTCTATATCATCTTCACAGTCTTCTACAACGCAGTGTGTTATATCCATAATTTTTGTAATATTTTGTAGAATTTACCTAACCACTCACAAAAACTGATTTTTTATTAAAATTTACCTAACTGACTCTTTGGGGTAAGACGGCTTCCCGCGAGACTCCCCCCCCCCAGGGCCTTCTCAAGCCCGTGGGAGTACCCTCCTTAAAAGATCTCTTTGTTAGGTAGGCCTAGGTATTACTTTAGAGGGAACGTTGATCCTAGGTGCCTTGACGCTTCAATAAGAGTAACTTTGCTAGGTCATTCCTTTTCTCTTCCCTCTCTTGGGGGGAGATGCCTTGAAAAGTCATGTCTGACTTTTGCTCAGTCCTACGGGCTAGACCTCCTCTGTCCATGATAGAGTCAAAGATCTGGGCTGATACTGAAGGCTTGGTAGTCTTCTTATTGGCTAGGTCCCAGCTAGCTGTCAGGGCTTTTCTAGCCAAGTCATTGGCCTTAGACTGTAGAGACTTGCGGTTCTTCTCAGACTCTTCCGCTAATTCCGCTTTGTACTTCTCAAGGTAGTCTCTTAGAGGTCCCTTTTCTCCGAACCATGCTTTGACTGTAGAGATACACAGCCCCAGTTCCGTAGAGATAGAATCAAAGGTAACTTCCTTTGCTCTATATTCCACGGCTTTTCTACGTTTTTCTGTTAAAGAAGAGAGGACACTCATAGTCTGAAGCTAGCCTAACACATAATTAGGGCTCTGGTACATATCGTTAGTACAAAATGATATAGAATGATACTTAGTTATACGTCTATGTTATCTAATGCCTGTACTACCTCTTGCTCAATAAGTCTACTAACTCTCCTATAGTATGAGACATACTTGATTTTACTTGGATTTCCCGGACTGGGATGGGGAGAGAGACGAAGATAGTCTCTGGGGTTACT
>JGI25130J35507_1000281_pt1 | contig 16892 bp, 15 predicted proteins | sample ETNvirnome_2_300_FD_35507 | JGI IMG/M metagenome (IMG submission 35507)
ATGGTTGAGATGTTGTAGTTCACGCCATCGGACGAGTCCGCCTCGACGGCCGTCCCTGCTGCCGGCGTAGTGATGGAGACAGTCGGGCCGGTCTTGGCGCCATACTTGCCGGTGCCGCTCCCGCCATCATCGGGGATGTTTTGGACCAAGGCCGACCCAGAGTCGCGCGGAACAAGATCGGAGACAAACCGGAACGAGGCCTCGATTGACGGAAGGCATAGCCGTCGCCCGGAACCATCTGCAAGGCCTGGGCAGTCTATCGTTAGAATAAGGGTCTTGTACGGGTCGATGGATACGTCAATGTCAGACTGGATGAACGGGTTGACGCGAAGCCCGCGACCCGAATATGCACTATTCGGGATAACCATAGACCACAACTCGTTTTCCATCCCGTAGGGGTAGGAGTCTCCGAAGTACATCTGCGTCTTTTCGTGCAACGACAGCGCCACGTCCAACTTAACCACATCCTCGTAGCTCATCTTGCCCTGTTCGGACGAGTAGCCGTATTTGCCCGTGAACGCCGTGCCGCTACCTGCGAGAGACCAGAACTGGCTTGCAATCCCAGCCGGCTCACCCCTCTGGTCGAACGAGAATGAAACCGACTTTAGGATAACCCTGGGCAGGTCCGGGTCATAGACTGCGTCTTTGCCGCCCGCTGCGTTTGTGACAGTGCTGAAGTGGTCCTGTAGAGGAGGGAGCGCAAACGGTATGGTCATCTGACCGTTCGGCAGTGAGTCACTTGTCAGGTACGGGAGGGTTAGGTTGACCCGGAACGGCGCCATCGGCGCCTTCATCTGCTCCTTTTCGATTGCAACACCCTGGAGCTGGGTGGCCGCATCAGCCAGTGGCGGATAGACATGCTCGGGCATTAGCTTGGTGCCACGGGCGAGCTTCTTGCGTGTGATCTTAGCCACTGGTCACCTCCTCAAGCATGGTGACCGCCATGTGAATCTTCTGCTGCATCCATGGGTAGTCGGCACTGAAGCCACTAAAGATGGCCGTGCTGTTCCAGCCGTTTGACCGGTTTTGGACCGCGTAGTTAGGTATCACAACCGACACTCGCAGGCGAGCGTCCTGGTGTATCGGTATGTTGAGGCGGTGAAGGCGTATGTGCGGGCCCTGGATAGTGCTTCCGGCAATGAATGTCGTAAGGCCCGCCATGTCGTCGTAAGTGGGCGCCGTTACGGGGTCCTTGGGCAGTGGCAGCTCGCTAAAGGCGTCGTTGCCGATAGCGAAACCCTTCCTCATCACCTCCACGGACGCCATATTCCTGTCCTCGGGGGCGAACACGCTGTCCACCGTGGCCGTGATAACAAGGTCCTTGGCCGCTGTGTCGGCATACCCCGGAGGGGCCTTGCCTGCGGCAAAGGCGAAGTCGTTCTGGAAGAGCTTGCCGGAGTAACTGGCGTGGTCAACCTCAAGTATAAGGTCGATAGAGTCCAGGATAGACGGACCCTCCACGAACCACGACCTTGTCCACGCAAACTGGCTCCCGACAGGCGTCGAGACGGGGGCAAAGCTGGCGCTCGGGTCTATGCTCCCAAACGGATACACGCCAGGAACAGCCGCGCCCTTTATGCGATACGGGCTTGTTATCTGGTTATCGTCGACAACTGCCGCCCCAACGGTACCGTCCACAACCTCGTCCGTGTAATTCAATACGCGCAACCAGGGCCAGTGATGTGTGCCGTAGACGCCTCCGACATCGGAGGCGTCGACGCCTATCGTTGGCTCGGGGGTGCCTGATGTTAGGCACTTCGGACTCTGGGGCGTCCAGCCCGCCACGTATGTGGTGGGGACCCAGCGTTTACGCAGGTCCCCATATGGCACTTCATTGACACGCTCAACAACGTCGTCCAGGGCATTGTCGATGCGGTCGCCATCAATCGTGGTGCCTGTAGAGAACTGCTCCTTGGTGATCGTTCTAGGGTTTCTGCGCCAGGTCATAAGATCTTAACCGTCCCTGTCTCGGTCACAGTTCCGAGGGTGGCGTTCCCGGTAAGGTTCACGCAGCCGACCATCTGCACGCCGGCAGCAACGCCAGAGGCGTTATTGATGGTGGTGGCACCACCCCCAATAAACGTACAGCCAACAAACGACGCAACAGCCGCCACAACGCCCGCTCCGGCAGCGGCAGTGCGGACAATGCTGTCGACACTGCCATCACCGCGCCTGAAGACACAGTTCACAAAGCTGACAGCGCAACCAGGGCCGACGCTTACAAGCTCGGGCGTGCCCAAGTCGCCATCGTCGTCAAACGTCACGCCGGACACGGACGCGTGCCCCTCAATGCGGCACCGCCGCGAAAGGGTGGACGACGCGACCAATCCCCGTATGACGTTGTGGTCGGCGGTGTGTTCAAAGCCAGGATAGACGCCACCCGCGAGAGTCCACGCGTTCGCCTCCTTCCGGGACTCCACCAGGGGACTGCCGGGCGGGGACAACCGCAAGGACAAGACCATGTCCTCAATCGCCTTGAGGTAGGCATAGTCATTGGCCTCATCAGGCGTGCGGGGTGCGCGTAGCAGACGCCTGTATAGGCCGTGCGCTGTATATGCGCCCGGCACTAACGCCCCCTCCGGCGACGACCGCCAACAATGCGGAACACCGCCTTCACGCCCTCAAGCCAGAGTTTCTCGGCCCGGTTCAGGATGAAGCCGAAGTTCATCACGCTGAAACTCTGACCCTTCACTGACATGCTTACGGAAATGTCGCTGGTGTCCTCATCGCCAATCAACACAGTGCTGTCTGAGTTGGGGTTGATGTGACCATCCTTATCGGCCCATATGATGCCGGTGCCCCCCTCCTGGAACACCTTATTAACAAGAGTGCCATCCGACTTTTTCACCCTGGTGCGGAGGGTCTCGGACCCAACGGCCTGCTCGATGGCGGCACGGCTGGCGGATGTGGGCGACATGTCGACAATCTGCGACATCCACTCCTTGCGGTCACTGCCGACCAGCGTGTTAAACAGCCCATACGTCCACGCGGAGTCGAGTTTATCCGTAGCTGTGCCGTGGCTAAGAAGGTTGGCCCACAGGCCACGCATCTTCAGTTCATTGCCGCCCTCAAGGCCAACGTTGGTGGACTTATAGGCCCAGTCCACAGGCTGGGCCACCGAGTCGTCCTCCCGCTTGGAGGTCGTGGAGAGTGACCATCTGTTAAAGACGTGCGTGCCGAGGCGCAGGGTGACGCCGGCAGCGGTGTCGGCAAGTGTTACCTGGGGCTGTCCGCTTCCATCGACAAGAACGGTCCACCCAAGGCCACTGGTGTCCTCGTCTGCCGCTGCCCCCAGGCGCTCGAACGGGAGGTATATAAGCGGTGAGTGGCGCTGCACAGACAGGTTCATGTGCGGTGCGTGCTGGTACCCGGATGTGGACACGTAATTCCACCGAACCCAGAGATAGGCGCCGTCCTGAGATGGGGTGGTTGGGTGGCCTAATATGTTGAGAGAATAGGTCTTGACCTGACCAGTGGCAGATCCGGCGCTTGTCCACCCCGCAGAACTGGCAAGCCGCTCAGTCGGCAATATAACCTGCACGTCGGCATTGGTCGCGTGGTTAAAGACAGGCTTCCAGTGCGTCGGGTCGAACCCAAGCCTTATGTCAACGGTATCGATGCCATTGGCGACCGCCTGCGGCAGCACAATGCTCACGGGGACGAGGATGAACCTGTCCGTTGTGGCGGTCGTAACACTGTTAAACACATACCCAACAGGGACCTTGATCGGGTCGTGAAGGTAGAGGCCGCCAATTCCAGTGGCGCCTGAGCCACTCGGAGGACTGTAGGAGCCGTACCCGGTGATCTTCCGATCGTCCTCCTTCCAGACACTGCGATCGATAGCGCCGCCACGGCCGTACTCCATGATAAAGAAGGAGCGCGATACCACGTCAAAGTTCAAGTCCGCACCGGTTGGGAGTTGTGCCTCATCGGTGAGCGACTGAACGTCCGGCCCGGCTATGGCAAAGATATCGTCCTGGTAGTTGAGGACCCATGGGGCCGGCAGGTTCTGCTTGACCCCGACGAGGGGTGACCCGCCACCGCCGGTGACGACCATGCTCTCAAATGTCCACCACGACCACTTGCCTCCGCTCGTCACAAGCGCACCGCTCAGTGCCGGAATCGACACAACAAGCATGTCCATCGAGGCAACAAACGTACACTTGACCCCCTCCGGCTTGAACCGGAGGGTGGTCGTAGGCTGGTCCCGTGCTGACGGGTCCGTCAGCCCATACTCGGCGAAGTACGAGGTGAGTGGATTGGTCATGCCCTCTCGCTCGAAAAACGGAAGGACATCCTCCGACAGCGGTCTCATGTCGAGCCCGCTGCTTGTCTGGTACACTCCGCTTGTATCTACCCATATCAAGGCCGACCCCACGCGGCAGTTTGCATTAGGCCCAACGCAGCCCACCGTGTCGCTTACGCGGGTGAAACGCCCCCCTGCGACAACAGCCCCCACTGAGGGCTGGTACAGCCACGTCTCGTTTAGAGTGAACACCAGCAGGTTCCCGGCGTGCTCAGCAATCGCCGTTATGCGCTCCTCCGACGGGACGCCAAAGAAGTTGTCCGCGATGATATTGCTGGGAAGGCCAGGGTCGGACCAATAGAGCGCATTCCCAGAGGCGTAAACAAGACGGCTATCCACCACGGCGACATCGACCGGGTTTGGCATGTCCGCCGTCCGCATATAGTCGAACGACTCCGGGTTAAGACCTGGGCTCAGCACAACCGGGACGATCATGCTCGACTCGCCGTAAGGGAGGGCGTATCCGCGCAGGTTGAACTTATCTATAAACGTCTTCCTGGTTCCGTTAAAGGACGCCGGGAGATAGGCCCAACACCCGGTGAATGTGTTGCCGAAGTAGAGGATGTCGCGCAGTTCCTCAAAATAGAAGAACTGGTCCTCCGCATGCACCCACGACTCGTAACTGTCGAGCTTGCACGTCTGGTACTGTGGAAGTATGTCCTGGAGGCCCTGGACGCCGACGCTAGTGGTCGAACGGCCGCCGAGAGTGGCGGGGACAGAGTCGCCGTAACTGGCGGCGACGGCTGTCTGGCTCGTGTGCGGGTAGAGTGGGACCTCAAACCGCTCGTTGGTGCTCAGGTCGTAAATGCTGACGATATAGATCGGGCGCAACTGAGAGTACCCCATACTGGCGCCGGGCCCTCCCGACACGTCGGAGAGGGTTGTCGCCAAGAACACCGACAGCATCTGGAGGTTGCCGAAGTTGGTCTTGACGAGGTGTGATCCGAGGTGCTTGGTGAACCCCCATTCGGATATCGCCATGGCTCCCGCGCCAGTGCCATACGCGGCCGACATCTCAGTGTCGAACTGGGTGACCTGGCCGAAGCCCTCCCGAACCTGCCAACAGTTGTTGCTGTAGAGCATGTTGAGAGCGAACGACCCTGGGGAGGGTGCGTTCGCCTGGATGCCGTCGCCAAGGACCTGTACCTCTTGAGCCTTGACGGCCATTAGCTGTACCAGGATACGGACTGGACGTAATCGTAGCCGTCGAAGGCCCTGGCCTGGAGGTACTCCTGGAACTCCTTCAGCCGCGTAGCGGTCTGACGGAGGATGGGGTCACTCTCTGCGCCATCTACAATCGCATACTGCCGGTAAGCGAGCAGCGGGATAAGGTCGTGAAACGGTGTGAGGTTGTCGACGAAGGCGGTCGGCGAGCCACCTGTCCACGTGATAGCCACTTCTGGCACGTAGTCCACGTTGAACGTGCCGGTCAGTCTGCTGCTGAACCGGAGGATGGTGTTAGCCAGGTAGTAGCTTGATGGGACCACATCGAGGGACTGTGAGTTGCTCACAGCCTCAAGGCGCTGCGTGATATTGCCGGATGTGTTCACCTTTGTGATGGTGTTCAGGCGCACCATGCGTCCGCTTGTTCCGGTCGGTGCCGCCCCCAGTAGGCTGGCGGCGGACCCTGTTGCCGTCGCCAGGTCATGCGTCCGCTCGTCCGAGAAGGTCATCTGCTCGGTGACGTTGTAGATCATCGGGTTGATATCGCACACCATGTTGCGAAACTCCCGATAGCCATCGTCCAGATAGGTCTCGACATCGGCGTCAGACACGAACGTCTGGTCGGGCTCATCGATGTACTGGCGAAACTTGGTCGCCACTTCGGCGGGTGTCATCCCATCCCTCCAAAGACCGGGCTAATCAGGGCCTCTTGGCCCCGTGCAAGCGATGACTGCGCCGACTCCATGGCGCCAACCTTCTCGGCCCCAGCGACAGCCTCTTCAGACATCTGACCCTGCGTCTCTGGCGAGTTGGCTGCGAGAATCATTGCCAGTTGGTCTTCACGAGACGCCGTGGGGGGCATCTGTCGTGGGAAGACCTTCTGCATGGACTCAGCCTTCATGAACTCCACATCCGTCGCTCGGGGGTTGCTCAGGGCAACCGCCACGTCGCGGATATACAGCTGACGCTCCTCGGGTAGGGCGTAGAACCCGTCAGTATGGATGTAATCCGCGAAGACCTTGAGCATGGACTTGAGGTCATCCGACTGGAAGATTTCAATCTCGAATCCTTCCTTCGTCGCCTCAAGTAGCTTCTTGGCGTGGGCCAGGCCTTGAACCTGCTCGGTGATGTAGGCGTTGCCAGTGCGGAAGGAGAGTTCCTGCATGGCCGTCTCGGGGTCGATGAGCCCTGCCTGGAACAACTCCATGACGTGCTGGTCCCGGTCGCGAGCATCGAACCGGAAGGCGCTGCCTGCCTCGATGAACACCTCTGGGTTGTCCACGATATTCTCGGAGCTGATGGCCTGGAACAGCACGCTGCCAGTCTGGTCGAGCATGCGAACCATCTTGGCCTCGGTGTAGTGGACCTTCATCAGTTCCAGGACAACCTTGGCAAGTTCGCGGATAGCGCGCTCGACGTTGGTCTGCGTCTCCTGGAGTTGCGACGTATCCCGCTCCGACAAGACCTGCATGGCCTTGCCAGAGCTAACGCCCACTGCGCGCTTGCCGAGGCTGACGGAGTGGATTCCCGCCACGTCGTGCATTTCGGCCTGTGTGCGCGTGATGCTGTCCAGGACATACCCAGGCAACGGTACGGGCTGTATTTGCGTTGGAGGGCCACCTGCGGGGTTGAAATAGATCTTCTCTCCCGGCCGGTTGGTCATCGAGGATGAGCTAATGCCAGCCGTCTTGGGGATGGCCCACTTGGGGTTACCCATCAGCTTGACGTTGTGGACCACCTGGGTGCGCTGCTCATTGTAGAGGCGCTGGAGGTCCAGGAGAGGCTGCATCAGGCCGATTCCCCACAGTCTGCCGGGGACCTCGGTGTAGCGAATGACCTGAACGGGGAAGCTCTTGGTCTTCCACGTGCCTTTGTATAGGTACACAGACCCGGCGAGGATGGCGTGTCGGCCATCNCGCCAGTAGATTTCCATCAGCTCGACGCGGTCGTCTGGCACCGTGTGAAGGTCGTAGTCCAGGCCTGAGTCGTCCTGGCTGCCTGACTGGGCAGCCTCGACCTCTTCAACCTTGTCCGGGTACGCCTTCTCCACGTCTTCCTTGACGTGGTAGCTTCTGATCCCAATCCACTGAGAGTCGCGCGGGTTGGTGACCTTGTCCTCGAAGAAGAGGTCGTAGGGGCTAATCGGCTCACTGTGGATGACATCTTCGTCAGCGTCGTAGTAGCTGTGCATGGCCGTGGTGCCGGTCACCAGCAGCCATTGAAGCGCGGTGTGAACCTTGTCCTGGATGTCCTCGCGGGTCCAGTAGTAGCGGAGCGCAATCTCCGAACTCTTCGCCTTGACGATGTCATCGTTAGACGGGGATGCGGGGATGACCGCAATGGAGGGGTAGCTCAGCGTGAGCCGAGCCATGATGTTTCTGTAGATATTGAGCAGCAGGTTGACCGTCTGGCGCTGACTGCCGTCAGGCCTGGACCTCTGGTTGATGAGGTACGCGGCAGTGTTCTTGTCGAAGTTAAGCCACTGCCGCCCTTCGAGGAACATGGTGCAAAGGTCCCACATCCGGCCGTAGGTAGTCTTGTCGTTACGGGACGCCTCTACCAGGCTCCCCATATTGTCTGGATAGTCGGGCATCTACCAGGACCCCTGCTCAAAAAAGGGAGATTTGCGGAGCCAGTCTGGGGTGTACCCAAGCTCAAGAGCGGCAAGGTCTGATCGGAGCCCCTCGTCCATCACATACGGCCCTGGCGAGATCGAGGAGGGTTGGTTCACCAGGGACGTGGTCCCCTCGTAAGCGGACTCAATCTCCGTCCCTGCGTCGGGTGAAGCCCAGGCGTACTGTCCGCTGATGATACCGGGGATTGTGCCAGCGACGGCGTTGAGCATGTTTCCGAGGAACGGGCTTCCGGGTTCTTCGGGTTGCGGGTAGAGGTCACCGAGGCCCCGTGCGCTGCCGAACCGGTAGTACGGGACCCTTTCACGCGGGGTGGCTGCCTCCACGATCCCGCCGACAGAGGGCACCACCAGGCTAGCACCGATTGCTGTCAGCGGATCCATACAACACCTCAAATATCTCGGACGGGGTTTGGTCTTCCGAAGGCGGGCTCAGGAGGAGTTTTGTCTCCTCCTCCCTCGCCCTTCTCATGGAGGTCAGCAACCGACCCAACTGTAACTCCACGAACACCCCTCCCGCAAGAAGGAGAGCAAGAAGGATGTCGTGGAGAACAGTCATGCTACGATCGGACCGGGAAGCCGGTCAGAACACCATTGGCGTTCGGACGGTAGCAGTAGTGGTTGTAGTACCACTTGTAGAAACCCTCCCAACTATCCTCACTCACGATGCGCGAGAGCACCGAGCCGTCGAGGTCGGCAAACTTGCCATCCTCAAGAACCGCGAGCTTCCAGCACTTCGTGTTGAGAAACAGCATGAGGCCCCGGTCCACGTGACGCGCCGCCTTAATGGGGACCCCGCCGTAGGACAGGCCCAAAAAGCCACCGTCGCCAGACGTCGCCTTCTCAACCGGCTTGAAGATGTTGCCGCTGATGAGGGCGATGTACTGCGCGCGGTCGGCAGGGTTCATCATAATCACGTTCGGGTCCATGCCGCTCGTGATGCTGATGCCGTCAATCACCTCCTGCATGCGGGTAAGCGTCAGGGCCTCGCCATCGCCGCTGCCAGAGTTGTCCGCATCCATGTTGACGATGACAGACTGGAGCGCCATGGCATCGCCAGCAACAGACCCACGGTCTACCCCAAAGAGGCTAACGTATCCCAGGTTGCCGTAAATGCCGGTTGGCTGTTGGTCAAGATAGTCGACGGAAGCATCTGTTTCGCTGATCACCAGGGCGCACGCGAACCCGTTAGCCACCCCGGTGGTGTCCAGGGCGTCTGTGAGGCGAATCGTACCATTCGATGAGTTGAACCCAGCGTGGGTGATATCGATAGCCGCCGAAGTCGTGATGAACTCGTAGGTCAGAGTGTCGCCAGACAGGGTATCGTTAGAGCAGTCAACAACAGCAACGTCGATGTTGCCTCCATTGGCTGTGTACGCTGCGGCAATCTTGGCAAAGTCGCCTGCGAACTCCCACGTGGCAGCGCCTACCTCGGCCTTGTGCTGGTTGAGGAATCCGACAACGCGACCGCCGCTGATTGCGGTCCTGTCAGCGGTATTGCGAACGTCGTCCTTGAGCTTGTCCATCTCAAGTTCGAGCGCGCCGATGAAGCTCGCCGTGCCACCCTTGGCAGCAGCAGCAATCGCCGGACCGGTGACCTCGAAGCGGCCATAAAGATACGCCGCCGTGAACGTCAGGCGCTTGGTGGTCTGCGAACCAGCAGTGGGGAGCGTGGCGCCCTCCGCCTTGAAGTCCACCCCAGAGTTACGGTCGACATGCACGGGCACTACGCCCTGCTTGCCTGCCCAGGAGATCTTAGCCTTCTCGAACATCTGAAGGACCATGACCTCATTATTCAATTGCTCCTGAAGAGGACCGATGTAGTAGTCCTTCAGGATGGCGTCTAGCACCGAAATATTGACTGGATTAGCCATCTCTCATCTCCCTAACCAAAGAGGTTGATATCGCCGTTCTTCACGGCGTTGAAGAGGGCTTCTGTGCCCTCTTTAATCGACCCATATGCCTTCTTGTCCGCTGTGCGGGCAACCCTAGACGCCCCCGTCCCTGCACGCTTTGGGCGTGAAGGGACACCAGAAGGCGCCTCTGCGGCCTCCGCCTCGGCTTGAGCCTTGGTGGCGCCAGGGTTGTCGGCCAAGTACCGAGCAATCGCCCCCTCCTCGCGCTTGGCGAGCCAGGTGGTGTACTGCTCAGCAACCCGACCCAAGTCTACATTTGGATCACGCTGGACGGCGCTGTAGAGAACTTGCTGAAGGTCTGATGTGAGGTTCTTGTCATAGTTTCCAGTGACATCGGCGACCTCTTGCCGGAGACGAATCCGCTCAGCGTGGACCTCCTGCTGGTGCAGGCGGGCCTCCATCATGGCGATCTTGTCCTTCACTTCTTTCGGAAGGTCAGGGGTGCCATTCAGGAGCCTATCGAGTTCGTCGGTGACCTCTGCTTCATTCTCTGCCGGCTTGGCGTATTGCAGACTTCGCATTGCGTTAACTTCGTTACGCATTGCATCCATCTGATGCTTGTACTGCTCAAGCTGCGCCTTCGCACCGTCGATCTCTCCACGATACTGGTTGCGCGCTTCGAGTACGCTCTTGAACCGCTTATACGGGACACGGTGGCCCGGTGGTGAAGAGTCCTCCTCGTCAGAACCGTCATCTGACTTGGCCTCTGTCTTCACCTCGCTCTCGCCGGCTTTGGCCTCGACACCACCCTGATCAGCCGGAACTTCCGGTGTCTCAGGCTGGGCTTCAACCACCTCTTCGGCTGCGGGTGCAGCCTCGACCTCTGGCTTCACGTCCTCGGTCACGGACGCAGGTTCGCTCTGCTCGGAGAATCCAAGCTCCAGCTTCTCGCTCAACTCTCGTGACTGCTCTTCGCTTAGCAAACCCATCTCTAACTCCTTTTAACGCCTTGGAACCTTGGCGGGGGTGACGCGCTTACGCGCGAGTTCATTCTGGGAGAGAATATCTAATGATTCTTCCTCACTAGCTACCCACTCTTCCTCGAAGACCTTACCCGTTGCGTGCTCGTATGCCAAGAGTTCGCGCAACGTGGTCGGGCGGGCCGCCATCTTTTCGTGCCTGACGGCCTCAATCTGGCCCACTCCGGCCAATGCCAGTGCCCAGGCAAAGACCATGTCGTCGTGCTTTCCACCGTCCGCCTGGGGCTTGCCGCCCCTGGCGTAGACAAAGGTGTTCATCTCAGCCTTCATCCGGTCGTCGTTGACAACCAAAGCGCCAGACGACACCGCCTTGTGCAGATTGGACAGGAGGACCGGGCGCGTGGCAACCGTAGTCACAAACCCAAGCTGCTCCTTCCACCGCTTAGCCATCTTATCGAACTGGGTGCGCCTGTAGAGGTTTGCGTAACCCTCTCCGATGAGGTGCTCGATGACGCTTAGTCCGTAGGAGTTGGACTCCGCGACCACCAGGGCGTCCCACTTCTTGGCCTCCTCTAAGACTCTGGAGGAGAACTCGCTTGGTGAGACTCTGACGTAGTGGGTACTGACGCACTGCGGCTTCTCCTTGTTCGTAATATCAAGCACACAAAACGAAGAAAAGTCCCCAGACGGCGAGCCCGAAGCAGTGTCCACGCCCATCGCATATACATGATACTTCTGTAGTTTCGCATACTCTCTGTATCCAGCGACAGCCTTGGCGTGCGGGTAGATGACATCGAAGTAGCGCTCACCTGACGTGATGAACGCAACCTCTGCGGTAGCCGGGTACTCCTGGTGGAACGTCTGCCAGCTATTGCCGCACTTGGTCCGGTAGGTCTCAAACGCCCACCACAGCTGCTCTTTGGTGAGGTTGTGCTCCTCCCCATACGCATGCCACTTCGTCATTGGCCCGCGCCACGCATACGGGCGCTCTTTCAGGCTGTACTCTTCGGACAGCATCCAGGGCAGAAAGACCTTACCGTAGCCGTTCTTGTCGACCCACAACTGATGCGCGTGATTGAGGCCATTGGCGGTGGTCTCCATGACCACGATGGCGTCTGGCGTGGCCGTCTGGAAGACAGCCCGCACCGTGCTCTCAACGTCTGAGTAGAAGGCGAACTCAGAGCAGTGGAGGAAGTTGTAGGTGGTGCCACGAGCGCTTTGCGTGTTCGCGGTGAATACGCGTACCATTCCGCCATGGAAAAAGGCCATCTCGCGGACGTTGGACTTCTCGGTCGGAAACTGAAGCCACTGTGGGAGGTTGTCGTAGAAGCGCTTGTAAATCTCGAAGATTTGCTCAGCAGACTCCCGGCTCTGGGCCATGACTCCGACTCGGAAGTTGGGTCGGAAGTACGCATGCCAAAAGGCATACGCGGCGATGCCGGTGGTGCCGCCCATCTGGCGAGCCTTGAGGTCAAACACCCACGGGTTGTCCTCGATGGCGGAGATGAGCTTGTGCTGCGCAGCGTTCGGCTTGAACGTGATGAGCTTCGCCTTCTTGTCGACAATCTTCAGATGCCGACAGAAGTAGAGGAAGTCAGAAGCGCAGCGCCTAAGCTCTTCCTCAGTTGACTTGCTCTTCCTTGCCACCCGGCTTCATCTCCTCACGAACCTCGTTCAAGATATCGCGCAGGTGGTCGAGCACGGCAGCATCGCTGTCCTCTTTGATCTTCTCGGTGCGCACTTCGACAAACACGGTGTCGGCCTTGGTCTTTGCTAGCTGGGCCTTCTGCTGCTCTCTCTGGATTTCGTTATCCATCTCGGGCCTATCGTTCCACTTGTAGCGCTTCTGGAGCAGGAACATCGCTGCTCGCCAGTTGTGGTTCTTGGTCGCCTCTCGGATGACGATGTCCGCGAAGAGGGACTCACCGAACCCTTCTGACCGACTCATCTCGTGGTGAAACCAGGAGTACAGCGGATGGGTCAGGTTGGTCTGACCCTTACGCACCCATACCTTCACGGTCCCAGGAGATACGCCAGCCATTGCGGCAGCCGAGTTCCGGCTGTGACCAGCCTCCAGCGCTTCGAGGGCGCGGAGCATGCGCTTTTTGAGCTTACGCTCCTGAAGGCTAAGAACGATATCCTCGGGCTCACTACGCCCCTCCGGGGACTCAGGCATCCAGGAACCTCTTCTTGTGGCGGTGGCGCTTCTTACGGTCGGTCTCCTCAAGCATACACACGTGCATGCACTCGAAGAAGCGGACGGCATCTTTGGCGAACCGCTCAAGGTCCTCGACCTCTGCGCCCTCTTGGATGTCGTTGTCGCGCATGCGCTCCAGCATGCCGACCACAATCTGCCGACACGCCCTGTGCTTGGGGCGCAGGGCGGCGTCATGATACCCGACGAGCATGTCGACCAGGGACATCAGCTCCATGCCGACGAGCTTGAACGCAGACACGAGCGCTTGCTCGGTAGTCAAGTTTTCGTGGCCGTAGTAGGCAATGTCGAGCGCCTGCTTGCAGCTTGACAGGCACTCAGCGATGAGGCCCTCGACCACCGTGGCCTTGGCGATTCCGCCCGAACGGGCGCCCTCGTCGTAGACCACAATGTCCTTGGAGGCGATCTTGTGGGCCGGCCCTATGGAGCCGCCCTCGGGGGCGAACACGCTCACTTGGAGAACCTCTTGAGGTGCGGTCCGAAGTACCGGGGCCCACTCGCGCGTGCCGAGTCCATGGACATTCTAATCATGGCGACGATGACAGCGCGCTCGTCAGTAAACCCACCGGACTTGGCAACGGTCTGGATGAACCGGACAACGTCTTTTCCGAGGTCCAGCTTTCTGATTGAGGCAACAACCTCTGCGCCGCGCTTGGACGTGGACGCCTTTTGCTCAGCAACCGATGCCTGGAGCATCGCCTTTGAGTCGTTGTTGACGAGCTTCTTGCGCTTCTTGGTGGTCTTCTTTGCCGGTGCCTTCTTCTCAGCCATCACTACTCCTCCGTCCATTCCCAGGCATTACAACATGCCCAGCCAATCAGCAGGGCGGCTCGCCTGTCGTCGTTCTTCGCCAGATGAGCCAACGGCAATACCGGGCTATGTCTGGGTTTTGACAACATATTACACATGTCGCGCTGGGCCGCAACAGCGCGGGACCTTGGCTGGGTGGGCAACCCAAGGACAACGCGCCACTGGGTGGGGGATATCTCCACATATGGGATGTCCTCATACCACGCGCTCGTAGCGAAGCGTTCACGCACCCTCGCCAGGCCGAGAGACGCGGCTGCATTGACGCCGACGTAGCCACCTCCCTCCATGACCATCAGGTCGATGTCGAGAGCGACACCGCTCACCGCGAGATAGTCGGAGTGGTCGACGTCTCTGAAGTCGACAGGCTCTGTGCCCTCCCAGACGACCACGGCGGTGGCTTTCTTGCCACTCGCCGGGTCGATACTCACCCACCGACTCGGTGCTCGGTGGGCAGGAGGTGGGCATGGGGGGAACACGCTCTTTGACTTACTCATACGCCGCATACCCCTGCACACTCGTTATCAAAACTCTGCCACATCGACTGCTGCCCCCCGTCGAAGTCAACCTCATCAATGGGGATGCGCGAACGATGCAGAAAAGGGCGCGTCTCCAAGCCTGCGACCGCGCCGTGCGCTTCGTGCGCCTCGTGGACAGCGCGCTCGAACGCCACTATCTTATCCCATTCATCCTCGTCCCCCTTCAACCGAGACCACTCTCCGTTGGAGTGGAACGGGCAGAACACGCAGGCGGAGCGAGGGGCGTCAACTCCCTTCCCTTGCAAGTAACGCTGGCATACATCGCGTGTCCACCCCATGCGGACAAGCGGATAGTCGAACACACGCCATTTGTCCTGACTCTCCCGCATGCGCTGGGCCTCGTCCGCGCTAATCCCGTACCACTGGCGAAGAAAAGGCTCGCCCTTGTACCCTCGCGGGACCTCAAACCTTTTTCGGATGTATTTGTCTAAAGGCTTCGCCTTAAAGTCGAAGGTGCAGCCCCTGCGGACAGGCATCGTATCACCCTTCTTTGTCGCCACGAACATAGGTGGCATACTGATGCCCTTCAGGCCCACGCCGGCTCGCTCGATGACGTGCTTGGAGAGATGCCCGGCAGAGACCGTATGAAAGTCCATGCCAGCATCGAGTATGCGCTCACGCATGATAGCGACGTGAGCATACACTTCCTCTGGTTCGTCGCCTGTGTCTGCGAAGAGCCAAACCTCTGGCAATCCCCCACCCATAGCGCGCATCAACTCAGGATGTCGCTCCATGACGAGCAACGCGAGAACAGTTGACTGGACCCCTCCGCCGAAAGATACGAAGTTTGTCATGTCTTTATCCACGATACACGGCTCCAGAGGTTATGAAACGCGTTCTACTGCCATCCCACTCGATATCGCTCTCGTAGAGGTTTCGGCGAGGGCCGTGACGGAACTTATCCATGCCTATCTGCGCCTCCCAGGGGCTAGAATCCTCGTTAACATTGTGTAAAAGCCAAGGAACAAGACCCAAATCAGCATCATCATCGATAGCCCCTGAGCCCTTTGAATCGCGGATTGTGGGCCGTTCTTTGGTCCTTTTGGCCGCCATTGTGGGCTGTGAGATGCTAATCACGACGCAATCCAGTTCCATAGCCAGCTCTTTCAGGCCCCGGCTGACCTGTTCAAGCTCTTCGGTACGGTTGCTGTTGCGCTTTTGGGAGCGCATCAGCTGGATATAGTCCACAACAACGATGCCGAGGTCCCCTTTCTGGGCCTTATAGGACCTTGCGGCCTGCCTGACACCGTCAATTGTGGCCGCCTGGTGGCCCACAACCCTGATTGGGGCGGATGAAACCTTGTGCGCAGCGTGTGTGAGGGCCACTAGTTGGTCCTCATTGAGCCCTTCTTGGTCATGGAGTTGCACTGGGATGCCGGATTCGGCCGCGATCAGGCGTCCGATTATCTGATCAGCGGGCATTTCCAGGCTAACAACGAGCGCAGGGCGCTGCTGCTCGTAGGCAACGGACCATGCGAAGCCGTTTACGGCCAGTGCGGTCTTACCGTGGCCGTTGAGGCTCATGACCAGCACCAGCCATCCGGGCCTGAACCCCCCTCCGGTGGCCTTATCGAGCGGATAGAGGCCTGTGGAGATACGGGGCGGCTTCTTCTCACCCTTTTGGATGGCGTGTACCATCCTCATGTAGTCACTGACTACGCATCCCGCATCATCCCCATCCGTTAGATTCTCACCTGACTCCCTCAAGCGTCCCACCAAGGCCTCGGCCTCGGAGAGAGCCTCTCCTGGGCTTAGGTCCCCATCTACGGCGATGGACGAGAGCTGTTCAGCGGCCTGGTGCATACGGCGACGGGCGGTCATCTCCAGTAGGCGGGCAACGTAGCTGTCTAGCTTACTGTTGCTGCCTGCTCGGTTGAGGAGTTGGACCAGGGTGGGTCCGCCGATACGGCCCCATGTCCCCTGATCACGCAGAACCTCCTCGAGGATGACCTCATCGTAGTCGTTGTGCCGCTCATAGGCGGCCACAACGCCCCTCCAGATGAAGCGGTTCACGTCGTTAAAGAAGTCATCGTCCCCGATACGGCTGGTAACCGACGGAGTGAGCGATGGGTCTAAGAGCAAGCAGGCGAGCACCTCACGCTCGACGCTGCTGCTCTGAGGTAGAAATAGTGGGTCCATTATTCGCCCTCGATGCGGATGCCGCACCACTCGAACTCCTCAATGCTCATCTCACCGCTTTCCAGGGCAAGGAGTATCCTTACCTTGTCGAGCGGCGGCGGGTCGCTCGGAAGAAACCACTTCTCAGCCTCGTGGAGCGTGTCAACATACTCAGAGGTGTAACCCTCGTAATCGGGCATCGAAATCTTGTAATTGCGAAGACGCTTGCGGATTGCGTCCAAGTCGCTAACGGTGACTGACATTAGTTGCTCCCG
>JGI25130J35507_1000284_pt1 | contig 16837 bp, 20 predicted proteins | sample ETNvirnome_2_300_FD_35507 | JGI IMG/M metagenome (IMG submission 35507)
AGATTATTAAAGAAGAGTATGATGCCTACAGCATTGAAAGCATCCGCGAACGTGGCGATGCTATGGAAATGGCGCTGGAAGTCAGTGAGATCATGAATTCAATGGGGCCCGNCGCNCTCTCAGGCAAAGAAGCTTATGACATGATAGTGGACGCTATTAACACCAAGGGAGACCTCGGCAATGTGGCTCAATTCTGGGATACGATGCTTAGTCCGCATGGGCCCCTTCTGTATCGAGAACAAGAAGAAGAAGAATACTAAGTATGAATGGATTAGCGACATAAGGAATAATGAAATGAACGAACTATTTGAAAATTGGAACAGGTATCTGAATGAAGCCGACGCTAGCGAATGGAATAGACAGCCGCGCGGAGGTGGCAGAGGCTACGGCGATCGCTATGCGTCCGATAAGCTGACAAAATTTGAAGATCGCATTCAACGCCTCGGCATTGACGATGGACAAGGCGTCGTGCGATTTCTTATAGCTCTCACTGGTATGGGTGATGATCCTGCGGAATGGGCAGAGGGCGAAAGAGAACAAACGCTCGATGATATAACACGCGTGCTAGCAAGAGAAAGTGATCCACAGCAGACACCAGTTTCGGACGAGGAGCTATCACAGATGCGGCTTTCTCGCGAACTCGTTCTTTTGAGAATAGATAATGAAAACGCTCTATCAATAATGAGATCCATACGCGATTTGCTTACATTATCCGATAAAGAACAAGAAGAAATTATTAATGAATTAATGCACTTTGCTAAACTATCTCAGTCAGATGAAGAGTTATATAGAGAGCTTATCCAGAAGATCGGCGCATCAGAAGATTTTGATCAACTGCTTTATGTAAGGAATAGGCTTGGTATAGATGGCGAACAAGTGATGATGGATTTAGGAGAAGCAGCCCACGGGCGAGAACAAGAAGAAGAGTACTAAGTATGAATGGATTAGCGACATAATGCCCTATGAGCGAAAAGGAAAATGTGTCTACAAGAAAGGGGAATCTGATCCCGTAGGCTGTTCCGATTCGGTAGAAAAAGCAAAGAAATACTTAAAAAAACTCTACTCCGTGGAAGAAGTTATCCGGGAAGAGATTAAAAAATATTTACAAGAAAGGAAAACAAACAATGGAAGAAACAAAAGGAAAATTAGACAGATTAGTTGAGAAGATGATTTCTCGCAAGTTTCTGGTTTGGCTAACAGCCACAGGCCTGATGGCATTTTACGGACTTGAGTCAAGTGATTGGGTAATGCTCTCTGCAATTTACATTGGCGCCCAAGGCGTTATTGATGGCATTGCAAAGATGAAAGGCGTTTGATGTTAAAGATTGACTGGCTTAAAGTTCTCGGTCTCGCAAAGAAAAACTGGAAAGAAATAACAATTATTATCCTTTTACTTACAGTTATTGGAAAAATGCGTTATGATTATAAGCAATTAGAGGCAACTTACGAAACCAGCCAAGAATCTTTGCAAAACCAGATCGAAGGCTTGCAGGCAATCCATGCCGAAGAACTTCAAAAGAAAGAAGATGCCCTCCGCGTTTATCGCGATTCAATGGAGACATTGGAGCGAGAATATCTCAAAGAGAAAAAAAACATTAAAGTTATAACAGAAGAGAAGATAGTTGAGATTGAAGTAGAGATTGACAACCGAAAGCAGTTCACCGAAAATAAACAAGAGCTTGCAGATAAAGTAGAAGACGCCTTCGGATTTCAGTATGTTCCTTAAAGTATTATTATTTTCACTTACAGCACATGCAACTCCAGCGCAGTTTACAATTGTTGGTCAAGATGAACCCGCTCCTTTTGAGGGCGTCTTGTTTAATAAACGCGGAATTGCCGAATTGCTTGTTCTCCCAGAACAATATCGTCTAGATTGCGATTTGGAAGTAGAATATCAAATAGATAGACAAGCAACCGAATTTCATCTCGAAAGGCAGAACTTTCAAATTCGTTTGGATTCGATGCTAAAAGAATATGAATTGCGCATAACAGAAAAAGACAGAGAAATTCTTGCACTACAAGAAGCAATCGCAGCACAGGCGCCAAATAATAAATGGCGGTGGTTTGCTGGCGGTGTGGCTGCGGGAGTTGTGACAACTTATGCTGCATACCGAGTCTTTAATGAGCAATGATCCAAACAAGATTGCCGCGATAGAGAAAGCTATCGCAGAAAAGTATGGCAAAGAAACAATCCAGAATCCGAAAGGAAACTGGAACGAGAACAAAGAGAAAGAATATCTTCAACAATCGCGAGAGTTTTATAAAAAACGATATAAGAGTGAAGAGTGGCAAGAAAAAGTAGATGTTAATGGGATTAAGATCTCAAAAAAACTACTTAATAGAGAATCTTTGAAATGTTGTCCTATCTGCGGGTCTTTCCCAAAGAAATCTATGGATGATGTTTGCCTAGTCAAGTTTGATTGTTGCAATAAGTGTTACATTCAATATGTCGAGGATAGAGAAGAAAGATGGCTAAAAGGATGGAGACCTAAAAATGGCAACAGTTTATGAAATCGTACAAGGATTATCACAGGCCGCCGCTAATGTTTATGACGGCGCCTACACAGAAGAGGGCGAAGCATTAACCGCCGGCCTTCAGAGAGAAGATGGCATTCCTCTTATTGATAAAAGAGTTATGGATGGCTTTAATGTGGTGTTTTACGGAGACATGATGTGCCTTAAATATCATTCCGAAGTAACGCTAAAAGAAGTATATGCTTCTGGATTTGAAGGTGACGTTGACCAGCGTATGACTGATATTGTATCTTTTCTTAAAAAAGAATATAAAAATATTACCGGCCGCGCTATTACATTGACGGAAAAAGGCGAAGTTGATATGCGTGTTGAAAGTACATCTCGTGTACGCTCTTGGGTGACTGCCAAAAAACATTATAAAATTGGAGGCCTATCCGAGGATATGCGAGTTGCGACACCTTCAGAAAATACATTAGAAAATAGTTGGCAAAAATTTCTTGGCCAAGGAGGGTGGGGCAAGCGCCCTCCCAACGATAAGCGAAAGAAAGGCTCCGAGAAAGAAAAGTGAAAATCACCCTTGAAAGATTGCGCGAGATTATAACCGAGGAAGTTATTAAAGAGGAGCTTGCTCTCGACATTGCCGCGCCCGCTATTGCCGCAATGCTTCAAGGAACAGATTCTGTCGATACTTCCGAGATCTTTGGAGCCGTCTTTGATCAGATGTATGGCGAAGGCGCCTTAGAAGGCGAAGCCGAAAGAATGGCTAGCGCCGAAGAAGAGCCAGAAGAAGATTTTCCAACTGATTATCAGCCCGGTGGCGGCGAAGGCGATCGCCCCGTGATGGGCTTTAAAGAGAACATTAACGAGATCATCCGACAAGAATATTATATTTATATGATCGAAAACCACCAGCGACTCTTAAAAGAAGGCCCTTATATTTCACCGCAAGCTATAGCCCAAAGTGCTGCGACCATGGATCGGCAGCGCCGACGACGAGCCGCGCGTGCCCGCGCCGATCGAAATATTAAGCTCCGTGATGCTGGTTTTAATCCAGAAAGCTCGCACGACACTCAAAGAATGTTCGGCCGCGGCTCACGAACCCCCTATACTCATCCAGAAACCGGAGAACCGATGCCAGCAAAAGAATGGGGAGAGTTAATTTTAAGCATGGGAAGGCCAGAAGATCCAAAGGATACCGAAGCATTTGCAAACTGGACCACAGCGCTAGCGCAGGAGAAGAAGGGATTTCCTCCTCATTTTACTGAATTTCAGACCGCTGCCCAGCCCGCAAATGTTAACATCCATCCGTGGAAGCAAATAAAAATGTGGAATAAAGTTAACTTGGGCGAACTAGTTGAATTGTGGGATAGCTTTATAGCACACGGTGGCGATATTAGAACTGCTGTTAAGAATACAAAAATAGACGGGAAAATGATAACTGATGCCTTGGCTGCTCTTTACAAAAAATTAACAGCAGACGCCAATATTCAACAACACGCACAATGATTAATGAGTTTTCAACTATCCAAACAAGAAAAAGTAAAAGAGATTCTTAAGTGTGGAAAAGACCCCTCCTACTTCCTTAACAACTACGCAAGAATATCGCACCCTTTGCGTGGGCTTATCTTGTTTAACACCTTCGACTTTCAAGACGAACTTCTTACCGAGTTTAATGATTATCGCTTTAACGTTATTCTAAAAGCACGACAGCTCGGAATCTCAACGATCACCGCTGGCTACATCGTATGGATGATGTTGTTCCATCGCGATAAAGCTATTCTTGTTATGGCAACAAAGTTTGCGACAGCAGGAAACTTGGTTAAAAAGGTCAAGAGTATCATGCGTAATGTCCCAGAGTGGCTAAAAATTGCGACAATTAGCGTTGATAACCGTACATCTTTTGAGCTTTCTAACGGATCGTCAATTAAAGCGGCTTCAACTTCTGGCGATGCTGGTCGTTCAGAAGCTTTGTCGCTTTTGGTTCTTGATGAAGCCGCACACATCGAAAACCTTGAAGAGCTTTGGACCGGATTGTATCCCACATTGTCAACGGGCGGCCGCTGCATTGCGCTTTCAACGCCAAATGGTGTGGGAAATTGGTTTCACAAAACCTGTACAGATGCCGATGCTAGAACAAACAACTTTAACTTAACAACTCTTCGATGGGAAGTCCACCCAGAAAGAAACGAGGCATGGTACAAGAAAGAAACCAAGAATATGTCACGGCGCCAAATTGCGCAAGAGCTTGAGTGTAATTTTAATACATCTGGTGAAACCGTCATCGATCCTGATTGCATGGAATGGATGCTTTCTACAATTAAAGATCCTAAACACCGCACAGGCTTTGATAGAAACTTTTGGATTTGGGAAGAATTTGATCCAACCTGCAGTTATTTAATGGTTGCCGATGTATCGCGTGGTGACGGCGCAGATTTCTCTACATTTCACATCATTAAACTTGAAACGCTAGAAATCATAGGCGAATATCAAGGTAAGGCAACGATCGATATGTTTGCGAATATGTTAAACAGTGTTGGCAGAGAATTTGGCGGCTGCATGCTTGTGGTCGAGAACAATAATATAGGATATTCTGTATTAGATAAGCTTATCAACGAATACCATTATCCAAATGTTTATCACTCAATCAAATCAACTCACGAATATATTGAGCAACATCAAGCAGAAATAAGAAACTCGGCCGTTCCCGGATTTACAACATCTATGAAAACGCGCCCCCTCATCGTTGCCAAATTAGAGGAGTTTATCAGAAACAAACTAATTACCATATATTCTTCTCGTATAGTTAATGAGATGAAAACTTTTATTTGGAAAAATGGAAAACCACAAGCAATGAAAGGATATAATGATGATTTAATTATGGCATTAGCTATTGCGTGCTGGGTAAGAGACACAGCATTGGTAGCAAATGCTAGAGATTTAAATTATCAAAAAGCTTTTGTTGATGCAATTATCACTTCACGAACAACATTTAATACAAGAATTGCCGGTCAAGAGGGCTATAAAAAAGACAATATCTTTGATAAAATGACTGAAGCCGACAAAATGTATAAACAGTACAAATGGATTATAAAGTGAGATTTTTAAATGCCCCCCGATAACAACCCAATAAACACACAAAATAGTTTATTTAAAGCATTAACAAGACTTTTTTCTGGACCGATTATTAGCTATCGGTCACAATCTGGAAGAAGAATTAGAAGACAGCATTTAGATAAGTTTTCCTCTAGATTTAAGTCTGCGTCTGGTCAACAGTTTAAAAAGTCGATTTATAGTCCTTTAGATGTGATTGCCACTAACGCGGTTGCAAATCAGCGGCGAAGTGAAAGATATGTTGATTTTGACCAAATGGAATACACCCCAGAGATTGCTTCCACTCTTGATATCTATGCAGACGAGATGACAACACACTCTGATTTACGCCCAATGATCAACATTAGGTGCCCCAATGAAGAAATCAGAGCTGTACTAGATATTCTTTATGAGCAGATATTAAATCTTCAATATAACCTTTTTGGATGGGCGCGCACAATGTGTAAGTATGGTGATTTTTTTCTATATTTAGATGTAGATGATAAATATGGAGTTAAGTCCGTGCTCGCTCTCCCAGTGCAAGAATTAGAAAGGTTAGAAGGACAAGATTCCACCAATCCTAATTACGTTCAATATCAGTGGAATTCTGCTGGTATGACATTTGAAAATTGGCAGATTGCACATTTCCGCGTTCTTGGAAATGACAAATATGCGCCGTATGGAACTTCAATCCTGGAGCCAGCGCGCCGAATCTGGCGGCAACTTATTCTTATGGAAGACGCTATGATGGCCTATCGCATTGTTCGTTCTTCTGAAAGGCGAGTTTTTAAGATTGATGTTGGCGCCATTCCTCCACAAGAAGTTGAACAATATATGGAGAAAATTGTTACACAACTTAAAAGACATTCAGTTGTAAACCCTGATACTGGGCGAGTCGACTTGCGCTATAATCCGATGTCAATCGAAGAAGACTATTATATCCCAGTTCGCCCGGGCTCTACAACAGATATCGTTTCTCTTGCCGGCGCCCAAAATATTACTCAAATCGATGATATTAAATATCTCCGCGACAAGTTATTTTCAGCACTTAAGATTCCACAAGCATATCTTGCAATGGGCGAAGGCGCCGCCGAAGATAAAACCACATTAGCGCAAAAAGATATTAGATTCGCAAGAACAATTCAAAGACTTCAAAGAGTTATCACAGCCGAATTAACAAAAATTGGCATTATTCACCTCTATACTTTGGGCTTTAGAGGAGACGATCTTCTTGCTTTTGATATTGTTCTGAATAATCCATCAAAAATCGCAGAGCTGCAAGAAATCGAACACTGGAAAATGAAATTTGATATCGCAGCTTCAGCCACAGAAGGTTATTTTTCTCGTCGCTGGGTTACGGAACATGTTTTCGGCATGTCTCACGAAGAATTTATTCGCAATCAGCGTGAGATGTATTATGATCGTAAACATGATGCTGCATTACAACAGGTTGCCGAAGCCGCAGCAGCAGCCGGCGCCGCCGGTCTAGGTGGCGACCTCGGCGGCGAACTTGGAGGTGAATTTGGCGCCGAACTTGGCGGCCCAGCCGAAATTCCCGCAGGCGCCGTTGGCGGCGAAGAAGGCATGCCCCCCGAAGGCGGAGAAGCCGCAGCACCCGCTGCGGGAGAAGAAGGAGGATCTCCTTTATTGGCAGTACCTCCCGGTAGCCGCAATTCTCCCCGAATAACAATAACTGCCAAATCTAAAGGAAAAGCATATTCTCCAGTAAAAAGCGATCGTCGGCCTCAAGGCGCCGCNAGAAGACATCGCCAGAGCCAATGGGCGAAAGAAAAGACATCTAGCACCTTGAGAAATATTGTACCAGGAATGAGAGATATACAAACACTTAGAAATCCTCCAGGCGCAAGAGGTATTTATGAAGAAAACGAATCTATTTATAGTTTGAGAGAGANAACTGAAGAAAACAAGCTTTTCAAGATTAACAATTCNGTGAAAACGCTTTTGGAAGATTTGGAGAAAAAAGAGAATTTATTAATGGAGCATACGGATGAAGATAAGGCATAATAAAAAAAGAAATACTGCTTTTGTTTTTGAATCGTTAATTCGCGAAGCAACTTTGGCGATATTAAAAAATGATTTAGAGAGAAAGAGCAAGGTTATTAAGATTGTTAGGGAACACTTTAAGCCCGATTCTGCTCTTAGGAGCGATCTTAATTGTTATCGTTCTTTATATACTAATCAGAATTTGAATAAGCAAATATCGGAGAAAATATTAAAAGAAACAAAACTACAAAGAGCATTATTAAATCATGATAAAATTTTTGATGAACAAACAGAGCTAATTGATACAATTAATAAGGATCTATCTCCATCTATATTCTCTAATTTTGTTCCTAATTATAAGGCACTCGCAACAATTTCACAATTATTTTCCAACAAGGTGAGTCCTAAAAACAAAGTTCTCTTAGAAGCTAAAATAGTTTCAGATATGTCTCTTGCTTCTCGCGATGCAATGCCGAATAATCCAATTGATCAGACTGTCTACAATCTTTTTGCTAAAAAATTCAACGACAAGTACGACAAGGTACTTTTAGAAGAACAAAAGGAATTATTAAAACTTTATGTTTCTTCTTTTTCCGATAGTGCTCTCGCATTAAAAGTGTTTTTGAATGAAGAAATAGCAAGATTAAAGGAAGAGCTTAAAAAAGCGAAGAATGTAGAAGAAGTTTCAGCCGATCACGATATGTTGAAAAAAACACAACTAGTAATTGAGAAGCTTAATTCTTTCTCAAAACAAGCATTAAGCGAAGAACTGTTATTTACTATAATGAAAACACAATCGCTCGTAAAGGAAATCACCACAGATGCCGATAATAATTAAAATTGGGCCCGGCTCCAATGATGCGAAAGTTCGCCTGGAGATGGACATTCGCAGGAGCATGAATGGCGATCTTATGATTTTTGATCATGGCGACATTGATATTGTTTTATCTACAACTAAAAATAAAATTATTGCATTTCCAAAAGAAACAATGAATGATTTGGTTTATGGAGCACAAAATAGATTATTTGCCCATCTTCGTAAGAAAGGGCTTGTTGTTGCTGAAAGTATTCAGGGAGGATCCTTTTATGGTTCTTTTGAAGCGTTAATGGAAACAGCATCCACAGAAGAATTAAGCACCCCTAAAATGGCACTAATTAATATCTCAAAATTTATTGATGAAGAGCGCCCATACTTTGAATCTACTGAAGCTATTATTTCGCTGGCTGATGACGAGCTTATTCACCCAGATAAGGAAGATTCTACAGAGCTGGGCGAAGTGCCACATGAAGCAGAGAAGGGATCAATTTATCCTGGATATGTTAGAGATCCATATGCATTAGGATACTTGTATACACTATAGGAATATAAATGGAACTATTAACATTCATACTTTGTGCCTACGGGCTCACACAAATCCTTGTCTATGGCAAGATCTTTTCGAGATTAAGACCAAAGAAAGGTAGGCTTGGAGCATTAGCAAGTTGTCCAATGTGCATGGGCTTCCATGTTGGTTGGATTTTAATGCTTCTTTCTCCATTTACAGAACTATTTAGTTTTGATGTAACTGTATTTAATTTCTTCCTTTTAGGTTGGCTTTCTTCGGGCACATCATACATACTCAATATGCTATTTGGGGATCATGGGTTACAAATATATAAACAATCGGAGACAGAATTAAAATGAAAATAACCAAAGAACAACTTAGACAAATTATTAAAGAAGAATTAGAGGGGATGGAAGAGGCTCAGGTCAGATTTACTGATAGCCCCCATCGCGCTCCTAAGCTGACCAGCACGGGCGCCAAGATGACCGGCGCCGAAGTTTATTCTGGCGCCACTGGCAAAGCAGCCGAGCTAAGATCTAATGTGGATGCCAGGGAGCGCGCCACAATCGTCAGTCTTTCTGACCAGATGGCCGCGGCAGCTAAAGAGACCAACATTAACAGCGGCGAGATTGCGAGATGGATTAACATGCTTTCGAGCAAGCTAACTGCAGTCCTAGGACGCGAAGCCGGATCCCCCGAAACAGGATCCGAGATACTTCCCGGTATCCCGTATGATCCGGCAGAAGAAACTGCCGCCGGCGGCTCTTCGGATCTTGCCAGCCGCGCTAAAGAACGCCAGCGCAATCCGCCATCTTATCGAAAGGGTTTAGAAGAAAGCAAGAAAAAGGCGAGGTCTAAGAGAAAGAAATGAACATAGATCTCTGGACAAATAAATGGATGCTACAACCTGTAAGACGATGCTGTAAAGGATCGTGACCATGGGCAAAAAGCTTTTACGAGAATATTATGAACTTTGTGAAGGCGGCGTCTGTCAAGATCTCTTAACTGAAGAAGAAAAGAGGTATGTGGCAGCCGGCGGCATGATTTTGTCTGGAAAACTGCAAGAAGCAGATATTCAAAATGGGAACGGCAGAGTTTATCCGCACCGTATTTTAATGCGCGAGATGAAAAACTACCAAAAGCTTGTACAAGAAAAGAGAGCTTTAGGAGAACTCGACCATCCCGAAGATTCGGTTATTAATCTTCGAAATGCGTCACACATGATCACAGAAGTATGGTGGGACAACAAAAACGTAATGGGAAAGGTCAAAGTTTTGAATACTCCCTCCGGAAAAATCCTCCAAGAGCTTGTAAATGATGGTGTTAAACTTGGCATCTCGTCACGCGGCATGGGCTCTGTAACAGAAAGCGCAGGTAAAACAATGGTAGAAGATGACTTTCAATTAATTTGTTTTGATTTTGTCTCCGAACCTTCTACTCCGAATGCGTTTATGATGCAAGAAGCAAAAGATTACAAAAACAAAGTATTTACTAAAGCCGATCGGATCAATAGATTATTGAACGAGGTTTTAGAAGATGAATAGGCTTCTGGCAGAACAGATTCTTCGCGAAGAGCTTTTAGTTTTAAAGCTAAATCGTGATATTATCACCGAGCACAAAAAGCTTGTTGCCAAAAAAGAAGATTTTGATAGCCTTATTTTAAAAGAGTTTATCAAGCTCACATATGGAGAAGAAAAGCTCGCACAATTGTTATTAGAAGCGGGCCTCTGGGATAAGATCAAGTACGGACTTTCGAAAGCGACCGGCCATGGTAAACTCCGCTCCGGTGGTAAGCATGCTTTCTTCGGTTTGCGTAAACACGAGAGAGAAGCGAAGAAGAAATATTTAGCAGCACTTAAAAAAGCATCAGATAATTTGATTTGGGGCGATTTGGTCAAAAAGCTGCCTAAAGACTTCCCAAACATACTGGGTTCAGAAGAATTTATGAAAATTCTTTTGCAATTTGGAACGGTCTATGATTCAATTGTTGCGGATGTTAAAAACGGCGGGTTTCCCGCAGCCGCTGCTAATGAGCTTGTTGGAAATCTAAGAGAAGTGTTAAAGTATTTTCTCGATCATAAGCTAGGTCAAATGTTTAGATATAAGCTAGAAGAAGAAAAAGAAGGCCGCTTCACACAGGCTGGAAAAAAGGGCGGATTAGCCCAGGCCGGCGGGTCTGAAACTATGAAATTGCTGCGAAGTAATTTGCTACCAAAACTCTTAAAGAAAGGCGGCGTGATTGCTGCTGTCGCCGGTATTCTGCTGAATGCCGGTTGGTTTTACGACTGGCTCACTGGCGCCGGTGATGTCCCAGAGAGCCAGGGCGTGGCAAATGAATGGGCAACATTAACGGCATCTGAGGGAGGATCATTTACGGCCGAAGTCGGATTCCTTTCGAGCGGAGACCCGGCCGCCATGGGTCCGACTGCCACCTTGGGACAACTCCAGACAGCAATTGACAGTTCCGGCGGTATTGAATATTATGCACAACTAGGCGCTAATGGTTCTGACGCCTTTATGGAGACTTGGAAATTAGCCATTAGCGCTCCGGATGGAACAACTCCACTACCTCCCAGTACCCCCCTACAGGAAGTATTTGGTGTAACCCAGGGAGGAGTAAATCCAGAACTGGCAAGCCCAGACCACGGTGGTCCAGGAATGCATCCGGATCTCCAGCTTACCGGTGAGGGTGTCGGACCAGCAATTGGCTGGGTCACTAACGCTGCCACGAGCATTGCATTTCGAACAGCTCTCGTTGCCGGTGTGACTTCTGCAGGATTAGCTACTACAGTTTTGGTACCTCTCGGCATTGCCGCCGTCACCGGCGGCTATCTCGTTGGCTGGCTTCGGAAGAAAGCAGCAGAAGAAGGCGGCTCTAGAGCAGAATTGTTGGCAGCGTTAATCGATGAAATGCCCGATGTAGATGAAGCCGGCGCGCCTTCCGAGGCCACGCCCGAACGGCCGGAAGAGGCTGCGCCTGGAGAAGAAGAATCAGCGTGGGGCCCCCCAGAATATACAGATAAAGATCTGCTAAATACAAAAAATATATGGTCATTTATAGAAATTTATTCTGCCATAACAAAACAAGAAGGCCAGAACGACGATTACGGCGCCGTGATGACGAAAAAGAGCCTAGATGAATTTGCCTCTTCTAGATTACCGTTAAGCGTCCCTGACGCAAAAAAGGTTGCCGGCTATATTCAAGAAAAGTTTCAGAAGCACTGGATAGAGCTTTTAATATCAAGCGGTACCGCGGCAGCTAAAGAGGAGTGGGATGACTGGTGGGATGATCGACAAGAAGAACCCGAGCCCGGGCCCGAAGAAGAAGAACCTGAAGGAGAGGAAGAGCCTTTCGCCGGGATCGAGGACTGGACGCGGGGCGCAGATGAAGCGGTCCAAGATATTCCAGGAGTCGAAGATCTTAAACCCGAAGAGGAAGAACCCGAGCCCGGGCCCGAAGAAGAAGAACCTGAAGGAGAGGAAGAGCCTGAAAAAGAGCGCCAAGATCTTGATTATGAAGATTTTTGGGATGAAGCAAAAACCTACGCTTCAAAAAACCCAATGATACAAGACGCATTCTTTAAAAGTCCGCAGGCTAAAAGAAAACTAGGAGCAATATTTAATTTATTTAAAGACCTTGAGCCAGACAAAGAAACGTATAATTTTCAAGATACAGAACGAGGCCCCCGGGGCCCCAAGCGCCGCACCGATCAGGTTGGAGCGCTCAGGGAAGGTATCGACTTTTACAACATTATGCGAGATAAACATTTAGAGAAGCGCCCCGAGCTTAAAAGGCTAAATGTACGTCGAGAAGACATTCTTCTCGCCATTGCGCTATTTTATCAAGCATACAGCTTGCCAGATAATTATTTTATATTTCAAGGTAAACCAGGAAAGCTCTCTAGAGAAAAAACGCGTAAAAAATACTTGACCGCACCGCCCGGCGGCTGGAAACCAGAGCTAATGGATGATGATCCCAATAAGCCAAGAGATGTAAAATTAAAAACACCTCAAGGTAATGTCCAAGGCAAAGAGAGCCGCGGCTTCGGTCCAAGAACCAGCGCTCGCGGCGCACCTCTGGCTCCGTTCGAAGAACATCTTAAACTACAAGAACAAAAAACACTCAATCGCTGGAAAGTTATTGCCGGCATTATTAAAGGATAATTTATGAAGAAAGCAGATTTAAAGACATTAATTAAACCACTTGTAAAAGAATGCATACACGAAGTTCTTTTAGAAGAGGGTCTTTTGTCTAATGTGGTTGCAGAAGTTGCAAAAGGAATGCAAGGAAATCTTGTTGTTGAAGCTCGACAAAAAACATCGCAGAACGTAGTTAAAGAAAGCTTACAAATGCAACAAAAGGCTCAAGACTCAAGAAATAAATTAAAAAAACATCGCGCAAGTTTAATGGACTCAATCAATTCGGACGCATATAACGGCGTTAATCTATTTGAGAACACTGAAGCGATGAGTTCTTACGAAGCAGGCGCCCCAAAAGCAGGATCTGTTGATTTAGGAAACCCAGTAGATCCTGGTGTAGATATCTCTTCGTTGATGGGAGATGCATCTAGAATCTGGGATGCGATGAAATAGGATTGATATGAAAAAAAATGTAAATGTCTCTGTAACTGCACGAGAGTGTCGAAATAACAGCGAAAAAATGATTCGTAAATTTATGAAGAAAGTAAAGAAAGAACGGATTATAGAACAAGTTAAAGATAGAAGACGATATAAGAAACCCTCTGTTGCCAAGAAAGAAAAACGCTTAAGAGCACAACGCGCACGACAGCGCGAACAACTAAAAAAACAAAGAGCGCAAGAAAGGCGCAATAGAAGAAATAAGTGACTATTTATATTGAATAGCTATTTTAGGAGATTAGTATGCCAGCAAATTCATGGAATTTAGCGCCGGGTTTAAATCACGTCGGTTCTTATCAAGTAAGCGGAAAGCCATTTGTAAGTGGCGCATGCATTGCGCCCATTAGTGGAACCACCCCAATGGTTGTTCGGTTCCCATACCTTACTAAATGGGTTTCGATTCAGCCAGCGCAAGCAATGAAGTCGAGAGAACTGAGAGTGGCGTTTAGCAAGCATGGCTTATATGGTAAAGGTACCGACGATGCTAATGGCGGTTATAATTTTAGGCTTCATATGAGTTCAAGTTTGCGCGGGCCCCTGGATTTAAAAGTTAGCGAACTGTGGTTCTTGTCGGAGGATAATGCGGTATATTATTTTGATGTAGTCGCCGGCCTCACGAATATTCCTTCTTCGCGAGTCGATACTATTGATCGTACAGTTAACGGCACTGTCGAAGCTGGAGGTCCCAACTGGTCAGGTTCTTTAGGGGTCGGTTAACATGGGCTTTAGCTGGGCATATATCAATTGTGATGAAATCGCCGGCTCCGGCTCAGAAGGTCCAGCATGGTCGCTTCAGTTTGTAACTGAATCAGGGGGGGCCACTACTGGCTCTCATTTATTTTCATATTATACAGCGTCAAGGTATAGTTATGATCCAAGCACCTTGGTGCTTTCTGGGAACTTAATCATAACAGGCGCAATCAGCGCCAGCACCTATCATATCGATGATATTGCAATTATTGATGCTACAGGATCGACATTTTTTGGTGATGATCAGACAGATTTACATGTTCGTACCGGAAGCATGGAGATCTATAAGAACAGTGACTCTCTGGTTTACAAATTCGATGCTGTTAATACTAAGCTTGGTGTCGGCACCGAACCATCTGCGCCAGTTCACATATATAAAGCAGCGGCCGNCGGCGACCACACACCCATGGAATTACTGAGNCTGGAACAGCAAGATGAAGGCGTTGATATGAGCGCTGGACACGGACCTGCCATTACTTTTTACGTTGGAGAAACTGGCGGCTCGGATCACGGCGGTAGTGTGGCGGTTGTTAGAGAAGAACAAGGCGATGCGGATTCTGCTGCTGCCATGTCCTTTTATACTGCGGGTGATGATAGTGCCCCAACAGAAAAAATGCGAATNACCAGTACCGGTAAGGTCGGCNTCGGGACAACGACTCCATCACATTTGCTCACGATTGTTGGCACGGTTTCAGGCTCATCTACTCTCCATGCGGTGGGAGCTGCTACATTTGGAAGTACGTTGGCGACTACAGGATCTGCCACATTTGGTAATGATGTTTCTGGCTCCACAAAGGGAATGTTCAAAACTGCTGTGATCACAGAGGGCTATCTTCATGTGTCTGGAAGTACGATTCTGGGAGATGCTAGCGGCGACTCAGTTGTTATTAAGGCTCAGACAATTCAGCTCGATAATGTTGCTGCTGGTACTGATAATACAGTGCTTGTTTATAACGGAAGTTCGATTGTAACAGACGAAATTGACTCTAAAGTTTGGGCTGGAAGTTTAATAGATGCAACCGGTACACCGGCCAATAATCAGATTGCAACATTTACAGATTCCGACACCGTACAGGGTGAGTCAAATTTGACTTTTAATGGTTCAGCTTTAGCTGTAGTTGGTACTGTTTCTGGCTCATCTACTCTTCATGCGGTAGGAGCAGCCACATTCGGAAATCACGTGTCCATGACTGGTTCTTTGACAATTGGTCCGGATTCTGATGGTACCGATAGAACAGTAACTTTTGGACACAGCACGCTTAAAACTATAATGGGCATTGATGACAGTGCCGATGCATTTGTAATTAATACAGATGCTTCTTTTGATGGTACATTAGCCAATAATTCACTTACCATTGACGCGTCCCACAATATGACCGTTGCTGGTAATATTTCTGGTTCTGGTACGCTATCGTGTGTTGGTGCCCTTACAACTGCTGGTGCCATAAATCCTCAAAGCAAGGGCATATCAAATGCCGGCGCGATCGCCGGCGCAACAAGTATTGACGGNTCTGGCGATCTTACAATGGGCACGATCACAATGACTGGCTTTTCGGTTGATGCTGATGGTGATACTGCGCTCAAGACTCTTGCCGTNGATGATGGCTCTACAATTGGCTGCGACAGCGATACGGATCTTCTCACGCTGAGCAGTAACGTTCTTCAGGTTAAGGGCGCCATCAGCGGCTCTAATGTTCTTCATAATGTTGGCGCTGCAACTTTTGGTAGTACCCTCGCGACTACCGGATCAATTACTGCTGGTAGTCATATATTGCCATCTACAGACAACTCTTATAATCTGGGTTCTGTTGCAAAACGCTGGGCAAATCTATACACAGGCGACTTGCATCTTAAAAATAATCGTGGGGATTGGACGATTCTTGAGGAAGAAAATTATTTGTGTGTAATTAATAATAAAACAGGCAAGAGATATAAGATGAGCCTGATTCCACTGGAGGATGATGAATAATGGGAATTTCAACTACTTCGATATCCGGTTCACACGGCACCATTGGGCTCACTGGATCAGTTTATATATCTGGATCTGATGGGGTTTCTGAGCTTTCAACTTCTGGCTCTTACACATCAGGCAGCGGCGGATCGACTACTACTTCTGGTAGCACCACATCATACAGCAGCCCGGGGGGCTCCGGTTCTGCCTTTGGCGCTAGCGGATCCTATTGCTCAGGTTCAGGCACTTATTCTGCGTGGTCACCAAGCGGCTCTTACACATCAGGCAGCGGCGGATCGACTACTACTACCGGTGGTTCCGTTGTTATTACGGGTTCTAGTCCTGCGCTAGTGATAAGTTCGGGCGAACTTATAGTTACGGGAAGTGTATATTTTGTAGATGGCGGTACAGTTCATATTTCTGGTGCGACATCGCACGCCAGCACAGTTTCTTCATCAGCCGCAGGCTCTTTCGGAAGTTTGGTTCTCGATGGGGCGGCAAACCTTCAAAGCGCCGGCATAACAAACGCTGGTTCTATTGCCGGCGCAACAAGCGTTTCTGGTTCTGGAGCCGGCTCTTTCGGAAGTTTAGTTCTCGATGGCGC